>Ga0114931_10000440_pt1 | contig 49685 bp, 45 predicted proteins | sample 2SBtaG_FD_89579 | JGI IMG/M metagenome (GOLD analysis project Ga0114931, IMG submission 89579) | Deep subsurface microbial communities from Kolumbo volcano to uncover new lineages of life (NeLLi) - 2SBTROV14_V59a metaG | ecosystem: Environmental > Aquatic > Marine > Volcanic | place: Kolumbo... | reverse complement strand
GTGTTCGGCTCGTGGATGAACCAGCGCGCGATCACCTACCGCCGGCTGCACGACATCCCCGCGTCCTGGGGCACGGCGGTCAACGTCCAGGCCATGGTGTTCGGCAACATGGGCGAGGACTGCGCCACCGGCGTCGCCTTCACCCGCAACCCCGCGACCGGCGCCAAGGAGGTCTACGGCGAGTTTCTGGTCAACGCCCAGGGCGAGGACGTGGTCGCCGGCATCCGCACGCCCCAGCCGCTGACCAAGGCGACCAAGGGACGGGGCGAGGACCTGCCGTCGATGGAAGAGGTGATGCCCGAGGTGTTCGCCCAGCTTCTCGACGTGTTCGCGCGGCTCGAACGCCATTACCGCGACATGCAGGACATCGAGTTCACGGTCCAGTCGGGGCGGTTGTGGATGCTCCAGACCCGGGCCGGCAAGCGCACCGCCCAGGCCGGGGTGCGGATCGCGGTCGAGATGGCGGGCGAGGGGCTGATCGACCGGCGCGAGGCGGTTCTCAGGGTCGATCCCGCCTCGCTCGACCAGCTTCTCCACCCCACCCTCGACGCGCACGCGCCGCGCAAGGTGCTTGCGCGCGGGCTGCCGGCCTCGCCGGGGGCGGCCGCGGGCGTGGTCGCCTTCACCGCCGACGAGGCCGAGGCGCTCGCCGCCCAGGGCAAGGCGGTCATCCTGGTGCGCATCGAGACCAGCCCCGAGGACATTCACGGCATGCACGCGGCGCGCGGCATTCTCACCAGCCGGGGCGGCATGACCAGCCACGCCGCCGTGGTCGCGCGCGGCATGGGGCGGCCCTGCGTGGCGGGCGCGGGCGATCTCAGGATCGACATGCGGGCGGGCACCATTCGCGCCGGCGGCATGACCGTCGCGGCGGGCGAGACCATCACCATCGACGGCACCCGGGGCGAGGTCATGCTGGGCGAGGTGCCGATGGTCAAGCCCAAGCTGTCGGGCGACTTCGCCACGCTCATGGAATGGGCCGACGAGGCGCGCAAGCTCCGGGTCCGCGCCAACGCCAACACCCCGACCGATGCCAAGGCGGCGCGCGACTTCGGCGCCGAGGGGATCGGGCTGTGCCGCACCGAGCACATGTTCTTCAACACCGAGCGGATCGTCGCCGTGCGCCGGATGATCCTGGCGGCCGACGCCGAGGAGCGCCGCGCGGTGTTGGCGCGCATCCTGCCCATGCAGCGCGAGGACTTCATCGCGCTGTTCCGCACCATGGCGGGGCTGCCGGTCACGATCCGGCTTCTCGACCCGCCGCTGCACGAGTTCCTGCCCCATTCCGAGGACGAGCTCGCCGAGCTCGCCGAGGACGCGGGGCTCGACCTCGACACCCTGCGCTATCGCGCGGCGCGGCTGCGCGAGGTCAACCCGATGCTGGGCCATCGCGGTTGCCGGCTCGGAATCTCGTATCCCGAGATCTCCGAGATGCAGGCGCGCGCGATCTTCGAGGCCGCGGCGGTCGTGGGCAAGGAGCTCGGCGAAACCGTGGTCCCCGAGGTCATGATTCCGCTGATCGCGACCCGGCGCGAGTTCGATATCCTCAAGACGCTGATCGATCGGGTCGCGGGCGAGGTCGCCGAGGCCGAGGGCGTGGCGATCGCGTATCTGGTCGGCACCATGATCGAGCTGCCGCGTGCCGCGCTACGTGCCCGCGAGATCGCCGAGGGCGCCGACGGCGCCGAGTTCTTCAGCTTCGGCACCAACGATCTTACCCAGACGACCTTCGGCATTTCGCGCGACGATTCGGGGAGTTTCCTCGAAACCTATCGCCGCCAGGGCATCGTCGATCGCGACCCCTTCGTCTCGATCGACGTCGAGGGGGTGGGTGAGCTGGTGCGCATCGGCGTCGAGCGCGGGCGCGCGGCGCGTCCCGACCTCAAGCTCGGCATCTGCGGCGAACACGGGGGCGACCCCGATTCGATCCGCTTCTGTCAAGAGGTCGGGCTCGATTACGTCTCCTGCTCGCCCTACCGGGTGCCGATCGCGCGCCTCGCCGCCGCCCAGGCCGCGATCGAGACCGAGGACAAGAGCTGACCCATCGGGAGGACAGGCCATGACCGACACGCCCGCCCAGGCCGAGTGCATCTTCTGCAAGATCGTCGCCGGCCAAATTCCCTGCTTCAAGCTCCACGAGGACGACGACACGCTCGCCTTCATGGATATCAACCCGGTCAACGAAGGGCATGCGCTGATCATCCCCAAAGCCCATTTCGAGGACGTCTACGCGGTTTCCGACGCGGCGATCGCCGCCACCGCCGCGACCGCCGCCCGGGTCGCCCGCGCGGCGCGCGCCGTGCTCGCGCCCGAGGGGCTCAACCTCCTTCAGTGCAACGGCCCCGCCGCCGCCCAGTCGGTCCAGCATTTCCACATGCATGTGATCCCGCGCCGCATCGACGACGGCCTCGCCATGAACTGGGCGATCGTCCCCGGCGACATGGACGCCATCGCCAAGACCGCCGATCGCCTCCGCGCGGAAATCGAAAAGGGGCGTTAGAACCGTGCCCAGGGGGGCTTGACGGGGCGGAGACGAGCGTCGCCGGCGCGCAGGGAGTCGCCGGACTCGGCGGCTTCCGCGACCCGGTCGAGGCGCAGGACGGCGAGGCCGCGTTCGCCGCCGGCCGAGCGCATCTCGCCCGCCGCGCGCCCGGCCAGGGTCACGGGCGTGTCGGGCGCCGGCGGCGGACCGTCGATCTCGACCCCGAACAGGCGCTTGCGCAAGCTCGCGCGATGATAGCTGCGCGCCGTCACCTCCTGGCCGACGAAGCACCCCTTTTCGAAGTCGAGCCCGTTCAGCCCCTCGATCCCGATCTCGGCGAGGATCGATTTCTCGACCCGGATGTCGCGGCTGCCGTCGGGCAGGGCGAGCGCGAGCCGGCGACGATCGTAATCGGCGACGTCCCCGGGCGCGAAGCCCGCCGCCTCGGCCGCCCGCCGGGCGTTGCTCGCCGGCAGGATCGCGCGCGCCCCCGCCGCCGCGAGGCGCGGATCGATGAAGGCGACGCCGTCGGTGAAGGGCCGCGCGCGGCCTTCCACGTCGTCGAGGCCGAGCGCCGCGCCCGCGCCCTCGCCATGGAGCACGAGCACCGCGAGGTCGTCGCGGGGCGTCACCTCGACCCGGGCGCGCAGTCGATAGAAGGCGAGCCGGCGGGCGAGATCGTCCCTTCGCGCGCGCTCGCAGTCGAGCAGCAGCGCGCCATCGCGCTCGGCGATGAAGAAGTCGTGGAGAAACTTACCCTGGGGGGTCAGCAACGTCGCGTAGATCGCGCGTTTGCTTGAAACTTTTCCGATATCGTTGGAGATCAGTCCTTGGAGGAAGCCGCGCGTGTCCTCGCCTTCGAGCGAAAGCACCCCGCGCGTCTCGATCACCGCATAGCGTCGTTCGCCCGTCATCCGCCGCCCGTCCGCCCCGTTGCCTCGTTCCGTTAGTCCACTCCGCCGATGAGGTGGTGCCCCGCGCCCGCGAAGGCAATCCCTGGCCATGATCCGGGCGATTGCGTATAACCCGGCCGATGCGCATTCTCCTGGTCGACGACTCGCTTCCCTTCGACGGCTACACGCCCTCGAGCCAACCGCTCGGCGGCGTCGAGAAAGCGTTCGCGAGCTTGCCCGCGGCGCTGCGCCGGCGCGGCCACGAGGTCGAGGTCATCAACCGCTGCCGCTTTCCCCTCGTCGCCGACGGCGTGGCCTGGAAGCCCTGGGAGGCGCCGCGCCCCGAATCCTGCGATGTTCTGATCGCCTATCGCAAGCCGGCATTGCTCGATTTCGAGGTCGAGGCGGCGAAGCGCATCCTCTGGATCGCGAGCCCGGGGGGCTATCTCGGCCGGGGGCCCAATCCGGAAATCCTCGCGCGCCACGCGGCCGCGCCGATCGTCGTCGCCGGCCCCTGTCACGCCGCGACGGTTCCCGCGGCGCTCGCCGGGCGCGTGGTCGAGATCGCGCCGGGGCTGACCTCGGCCTTCCGAGAGGCCGAGCCCATGGCGCCCGCCAATCCGCCGCGCGCGGTCGTCACCACCCATCCGCTGATGGACCTCGACTGGCTGATCGATCTTTGGACGCGCGAGATCCGTCCCAAGGTCGAGGACGCCGAGCTGCAAATCTTCTCGGCGATCCTCGATCGCGGCCTGCTGGGCGGCGACGTGCCCGAACGCATCCAGCCGGTCCTCTACCGGGCGCTGGCCGCGCGCGAGCACGGCGTGACCATCCTGCGGCCGCGCGCCGATCCCGACATGGCCGAGGCCTATCGCGAGGCGCGGGCGCATCTCTACCCGGGCGCGGCGGGCGAAGTCTATTGCGCGACGCTCGCCGAATCCCAGGCGGTCGGCCTGCCGGCGGTCGCGCGGCCCTTCGCCGCGACCCGCGAGCGGGTGATCGACGGCGAGACCGGGTTTATCGTGCCCGACGACCTGGCGTTCGCGAGCTGCGCGATTCTTCTTCTCGAGAACGTGGGCGTCTTCGAGGGCCGCAGCGAGGCGGCGCGCGCCACCCAGCGCGGGCGCGGCTGGGACGAGGTCGCGGCCGCGTTCGAGGCGCTTCCGCGGTGAGGATCCTGTTCGTGACCGCGACCCGCATCGGCGATGCGGTGCTGACCACGGGACTTCTCGGCCACCTGATCGACCGCTACCCGAACGCGCGCATCACGGTCGCCTGCGGGGTCGCGGCGGCGCCCCTGTTCGAGGCCGCGCCCGGGGTCGAGCGCGTGATCGTGCTGGTGAAGCGCAAATGGGCGGGGCATTGGTTCGATTTATGGCGATACGCCATTCGCGTCTGGTGGGGCTGGAGCATGGTGATCGACCTACGCGGTTCGCTGATCGCCTATTTCCTGCTGGCCCGCAACCGCCGGGTCTACTGGGGCGAGACCGGGGGGCGCCACCGATTGATCGCGCTCGCCCGCGTCCTGCGCCTGCCCAAGCCGCCGGCCCCGCGCATCTGGACGACGCCCGCCCAGGAGGTCGAGGCCGCCCGCCGCATCCCCGAGGGCGAGCCGGTGCTCGCGCTCGGGCCGACCGCCAACTGGCGCGGCAAGATTTGGCGGGCGGAAAACTTCGTCGCCCTCGCCGAGCGGCTGACCGCGCCCGACGGCATCCTTCCCGGCGCCCGGATCGCGATCTTCGGCGCGGCGAACGAGCGAGAGATCGCGCGTCCGGTGATCGAGGCGATGCCCGAGGATCGGCGCATCGACCTGGTCGGCGGGATCGATCTGATGACCGCCGCCGCCGCGCTCAAGCGCTGCGCGCTCTATATCGGCAACGATTCTGGGCTGATGCATCTCGCCGCCGCGGCGGGCGTCCCGACACTCGGCCTGTTCGGTCCGAGCCAACCCGAGGTCTACGCGCCCTGGGGCAAGCGCACGGCGGTCGCGCGAACCGCCATCCCGTACGAGAACCTGTTTCCGCCGGGCTACGACCACCGCACCACCGACAGTCTGATGGACAGCCTTTCGGTCGAGGCGGCCGAGGCGGCGGCGGTCGCGCTTTGGGAGCGTTGCCGCGACGAGGACAATTGGGGCGAAGGCGAGGGGGGGCCGGGATGAGCGCGCCTCGGCTCTCGGCCCTGGTGGTCGCCCATGACGAGGAGGCGCAGCTCGATGACTGCCTCGCGACGCTGGCCTTCGCCGACGAGATCGTCGTGGTTCTCGACCGCTGCGCCGATTGCTCGAGGGACATCGCCGCGCGCCACGGCGCCCGCCTGATCGAGGGCGCCTGGGAGATCGAGGGGCCGCGCCGCCACGCGGGGCTGGATGCCTGCTCGGGCGACTGGATTCTCGAGGTCGACGCCGACGAGCGCGTGACGCCCGAGCTCGCCGCCGAGATTCGCGCCGCGATCGCGACCGCGCGCCCGGGCTATTTTCTCATCCCCTACGACAACTACATCGGCGCGCGGCTGGTGCGCCACGGCTGGGGCGCGTCCTGGGGGGTGTCGGCGACCGCGCGGCTGTTCTCGCGCGGGGCCAAGCGCTGGGGCGATCAACGCATCCATCCGAGCGTCGTGCTCGACGGCGAGCGTCGCTGGCTGAAGGCGCGGATGATTCACTACGTCGACCGCGACATCTCCGACATGATCCGCCGGCTCGACCGCTACACCAGCGCCCGGGCGCGGGATTTGCGCGAAAGCGGCGCGCGCGAGAGCCTCGCCAACAATGTCCGGCGGCTGTTCTCGCGCTTCCTGAAGTGCTACGTCGGGCGCAAGGGCTATCGCGAGGGGGGCTATGGCTTCCTGATAGCGCTGTTCGCGGGGCTTTATCCGTTGATCTCGTATCTCAAGGCGACGCTGGAGGACGAATGACCGCGCTCCGCCGCTTCCGGCCACACGGTCCACGGCGACACGGCCCGCGATGCGCGTCCTCCAGGTGATGGCGGGCGCCCGCCGGGGCGGCGCCGAGGCGTTCTTCGCGCGTCTCGTGCCGGCGCTCGCGCGCGCCGGCGTCGAGCAGGCGGCGGCGATTCGCCCCCACGCGGCGCGCGAGGCGACCCTGGCGGAGGCGGGCGTTCCGGTCGCGACGCTGCGCTTCGGCGGGCCGCTCGATCGCCTCACTCCGCTCCGGCTGCGCCGCCTCGCCGCGCGCTTCCGCCCCGATCTCGTGCTTTCCTGGATGAATCGCGCGACGCGCGCGGTGTCGCGCGGCGATTACGTCCATGTCGGGCGGCTCGGGGGTTACTACGACCTCAAATACTATCGCCATTGCGACTGGCTGGTGGCCAACACCGAGAATCTGGTCGCCCATATCCTCGCCGGCGGTTGGCCGCGCGCGCGGGCGCGCTACCTGCCCAACTTCGTCGCCGACGCGCCCGCGCCCGCCGCCTCGCGCGCCGCCCTCGACACCCCCGGCGACGCGCCGCTTCTGTTCGCGCTCGGCCGGCTTCATCGCAACAAGGCCTTCGACGTCCTGCTCGATGCGCTCGCGGCGCTTCCCGGCGTCTGGCTCTGGCTCGCCGGCGACGGCCCCGAGGCGGCGGCGCTGCGCGCCCGCGCCGCGCGTCTCGGCGTATCCGGGCGGGTGCGGTTCCTCGGCTGGCGCGACGACACGGCCGCGCTTTTCGCGGCGGCCGATGTCTTCGTCTGCCCGTCGCGCCACGAGCCGCTCGGCAACGTGGTGATCGAGGCCTGGGCCCAGCGCCGCCCGGTCGTCGCCGCCGCCGCGCAGGGCCCCTCGGCGCTGATCGAGCCGGGCGCGAGCGGGCTGCTCGCGCCGGTCGACGACGGCCGCGCGCTGGCGGACGAAATCCGGCGGCTGCTCGACGATCCTGCGCGCGCCGCGCGCCTCGCCGAGGCCGGGCGGCGGGCCTTCGAGGCGCGCTTCGCCGAGCCGGTGGTAGTGCGGCGCTGGCTCGATTTCTTCGCCGAGGCGGTCGGCTGATGTGCGGGATCGCGGGGGTCTGGCGGCGCGACGGAACGCCGCCCGCCGAGGCGGCGCTGGATGCGCTGACCGCCGCGCTCGGCCATCGCGGTCCCGACGGTGGCGGACGCCATCGCGCGGGTGGGCTCGCGCTGGTTCAGACGCGGCTCGCGATCATCGACCTCGCGGGCGGCGACCAACCCTTGTTCGGGCCCGAGGGGACGGTGCTGGTCGCCAACGCCGAGATCTACGACTACATCGAGCAGCGCGCCGCGCTCGGCGCCGAGCGGTTCGCCACCGGCTCGGACTGCGAGGTGGCGCTCCATCTCTACCACCGCGACCGGCTGCGCTACGCCGAGGCCCTGCGCGGCATGTACGCAATCGCGCTTTACGACCCGCGCGCCAACCGGCTTCTGCTGTCGCGCGATCCCTTCGGCATCAAGCCGCTCTATTACGTCGAGGACGCGGACGGGATCGCCTTCGCCTCCGAGCCCCAGGCGTTGATCGCGGCCGGTCTCGCCGGGCGCTCGCTCGTCGCCCGTGCCCGCGACGAGCTGTTGCAGCTCCAATTCACGACCGGACGCGAGACGGTCTTCGAAGGCGTCAAGCGGGTGCTGCCCGGCGAGACGCTGGTGGTCTCCCAAGGGCGGATCGTCGAGCGGCTGCGCCGCGACGCCCTGCCCGAGGGCGGCCCCGCCGATTGGACCGAGGCCGAGGCCCTGCGACGGCTCGACGCCGCGCTCGTCGACAGCGTCACGGTCCATCAGCGCGCCGACGTGCCCTATGGCATGTTTCTCTCGGGCGGGATCGACAGCGCGACGCTGCTCGCGGCCATGGCGCGGACGAGCGCGCGCGATTTGCGCGCCTACACGGTCGGCTTTCCGGGCTCGGCCGCTCACGACGAACGCGACCATGCCCGGGTGCTCGCCAAGGCGGTCCGCGCCGAGCATGTGGAGATTGCCTTCGACGAGGGCGACTTCTGGGCGCTGTTACCCGAGGCCGCCGCGGCGCTCGACGACCCGGTGGCCGATTACGCGGCGCTGCCGAGCTACAAGCTGGCCGCCGCCGCCGCGAGCGAGGTCAAGGTCGTGCTGACCGGCGAGGGGGGCGATGAATTGTTCGCGGGCTACGGGCGCTATCGCTCGGCGACGCGGCCCTGGTGGCGCGGCGGCAAGGCGTTCCGCCGCCGCGGGCTGATCGAGGGGCTCGGGCTCCTACGCGATCCCCGGCCCGGCTGGCGCGACGGCATCGCGGCGGCCGAGGCGCTCGCCGCCCGGCCCGGGCGCAGCCGGCTTCAGGTCCTACAGGCGGTCGATTGCGCCGACTGGCTCGCCCACGACCTGCTCGCCAAGGTCGACCGCTGTCTCATGGCCCACGGGCTCGAGGGGCGGACGCCGTTTCTCGACCCGGCGGTGGCCGAGGTCGCCTTTCGCCTGCCCGACCGGCTCAAGATCGAGCGTGGGCTCGGCAAGTGGCTGCTGCGCCGCTGGCTCGACGAATGCCTGCCCGAGGCGCGGCCGTTCGCGCGCAAGCGGGGCTTCACGGTGCCGGTCGGCGAGTGGATCGCGGACGCGCCCGCCCGCCTCGGCTCCCTGGTCGCCGCCGCGCCCGGAGTGGCCGAGATCTGCGCGCCCGAGGCGGTCGTGGCGCTTTACCGCGCGCCGTCGGACAAGCGCCGCGGCTTCGCTGCCTGGCTGCTCCTGTTCTACGCCCTCTGGCACCGCCGCCATATTCTCGGCGCGCCGCCCACGGGCGACGTGATCGAGACCCTCTCGACCCCGGCGTAGGGGCTCGCCTCAAGCCGAAAGCGTCAGCCCCTCGCGCGCGACGATCGCGCCGGGGGCGAGGGTCGCGGCCTCGGCGGCGATGCGGTCGAGCGCGTCGTCGTCCCAGTCGGGCTCGTGGCGCGCGAGCACGCAGACCCGGGCGCCCGCGTCGGCGGCGAAGCGCAGCGCGGCGCGCCAGTCGGCGGTGCCGTCGGTCCCTTCGCCGGCGCCCAGGATGGCGATGTCGGCGCCGGCGACGAGCGCGCGCGCGGCCGGGGCGCTCCCGGGCGGGGCGAGGTCGGGCAGGTAGCAAACGCTCTTGCCCGCCGCCTCGACGCGGAAGCCCGTGATCGCGGCCGTGTCGTGCACGCGCGCGGTGCGGATCAAGAGATCCCGGGCGGGCGCGATGGTCTCGCCGGGGTCGAAGTCCTCGTAGGCGAAGCAGGCGTCGAAGATATCGACCGGCACCGGGAACATCGGATCGTTCATCAGCGCGGCGAGCACCTCGCGGAGCGCGCGTCCCCCGGTTCCGCGCCCGGCCCAGAGGCGGAAGGCATTGCCCGCGTCGTAGGCGGGGATGAAGAAGGGAATGCCCGAAATGCATTCCGGCCCCGTGTAGCTCAGGAGGATCTGGGCCGAAACCGGAGCGGCGCCCGCGAGCGCGTCGCCGAGCGGGCGAATGCCGGTCCCGGCGTCGAAGATCAGCCGTCGGTCGTCGAGGCGCATCTCGAGGCAGCGCGTATTGCCGCCGTAGCGCGCCGTTTTCGGCCCGGGGCAGGGAATGCGGCCACGCACGCCCAAGAATGTCACGTCGAAGGTCGCTTTTCCGGCCATGATCCGCGTCGCCGAGGTGAAGCATCATGCCGACGAGCCGACTTGTCGGCCCGCCGGGCGTTCAGGCCTGCGCGGGCTTCCCTCGCGTAAGCTCGGGCGCGCGGTCGCGCTTGCCAACGACCCCATGGGCTCGTTGGCTTACTCTGCCCCAGCGCCCGGGCGAGCGGAAGCCGAAACTGTGGCGGGCGGGGGGAGCGGTCCGGCGCGTTTTCACGCAAGCATAAATACGCTAGCATCGCTCCGCGCCCAGTCCGAAAGGAAGCCTCGATGCGTGCCGAGATCGTCTATTCCGCCTGTCCCCACGACTGTCCGAGCACCTGCTCGCTCGCGATCGAGCGGCTGGATTCGCGCCATATCGGGCGGGTCCGGGGCGCGGCCGAGCAGAGCTATACCGACGGCGTGGTCTGCGCCAAGGTCGCGCGCTACGCCGAGCGAGTCCATCACCCCGACCGGCTGACCCGACCCCTGCGGCGGGTGGGACCCAGGGGAAGCGGCGCGTTCGAGCCGATTTCCTGGGACCAGGCGCTCGACGCCACGGCCGAGGCGTTCCGCCGCGCGGCCGAGACCCATGGCCCGGAGGCGGTCTGGCCCTACTACTACGCGGGCACCATGGGGCTGGTGCAGCGCGACGGCATCAATCGCCTGCGCCACGCGATGAAATATTCGGGCGAGGAGACGACGATCTGCACCGCGCTGGTCGACACCGGCTGGCTCGCGGGTGTTTGCGCCTATCGCGGTCCCGATCCGCGCGAGATGGCGAAGTCCGATCTTATCGTCATCTGGGGAAGCAACGCCGCCTCGACCCAGGTCAACGTCATGAACCATGTTTCGCGCGCCCGCAAGACGCGGGGCGCGAAGCTCGTGGTGGTCGACCCCTATCGCAACCGCACCGCCGCCACCGCCGACATTCACCTCGCCCTGCGTCCGGGCACCGACGGCGCGCTCGCCTGCGGGGTGATGCACGTGCTGTTCGCCGAGGGCCTCGCCGACCGCGAGTACATGGCGAAATACACCGACTGCCCCGACCGGCTCGAAGCCCATCTCGCGACCCGCACGCCCGCCTGGGCGGCGGGGATCACCGGGCTTTCCGAGGACGAGATCGTCGCCTTCGCCCGGCTCTACGGCGCGACGCCGCGCAGCTACATTCGCCTCGGCTACGGCTTTTCGCGGGTCCGCAACGGGGCCGCCAACGTCCATGCGGTGAGTTGCCTGCCGAGCGTGACCGGCGCCTGGCGCCACGAGGGCGGTGGCGCGTTCTACACCAACAAGGGGATTTACGGCTGGGACAAGACGCTGATCGAGGGGCTCGACGTTCGCGACCCCTCGGTGCGGATGCTCGATCAATCGCGCATCGGCGCGGTGCTGACCGGCGATCGCGCCGACATCGGCGACGGCCCGCCGGTGACGGCGATGCTGATCCAGAACACCAACCCAATGGTGGTCGCGCCCGATCACGCGCGGGTTCGCGCGGGCTTCCTGCGCGAGGACCTGTTCGTCTGCGTCCACGAGCAGTTCATGACCGAGACCGCGCGCATGGCCGATATCGTGCTGCCGGCGACCACCTTCGTCGAGCACGACGACATCTATCAGGCGGGCGGGCACCAGCACATCACGCTCGGCCCCCGGATCATCGAGCCGCTCGGCGAGGCGCGCTCGAACCACGAGGTGATCCGCGCGCTCGCCCGGCGCCTCGGCGCCCGGCACCGGGGCTTCGACATGACCGCGCTCGAAATCATCGACGAGACCCTGCGCGCTTCGGGGCGGCCGGGGGTGGAGGAGCTTCGCGCCCGGCGCTGGCTCGACTGCCAGCCCGATTTCGACACCGCCCATTTCATCGCCGGCTTCGGCGCGCCCGACGGCCGTTTCCGCTTCGCCCCCGATTGGGCGAGCCTTGGCGCGGCGCATGCGGTCATGCCGCCGCTGCCCGACCATCTCGCCGTGATCGAGGAGAGCGACGCCGAGCACCCCTTCCGCATGGTCACCGCGCCGGCGCACGACTATCTCAACACGACCTTCACCGAGACACCGACCTCGCGGGCCAAGGCGGTGCGCCCGCGCGCGCTGATCCATCCGGACGATCTCGCGGCGCTCGGCATCAATGAGGGCGAGCGGGTCCGGGTCGGCAACCGGCGCGGCGATCTGGTCGTCGAGGCGCGCGCCTTCGACGGACTTCAGCGCGGCGTCCTGGTGATCGAGGGCATCTGGCCCAACGCCGCCTTCGAGGAAGGCGTCGGCGTCAACCTTCTGATCGGCGCCGACCGCGCGCCGCCCCGGGGCGGGGCCGCCTTCCACGACACCGCGGTCTGGTTGCGGGCGGCGTGAGCGCACCGCCGGCGCCGCCTCCCACGGCGGCGCCTCCGACGCGACCCCCGACCGGTCTGGGCGACCGGATTCGCGCCAACGGGAGTCTGTTGACGACCGCGGTGGTTTGGGGATCGTTCTTCCCGCTGATCGACCACCTGCTCCAGACCTGGGACACGTTGACGCTGGCCGCCGCGCGCCTCGGCTTCGCCGCGCTCGGCCTGCTCACCGCCCTGGTTCTGCGCGAGGGTTGGCGCGCGCTTTCGGGGCCGCTTCCCTGGCGGCGAATCTGGCTCGCCGGGGGCTGCGGCCTCGGCGGCTTCACGTTCCTGATCACGGTGGGCATCGGCGCCTCGGGCGCGGTGCCGGCGGCGGTCATCTCGACGTCGAGCCCGGTGATCGCGCTGATCCTGGCCTGGGCGCTCGGCCACGTGCCGCTGCGCCGCGCGGCGCTGATCGGCGTCGCCTTCGCGGTCTCGGGCGGGCTCGTGGTGGTGTTCGCCCCGGGGCGCGCGTTCGAAGGCATGCGCGGCGGCGAGGTCTTCGTCCTGCTCGCCGCCATCGCCTGGGTCTGGCAGTCGCTAATGTCGCAGCAATGGCTGGTCGGGTTATCGCAGCTCCGCGTCGCGGCGCTCCTGTCGGCCGCCGGGGCGCTGAACCTCGTGGCGGTCGCATCCATCCTGGCGCTGACCGGCATGACCTCGCCCATGGTCGATGTTTCGCCCGGCTCGCTCGCCATTCTCGCCTATCTCGCGCTGGTCGGCGGCAGCCTCGGCAATTTTCTCTGGTATTTCGGCGTCAGCCGGCTCGGGGTGACGATCGCGAGCATGTACAACAACCTGATCCCGGTGTTCGCGGTGCTCGTCGCGTTGTTGCTCGGGACCGAGCTGATCTGGACGCAGCTCGCGGGCGGGGCGCTAATTCTGATGGGCGTCATCTGGGCGCAGCGGGGCCGTTGAAGGGGCGCGCGAGGAAGCCCGCGTGGCGTTTGAACGCCCGGCGAGCTGATTAATCGGACCGCCGGTCTTGATCCTCGGTCGCGGTCGCGGCGACGAAACGGAAGGCCCGGAGGTCCGGTGGCCAGTCGCGCGGATCGAGCCCCGCCTTGGCCTTGAGATGGGCGACGAAGTCGCGCGCGTCGGGCAGCATCTCCCAGACCGCGGGCAGGAAGAGGGCCTGCCCGGCCTCGTGCTTGAGAATCAGACCGTCGATGCCGGGCCGGAGGGCGGCGTGGAGCGCGCCGTCGGTCTCGGCGGCGATCGGCTGGGGGGCGCCGAGAACCGAGACCGCGATCTCGACGCGCGCGAATTCGGCCTCGTCCAACGGATCGAAGCGCGGGTCGCGGAAGGCGGCAGCGAAGGCGTTCTCGGCGACGTCGGCGACCAGCGGCCCTTGTCCGCGCGTCTTGCCGATGCAGACGCGCAACTCGCCGTCGAGCCGCAGGGTGACGAAGCTCGGCGCCGGCGCGCGCAAGGAGGCGGGGTAGGCCGCGAGATCGACCGCCAAGGGTTGGCCGTGGTCGAGGCCGTGGCGGATCGAGGCGCGGGCAAGCGCGATCAACCTCGGCCCATGGCGCGCGACCAGAGCCGCCGGGTCGGCCGCGCCCTCAGGCAAAGGCCCAGGCGCCATAGCCCACCACCCGGTCGCGCGGGCCGGCGGTGTCGCCCGAGTTGCGAAGATCGATCGTCGTCGCGGCGAGCCCGCGGGCGCGGGCGCGTTCCAAAAGTCCCTGGATCGCGAGCCGGCCGCAGGCCTGATCGGGGCCGATGGCGCCGGGTCGCAGGGCCTCGATCGCGCGCGCGGTCGCCGCGTCCATCCGCCGCGCGGTGTCGTAGTCGTGATAATGGCTGAGGTACGAGCTGACGACGATCACGGTCTCGCGGCCGTCCTCGAACGCCGCGATCGCCGCCGCGACCTCGTCCATGTCCGTCGCGCCGACCAGCAGCGGCACGATGGCGAAACGCCCGAGCAGGCATTGCAGGAAGGGAAGCTGAACCTCGAGGCTGTGCTCGAGCCGGTGGGGCCGGTCGAGAACCGCGACCCCGGGATGCGCGCGAAGGCGCTCGCGCGCCGCGTCGTCGACCGGCACGACGCCGAGCGGGGTCTCGAACGCCGCCGCGCGCGGCAGGGCGATGCCGGGAAACGCCTCGCGATGCGCCGGGCCGACGAGGATCACGCGGCGAATGTCCTTGGCTCCGGGCGCGAGCATCGCATAGGCCGCGCCGGCGACCGGTCCCGAATAAATATAGCCCGCGTGGGGCGCGATCAACGCGCGAGGAGCTTGGGGGAGCGCATGCTCGCCAGAGCCCTCGGCGACCGCGAGATAGCCTTCGACCGCGCGTTTCAACTCGCGCGCGTCGCCGGGATAGAACAGTCCGGCCACCGCGGCCGGGCGCACCTGTTCCATGGGGTTCCGTGGTCTGGCTTTTGTCGTGTCCATAACAACTTGGGCGCTCGGGGCTTCGGTTTAAAGACCCCGGCCGCCACGTCCGCCCGTTGATCCGAGCCTCGGGCGTCCCCAAATCCAGGAAAGGACCATGAACCCGACGACACCAGGGAAAGGGGCGCTCGGCCCCGCGTCCGCCGTCGTCGCCGCGCGCTACTGGCACCGGCTCAACGACGGTCGGATTCAGTGCGACCTCTGCCCGCGATACTGCAAGCTGCACGACGGGCAGCGCGGGCTATGCTTCGTTCGGGCGCGCGAGGGCGAGCGAATGGTACTCACCACCTATGGTCGATCGAGCGGGTTTTGCGTCGATCCGATCGAGAAGAAGCCGCTCAACCATTTTCTGCCGGGCACGCCGGTGCTGTCGTTCGGCACCGCGGGCTGCAACCTCGCCTGCCGCTACTGCCAGAACTGGGACATCAGCAAGTCGCGCGAGATCGATACCCTCGCCGACGCCGCCGCGCCCGAGACGATCGCGCGCGCGGCGCGCGAGCTCGGCTGCCGAAGCGTCGCCTTCACCTACAACGACCCGGTCGTCTTCCACGAATACGCGCTCGACGTGGCGCGCGCCTGCCGCGCCGCCGGCATCAAGACCGTGGCGGTGAGCGCGGGCTATGTCTGCGCCGAGCCGCGAGCCGAGTTCTACCGCGAGATCGACGCCGTCAACATCGACCTCAAGGCGTTCGACGAGCGGTTCTACAAGAAGCTCTGCGGCGGGGAATTGGCGCCGGTTCTCGACACGCTTCTCCATATCCGCCACGAGACCTCGGCCTGGCTCGAGATCACGACGCTCCTGATCCCGGGCGAGAACGATTCGGACGCCGAGATCGAGGCGCTCGCGGGCTGGATCGCCGAGCACCTCGGCGTCGACGTGCCCTTGCACCTCACCGCCTTTCATCCCGACTGGCGGATGCGCGACTATCCGCCGACGCCGCCCGAGACCCTGGCGCGTTCCCGGAAAATCGCCATGGCGCGGGGATTGCGCTACGTCTACACGGGCAATGTCCACGACCGCGACGGCGGCGGCACCTATTGTCATGGCTGCGGAACGCGGCTGATCGGGCGCGACTGGTATGTGATCACCGACTGGGCGCTCGGCGAGGACGGGCGGTGCCAAGCCTGCGGCGCATCCTGCGCCGGCGTGTTCGAGCCCCGCCCCGGCGATTGGGGCGCGCGCCGCCTGCCCGTGCGCCTCGCCGAATTCGCCGCCTGATCACCCACCCGCCAGCGCGTACCAGGCGCGGCCCGCCCATTCGTAGATCGCGTAGCCGGTCCCCGACAGCGCGTCGGCCGTGGGCAGGAAGTCATTGAATTTGGGCTCCAATGGGCCCTGGAAGAGGGTTGGCGCGGGGATGACCTCGAAGCCGGCGGCCTCGAAGGCGGCGCGCGCCCGGGGCATGTGGGTCGCGTGGGTGACGAGGAAGATGCGTCGAACGCCGGCGCGCGCCAGGATCGTCCGGCTCCGCCGCGCGTTCTCGTAGGTGGTGTGCGCCGCATCCTCGACCCAGCGCACGGGCACCCGGAACTCGTCCTCGAGGCTGCGCGCCATGACCCGGCCGACCGGCGTGTCCTCCGGGTCGATCGGTCCGCCGGTCACGAGGATCGGCACGGCGTTGCTTTCGCGGTAGAGCCAGGCGCCATAGCGCAGTCGTTCGAGCGTGAGGGGGTCCGCGGTGTCGCCGCCGTATTCCGGCGCGTCGCGGTAGACGCCCGCGCCGAGAATGACGATCGCGCCCGCCTTCGCGCGTCCGATTCTCTCGCGCGTCAGCGGTGGGGCTTCGAACGACTTGAGCGCGAGGCTCGCGACCACCGGGGTCGAGAGCCAATACAGCGCTATCAGGCTCGTCGCGATCAACCCCCGGCCGAGGCGCGGCCGCCGGCGCCCGATCAGCCAGCCGGCGAGCGCCAGGATCAGCAGGCTCGCGGGCGGCAGGATGAGCGTCTTGAGCATGCCGGGAACCAGCCACATGGCGAAAGACTACCCCGTGCCCCGTCGGCGGGCGAGGATGCGCTCGAACAGCGCGATCTGGCCCCGGGTCGTTGCCTCCCAGCCGAAATCCTCGGCGTAGGCCCGGGTCTCCGCGCGCGACGGCGGCGCGGCGAGCAGCGCGCGGATGCCCTCGGCGAGCGCCTCGGCGGTCCGCGTCTCGACCACGCGCCCCGCGGCCGGCGCCGCGACGATCTCGGCGACGCCGCCGACCCGCGTCGCGACCACGGGCGTGCCGCAGGCCATCGCCTCGAGCAGCACGTTGGGCCAGCCCTCGCGGCTCGAGGCGAGCACCAGGAGATCGGCCGCCGAGTAGATCTCGGGTAGCGCCTCGTGCGCGATTCGGCCGAGAAAGCGCAGCCGCGACGGCACGCCGAGGCGACGGCCAAGCGCTTTGAGCCGAGGTTCCTCGGGCCCCGCGCCGGCGATCAGAAGGGTGTGGCCGGCAAGGCGCGCGAGGGCCTCGATCATCAACTCGTGCCCCTTGAGCGCGACGAGATTGCCGACCGACAGAAGCACGGGGCCGTCGAGGCCGAGGTCGGCGCGGATGCGCGCGCGGTCCCGGGGACGAAAGAGATCGAGGTCGACCCCGTTGCGCAGAACCTCGATGCGCGCCTCGGGAACGCCGAGAGCGGCGAGACGCGTTTTCAGCGCCCGGGCGACGACGATCAGTCCGTCGGCCCGCATCGCGGCGTTGTGGATCATGCGGCGCGCGGCGGCGTTCTCATGGGGGATCAGGTTGAGATCGGTCCCCCGCCCGGTGATCGCGACCGGGAGGTCGAAGGCCCGGCCGAGGCGCGCCGCCGCGACGCCATCGGGGTAGAAGTAATGGGCGTCGATCAGATCGAAGCGCTCGCCCGCCGCGATCAACCCCCGCAGGGCGCGCGCCGCCGAGTGGTAGAGGAACCCGGGCGTCAGCGTCATGCCGAGCTTGGGAATCACGGGGTAGCGCGGATGGTCGATCGCGATCCCGTGGCGGACCTCGGCGCGCGGTGCGCGGGCAAAGGCCGCGTAAGGCCCGAACCGCGGGCTCGCGAACGGAAACCACGGCACCGGGGCGAGCACCCGCGCCTCGACCGCGCCGCTCGCCACCAGCTTGCGTAGCCGGTTCTCGACGAACACCCCGTGCTGGGGCTGGGCCGCGTTGGGGTAAAGCGTGGTGAAGGTGAGGATTCGCATCGCCGTCATCGCGGGCAGGGGGAGAGCGGTGCGGATCTGGACATGGGTGGGCGGCGGCGGACAACGGCGCGGACCCCTTCAATACAGGGGCCCGACGCCGAAGTCCATGCGCCCGGGGCGGCGCGGCGCGCGGTTTCTAGCGGTGATCGCGGAACACGGCGAGATCGGGCGACGGGAGGCTCGGGCTGGCGAGCGCCGCCGGGGAAAGCTCGGCCGAGGGATCGGCGGCGGGCGCGACCGCGAGGCCCACTGGCATCGTGGTGGCGCGGGCGGTGTCCGCGGTATTCATGGGGGCGGGGGCGGCGTCGATGGGCGCGCCGTTGGCATCGATTTCCTCCTCGGGCGGCATGCCCCCGGCGCGCGCGCCGGCGGCGGCGAAGGCGGCGGCGGCAAGAAAAGCGATAAGCGAAAGGCGCAGGCGAGCGGCGGGAGTGAACGACATGGCGAAACGTCCTTCTTCTTTGGAGGGCCTGTGGCTATGCGGCGCATCGCGCCTCGCCGTCCTTCCTAGCCGCCCATTTGGGCGCCAATGGGGCTCCAATGTGACGCTTCCATGGCCGTTCATGGCCGCGAACCGTCGGGATTCCTTACAGTTGGTCATGGGCGCGCGTTTACCGTCGCGGTCCTCGGCGCCCGCGCCCGTCCGCCCTTTCCCGGCGCGCGGTTAACCCCATCGCGCGGATTGGTCCGGAAGAGGCCCTGAATCCTCGCTTTTCCTGGTTAACGAGGCGACGCGCCAACTCATTGATTTGACGTTATTTCTTCTCCGAAAGCTGCGCCGGGTGTCGGTGTTCTTGACAGTTTCGCGGCCTCGCCCAAAGGGCATTTCGCCAACGCCTTGAAAAGGCGTGTGTTTCCGAGTTGGCACGCGGCTTGCTTGGGGTGAAGCACAAGCAATAGCGCCTGAAGTCCGAGGGAAGAAGATCCTCGGCCGGATGCCCGAAGTCACTCAAGGGAACCGGGCGGCGGCGAAAAAAAACGAGCAAGCGCCGGCGTTCGGAATTGTCGCGGGGAAAGGGCGGCGGGCTGGGGAGCCCGCCGCCTTCTTTTTGGGTTGGGCTCAGCCCGTCGGGATCGAGTCGCGCGCCTCGCGGCGGAGGCGCGGGGCGGGGGCCTCGGCCATCGGCGCGCCGGTCGCCTCGAGGATCAGCTTGAGCCGGATGGCGCGGGCGAAGTCGGCGAAGTCGTCGGCGGTGATCACGAAGGCGCCGATCCCGCCGATCACCGCGCGGGCGTAATAGCCGTCGAGTCCCGGTTCCTCGTCGAGGATGGCGAGCCCGTTGATCGTGATGCCGGCGGCGAGCGCGCGGTCGCGCGCGAGCGCGGGCGGCATTCCCCGGTTCGAGGCGCCGTCGCCCGAGATGTCGATTGCCCGGCGAGCTCCTTCGTAGCCATTGCCGTCGAACGCGGCGGTGGCGCGGGCGATCGCGTCGCCGATCGCGGTGCCGCCGCCGATCACCAGGCGCGGGGCGGCGTCGATCCGGGCGGCGAAGTCGCGCGCGCTCGCGCCGTCGCGCACCAGCGCCCAGTCGACCGCCAGGGCCTGCGCGCCCACGCCCGACCATTGGATCAGGCTGACGGCGATTCCGCGCGGCGCGGCGTTCTCGATCGCGCTGATCACCGCTTGGTCGCGAAAGGCGCGGGCGAGCCCAGTCATCTGAAGGTTGAACTCGTCATAGGAGACGCTCGCCGAGGCATCGACCGCGAGCACGAGCTCGAGATCGACCGGTGTCGCCGCGCGCGCGGTTGCGATCCCGGGCATGGCCGCGAGGGCGAGCGCGAAGGCGACGATCGCGCGGGACGCAAGGCGATGGAGTCTGGTTCCGAACACGGCCCGAGTGTAGCCCCGGGCGCGCGCCGCGTCAGGCGGCGTCGGGCGGCGACCAGTCGGTGACGCCGAGACGGCGCGCGAGCGCGGCCAGCGCGCCGGCGTCGCGATAGCGGATCTCAACCCGGCCGCCGGGACCGCGATGGCCGATCTTGACCTTGAGCCCGAGCTCGTCGGCGAGCCGTTCGGCGAGCGCGGCGAAGGCCGCCCCGTCGCCCGACGGCGCGCGCCGCGCGGGGGCGCGCGGGGCGCCAATGCCGTCGCGCGCCAGGTCCTCGGTCTCGCGCACGCTCAGGCCCTGCTCGGCGACGCGCCGGGCGGCGGCCTCCGCGTCGGGGACCGAGATCAGCGCGCGCGCGTGTCCGGCGCTCAGGCGGCCGTCCTCGAGCATGGTCTGGACGCTTTCGGGCAGGCCGAGAAGGCGCAGGGTGTTGGCGACATGGCTGCGGCTCTTGCCAACGGCGCGCGCGAGCGCGTCCTGGCCGTAGCCGAACTCGTCGATCAGGCGGCGGTAGGCGCGCGCCTCTTCCATGGCGTTTAGGTTCTCGCGCTGGACGTTCTCCACCAGCGCGACCTCGAGCCCTTCCCGGTCCGAGAAGTCGTGGACGATGACCGGCACCCGGTCGATCTCGGCGATCCGCGCGGCGCGCCAGCGGCGCTCGCCGGCGACGATCTCGTAGCCCTCGCCGTCGGCGCCGTCGTGGCGCACGACGATCGGCTGGAGAATGCCTCTCTTGCGGATCGATTCGGCGAGCGAGCGCGTCGCCTCGCCGTCATGGCGCTGGCGCACCTGGAACTTCCCCGGGTGGAGCGAGCCGACCGGCACGTCGCGCGCCGCCCTCTCCGGCGGATGGCGCGCGACCTTGTCCGGCGCGGAGGCCGCCGGAGAGAGCGCGACGGAGGGGATGTCGGGCACGGGGGGCGGGGTGGAATCCGGTTTCGGTGCGGGCGCGTCGTCGACCGGCGGCAGGGAGAAATTCGACATGATCTCGCGCATCGCCGCGATGCGTTCCTCCATGCTCGCCTCGTCCGGTCTATGGCTCATCGTTTCCTACCGCGCTGGGAATCCTTTCCGAAGGCTTGCGCAGGAAGGTTGAGAAACCATGAATCCGCTCTGAAACCCTTGACTTTTCCGGGACTCCGGGGGGCGTGCCCGCCACCGTCAGTCGGCGCGCGCGAGCACGGTTTCGACCAGGCTCGCCCAGTAGCTCGCGCCGATCGCCAGGAGATCGTCGTTGAAGTCGTAATGGGGATTGTGAACCGAACAGCCGCCGGTCTCGCCCTCGCCGCCGTTGCCGAGCCAGATATAGCAGCCGGGGCGGGCCTCGAGCATGAAGGCGAAGTCCTCGGAGCCCATCAGCGGCTCGGCGCCGTCCTCGACGTTTTCCGCGCCGAGCACCCGGGCGGCGGCGGCGGCGGCGCGCGCGGTCTCGGCCTCGGTGTTGACCAGCACCGGGTAGCGTCGCTCGTAGCGCAGGCTCATCTCGGCGCCGAAGGCCGCGCAGACCCCCTCGACGATCCGCCGGATGCGAGGCTCCAGGCTCTCGTGGACCGCCCGGTCGAAGCAGCGCGCGGTGCCGCGCAGCACGACCTCGTCGGGGATCACGTTCCAGGTATCGCCGGCGTGGATCTGGGTGATGCTGACCACCGCCGCGTCGCCCGGGTTGTTGCTCCGGCTCACGATGGTTTGAAGGGCGCTCACCGCCTGGGCGGCGATCACGATCGGATCGTTGCCGAGATGGGGCATGGCGGCGTGGCAGCCCTTGCCCTTGATGACGATCTCGAAGATATCGAAGGCCGCCATCGCCGGGCCGACGCGCATCGCCGCTTGGCCCAGGGGAAGCCCTGGCATGTTGTGAAGGCCGTAGACCGCCTCGACCGGAAAGCGCTCGAACAAGCCCTCCTCGACCATCACCCGGCCGCCGCCCTCGTTCTCCTCGGCGGGTTGAAAAATGAAATGAACCGTGCCCTCGAAGTTCCTGGTTTCGGAGAGATATTTCGCCGCGCCCAGCAACATCGAGGTATGCCCGTCATGGCCGCAGCCGTGCATCTTGCCGGGAATCGTCGAGCGGTGGTCGAAGTCGTTCTTTTCCTCGAGGTGAAGCGCGTCCATGTCGGCGCGCAGCCCGATGGCGCGGCCGTTGTCGCGCGCACCCTTGAGGGTGCCGACGACGCCCGTGGTGGCGAGCCCCCGGTGGACCTCGATACCCCAGGATTCGAGCTTTTTCGCGACGATCTCGGCGGTGCGCTCCTCCTCGAACGCGGTCTCGGGATGAGCGTGAAGATCGCGCCGCCACGCGGTCATGTCGGCGGCGAGATCGGCGATGCTGTTGATGACGGGCATGGCGGCATCCTCCCAATTCTATTCTGCGTCGGCGAAGACCCTTCGCCGGTCCGGTCCCATGGACGCGGTCCCCATCCGCGCCCGGTTCCAGAGGTATCGCGCGCGCCCGGCGCATGCAAGCGGCGAGACGCGTGGCGCGAGGGGGCGTCCATGTTGGAATTCTTTACAGCTTCGCCCGGGGCGATCTCGCGCGCCCAGGGCTCGGGCGGCAACGCATGTGATGATCGAGGAGTGCCGCTCAATCCTTTGACATCTCGTGGAAACAATTCCGACCTTCGCTTCATCGGGACGCGGCGATCCGAATTCGCCGCCGCTCGGGCGCTCCCGCAGGCCGGTTGCGCCCCGATTCACGGTCTCCGATGTGTCGGAAAACCTTACAACTTCGCGGCCATGGTCTCGAGCATCGCCGGGAGTGTTTGGAGATCAAGCTCATAGTCTGTTGATCCACAAGTATATTAACCATCATGGCATGACGCTTGCATCGATTTCCGAAAAGCCGAAGGGCGCGACCGATACGACGCCCGGACCCCCCGAGAGGAGTTGAAGACGCATGTTTTGGACACGCTCCCGTTTTTCCGTGTTGTCGGCGTTCGCCATCGGCCTTGTCGCGAGCCTGGCGCTCGCGGGCGGCGTCGCGCGGGCGCTGCCGGTTTCCTCGGTCGGCGATGTCAGCGTTTGGGATTCGACCAAGTTGGTACCCGCCGACTTCGGCCTTTCGGCGCCTGCGACGGTGTTTCCGGTGGGCGGCAGCGGACAGGTCAACGGGAATTTCCAGATCACCGATTTCATGCTTCCCGGCGGCGGCGACGCGCAGATTGGCATTCGCGCCCAGCGGCGCTTCTCGCCGGTGCCCTGGCCGCGGACCGGCTCGACCTATTTCGCCGACCCCGGCACGTCCTCGGGCGGCAATAACGCGCTGTGGAACTTCGACGTCCATATCGACCTCGGAACCACGCAGCTTCGCGGCTCCGGTGGCGGCGCGCCGGGAAAGCTCGGTGATCTGAATTATGTGCTGTTTCTCACCGACGATACGGGACTGACGTCGTTCTTTCCGTTCACGATCGACCAGTATCTCCAGGCGCAGGGAGCCTCCCCGACCGACCGGCAGAACGCGGCGCTCGTGCAGTTTTCGGAGAATCTCGGCTTCGGATTCTTCGTGGGCGATATCTTCGATCCCGAAGCCCCGGGAACCTATACCTTCGGACTCGCGGTTTTCGATCCGTCCGCCACCGAACCGGCCGCGCTCGCCTCGACCTCAATGACGGTCGTCGTCGCGGTGCCCGAACCCGCGTCGCTCGCGCTTCTGGGCGTTGGCCTTATCGGGCTCGGTTGGTTGCGGCGTCGGGCAGCGCCTGATGGCCGTCAGTCGCGGCTCGCGCGCGGATCGAGCGCGTCCTGGAGCCCGTCGCCCAGGAAGTTGAAGGCGATCACGGTCGCGAAGATCGCGAGCCCCGGGTAGAAGGCGAGCGCCGGGGCCTCGTAGATCAGCTCCTGGGCGTTCGACAGCATGTTGCCCCAGCTCGGCAGCGGCGGCTGGATGCCGAGGCCGAGGAAGCTCAGCACTGATTCGAACAGAATGATGTTGCCGACCGAAAGCGTGGTCGCGACCACGATCGGCGAGACCGCGTTGGGCAGGATGTGGGTCGCCATGATGCGCGGGCCCCCGGCGCCCATGGTCCGGGCGGCGAGCACGTACTCGCGCTCGCGCAACGACAACGCCGCCCCGCGCACCAGCCGCGCGACCGTCGTCCAGCCCACCAGCGCGATGATCACGACGATTCGCGCGAGCCCCGAATCGCCGTCGCTGGCGAGCGCGCCCAGGATCGGCACCCGCGCCGGGTCGACCGCCGCCAGCACGATGAGCAGCGGCAGCAACGGCAGCGCGATCACCCCGTCGGTCACGCGCATCAGCACCGCGTCCGCGAGCCCCCCGCGATAGCCCGCGACCACGCCGATCAGGGTGCCGATGACCGCCGCGGCGAAGGCCGTGACCAGGGCGACGAACAGCGACACCCGGCCACCGTAGAGGAGCCGCACGAGCACGTCGCGGCCGAGCTCGTCGGTGCCGAGCGGATGCGCGGCGCTCGGTCCCTCGAAGCGGGCGAGGAGATCGACCTCGGTGGCGTCGACGCCGAGCGCGCTCTCGACCAGCGGCGCGGCGAGCGCGGCGGCGATCAAGAGGATCAGCACCACCGCGCTGGCCACGGCGAGGCGATGGCGCAGAAAGCGCCGCCAGGTCAGCGCGCCCATCGAGGCCGCGGGCGCCAGGGCGGCGGTCTCGGTCATCGCCCGCGCTCCCCGTGGTAGGAAATGCGCGGATCGAGCCAGGCGTAGACCAGATCGGCGCCGAGGTTCGACAGCAGCGTCACCAGGGTCGCGAACAGCAGGCAGATCAGCGCCAAGTTGTAGTCGTTGCCCATGATCGAGTCGTAGGTGAGCTTGCCCATGCCCAAGTAGGAGAACATGGTCTCGGTGATCAGCGCGCCCGAGAACAGGCCGCCGAACGACAGCGCGACGATCGTCACCACCGGGATCAGCGCGTTGCGCAGCGCGTGATGCAGGATCACGCGGCGCTCGGGCAGGCCCTTGGCGCGAGCGGTGCGGATGTAGTCCTGGCGCAGGGTCTCCATCATGGAGGCGCGGACGTAGCGGGTGAAGCCGCCGGCGCTCGCCACGCTCAGCGTGAGCACCGGAAGGATCAGATAGCGCGCCCGATCGAGGAGACCGCCGCCCTCGATGCTCGTCACGCCGCCCGCGGGCAGCACTCCCCAGGAGACCGAGAACAGATAGATCAGCATCAACGCGAGCCAGAAGGTCGGCACCGAGATCCCGGCGAGCGCCGCGAAATTGATCGCGTAATCGCCCGTCCGGTAGGGCCGGAGCGCCGAGACGACCCCGATCGGCAGGGCGACGGCGAGCGAGACCACGAAGCTCAGCCCCATCAGCGCGAGGGTGTTGCCGAGCCGGGGGAGCAAAACCTCGATCACCGGGCGGTTGAACACCCGCGAGTAGCCAAAATCGCCGCCGAGCGCGGCCGCGAGCCAGTTGCCGTAACGCTCGATCAGGGGCCTGTCGAGGCCATAGAGCGCCTTGAGCCGCGCCGCGTCGGCGGGTGTCAGGTTGGGATCGGCCTGAACCATGATGTCGATCGGATCGCCCGGCATCATCCCCATCAAGGCATAGATCACGAAGCTCATGACCGCGAGCACGATCAGGGTTTCGAGAAGTCGGCCAGCGATATAGCGGCCCATCCTCAGATCCTCCCCGAGCTCGGGCGGGGCGCGAAATGGCAGGCCGCGCGGTGGTCGGCGCCGACCCGCTCCAGCGTTGGGCGTTCGGTCCGGCAGCGCGCCTCGGCCAGCGGGCAGCGGGCGTGAAAGGCGCAGCCGGGCGGTGGCGCGATCGGGCTCGGCGGCTCGCCGGCGGGGGTGTCGGCCGCCTTGCGCTTGCCGGCGCCGAGCCTCGGCGCGGCGGCGATCAGCGCCCGGGTGTAGGGATGGGCGGGGGTCGCGAACAGCGCGTCGCGAGGCGCGATCTCGACGATCCGCCCGGCGTACATCACCGCCACCCGGTCGGCCATGTGATCGACCACCGCGAGGTCGTGGGCGATGAACAGATAGGCGAGCCCATGGGCCTCGCGCAAATCGAGCAGCAGGTTGAGCACCTGGCTCTGCACCGAGACATCGAGCGCCGAGACCGGCTCGTCGGCGATGATCAGCCGGGGGGCGAGCGCGAGCGCGCGCGCGATCCCGATGCGCTGGCGCTGGCCGCCCGAAAACTCGTGGGGGTAGCGCTCGGCGAGTCGGGGCGACAGGCCGACCGCCTCCATCAGCCGGCGCACGCTCCGGGCGCGCTCGGCGCGGCTCCCCCGGCGATGGATGCGCAGCGGCTCGGCGATGATCGCCTCGATCGTCATGCGTGGGTCGAGCGCGCCGTTGGGGTCTTGAAAAATCATCTGAACGTCGCGCCGTAATAACTTGATGTCACGATAGGAAAATGTGGAGACATCGCGCCCGTCGAAGGCGATCGTCCCGGCGCTCGGCCGGTAGAGAAGCGCGATCATCCGGGCGAGCGTCGTCTTGCCCGAGCCCGATTCGCCGACCACCGCGAGGGTCTCGCCGGGCGCGAGCGCGAAGCTCACGTCCTCGACCGCGTGCACCGTGCCGAGCCTGCCGCCGAGGGGGCCCGCGTCGCGCAGGGGAAAGTACTTGACGAGACCCCGGACCTCGAGAAGCGGGGGCGTCGTCATCGGCCGCCGGGTGCGAAGCAGGCGACCCAATGCCCGGGCGCGAGGGGTTCGAGCGGCGGCGCGCTCTCGCCGCAGTCGGCCCGGGCGCGGGCGCAGCGCGCGCGAAAGGCGCAGCCCCGGATCAATGCGCCGGGCGGCGGCACGCTTCCCGGGATCGCGGGCAGGCGGCGCGCCCCATGTGTCCGGCGGGCGCCCAGGCGGGGTACGGTTTCGAGCATGCCCAGGGTGTAGGGATGAGCGGGCGCGGCGAGCAGCTCGGCGATCGGCGCGCGCTCGACGATCCGCCCGGCGTACATCACCGCGACCTCGTCGGCGATTTCCGAGATCACGCCGAGATTGTGGCTGATGAACTGGATCGCCATCCCGGTCTCGTCCTGAAGGCGCAGGAGAAGCGCCACGATCTGCGCCTGGACCGTGACGTCGAGCGCGGTGGTCGGCTCGTCGGCGATCAGCAGCGCGGGTCCGCAGGCGAGCGCCATGGCGATCATCACCCGCTGGCGCTGGCCGCCCGAAAGCCGGTGCGGGTATGCGTCGGCGCGGCGCGGCGCATCGGCGATGCCGACCGCGTCGAGAAGCGCGATCGCCGCCTCCCGAGCCTCGCGCGGGCCTGCGTCGCGATGCGCGACCAGCACCTCGGCGATCTGCTCGCCGACCGGAAGGACCGGGTTGAGCGCGGTCATCGGCTCCTGAAAGATCATGGCGATGCGGTCGCCGCGCAGCGCTTCCATCTCGCGGGGCGTGAGCGCCAGCAGGTCGCGGCCGTCGAAGGCGATCTCGCCGCCCGTGATCCGCCCCGGCGCCGGCACCAGGCGCAGAAGCGCGAGCGCGGCGACGGTCTTGCCGCAGCCCGATTCGCCCACCACCCCGAGCGCGCGCCCCGGGCGGATGACATAGGAGATGCCGTCGACCGCGCGGTTCTCGGCCCGGTCGCGGGGAAAGGCGACGCTCAGCCCGCGCACCTCGACGAGCGGATCGCGCGGACGGTCGCCGGGAGGCGGGGGATGGGTCTCGGGGATGGCGGCGTTCACGGGCGCTTCGGGGCAGGGGCGCTTTCGAGCCGACGACGGGCCCAAGTGTATGCGCCCGCCCGCGCGTCGACAATCCTTTAAGGAGAGCCTTGGAGCCCGCTCTTTTCGAAATGGACCGGCGCCGGCCGCCCGAGCCTAGTGCAGGACGTCGTGCTCCCCGGGCTGCTCGTCGAGCAGCTCGTTCACCGCCTTGACGACGCGCAGCCAGGCGGCCCGCCCTTCGAGATCGCCTTTGAACAGCATCGCATCGGCCCGCATGATCGCGTGAAACACCGCCTCGTCTCCATGCTCCTCGATCAGGATATAGGCGGCGCGATAGGTGTCGGGATTGCTTTCCATGGCCACGCCCTGAGTCCTCCACTGTACGAACCGGTTCTTATTGCCCGTCGCGACGCAAGTTTCGTGCCACGGCGAGCAACCGGCAGAATGCAAAAAGATTTAATGATTAACGGGACTTGCGGCGGATTCCACGGGTTGCGTGGCTGTAAAGAATCCCGACGCCGGCCCAACGGGTCGGAGAGGGGTTCGCGGAGGGTGGGGCTAGCGGAAAGTTAGGAATTACAGCGGTCTAGGCGGAACTCTTCGATTCACGACGCGGCGCAGGCACTGTAAAGTTTTCCGACAGGCTCCGAGAGCGCGTCAGTCGCCGAACGCGTGAACCCGAAGGCGCAGGGTCTTTCGCTTGCGGTGGCGGCGCGCGATCTGCGGGTCGCCGAAGCGGTGGACCTTGATCCGTCTCGCCGTCTCGCCCAGGCGGTGAATCCGGATCCGCGCCGCCGTCTCGTTCATGCCGTGGACTCGGATGCGCGAGGGGTTTTCGTTCATGCCGTGGACCCGGATCGTCGGATTGGCGATGCGCACCACATGCGATGCCCGCGCCGGCCCGATTACCGCCGCGCCAAGCGCGGCGAGCGTCGCGCCGGCCAGAAATGCCGCGAAAAACACGCGGCGCGCCAGGGTTGGTCGCATGATCATCCTCCCGTCGTCCGCCTTGTTATCGCGGCGCGCGCGGCCCCCGGTCCCACCCGGGAATTTCCCTTATTCAAGCTAGTTCGGATCGCGGGCGCGGCGAATCGCCTCGCGGACGGTGGGGACTACTCGCGCGCGCCCCAGTTCTCGATCCAGAGCGTGGTGGTGCCGAGGTGGCCGGTCGGCGTGATGCCCGTGAGCCACTTCGGCAGCACGAAGGGCGTCGCCCGGAAGTAGAGCGGCAGCACCGGAAGCTCCTCGGCGTAGATCCGCTGCATTCCGCGCCAATAGACGAGGCGCTTCTCGGGGTCGAGCTCGACCTCGGCCTTGTCGATCAGCGCGTCCATCTCGGGGTTGGCGAAGCCCGGCGTGTTCTGCCCCGACCAGTTGTTGGCCTTGGTCGGGATCGCCTTGGAATGGAGCGTCGAGCGCGGCACTCCCTCGGGCGCCGACAGCCAGGCGTACATGGCGAGCGCCGGGAACTTGCGGCGCGGCAGGGTCTGGCCGAAGAAGACGCGCGCGGGCTCGTTCTTGATCGTGACCTCGATGCCGACGCGCCGCCACTGGCTTTGCAGCACCTGCTCGACGAGCTCGCGGGTCTTGTTGCCCGCCGTGGTCATGATCTGGAGCGAGAGGCGCGCGCCCTTGGCGTTGGTTCGAATGCCCTTGCCGGTCCGCCGCCATCCCGCGGCATCGAGCAGCGCCTGGGCGCGCTCGGGATCGAAGGGGTAGCGCGGCACGCCGTCCCAGTAGACCCGGTCGAGCGGATTGACGTTCGAATGCGCGACCGGCTGCTTGCCGCCGAACAGCTTGGCGACCAGCTTCTCGCGGTCGATCGCATAGAGCAGCGCCCGGCGCACCCGGCGGTCGGCGAGGATCGGGTTGTCGAGGTTGAGGTCGATATGCTCGTAGATCAGCCCCGGCTTGTAGATCACCTTGAAGCGGTCGCGGTGGCGGCGCTCGAACGACAGCGCCTGGTCGATCGAGAAGCCGAGCTCGCCCGCCACGTAGTCGATGGCGCCCGACAGGAGATTGGCCTCGAGCGCGGCGGTGTTCTCGATCACGCGCAGAACGATGCGCTTGAAATGCGGCGGCTTGCCCCACCAGGTCGGGTTGGGTTCGAGTACCACATGGGCGCCCGGCACGACCTTGGTGATGCGGTAGGGGCCGAAGTAGAGCCCCGGGTTGGTGGGTTCGGTGTCGTAGAGCGTGCGTCGGCGGTATTCGCGCGGGTCCTTGAAGGCCGCGCGTTCGAGATGCGCGGGCAGCACCGGGATCGAGGCGCGCAGCGCGTAGTCGTAGAACAGGCCGTCGAGGTGGACGACGAAGCGCTTGTCGTCGAGCGCGTCGATCGCGCGAATGCGGGTATAGGCGTCGCGGTCGGCGACCCCGGTGAGCGGGTGGCGGCCGACCTCCCAGCCGAAGATCACGTCGCGCGTGGTCACGGGCGTGCCATCGCCCCAGGTCGCGCCCGGCCGAATGGCGAGCGTGATCGCCAGCCCCTCGCGCCCGTCCGCCAATTTCTCGCGCCGGACGAGGCCGTTCTCGAGCGTCGGTGGCGCGACGCAGAGCATGCAGCCGAGCCGCCAGTCCGGCCCATAAGCGACGAAGGGCCGGCGCGTCATGGCGAGCAGGTAGGACTTGGCCAGCATCGCGTTGATGACCGGGTTGAAGGTATCGGGAAACTGGGTCATCCCGATCACCAGGGTCTCGCGCGCAGCCTGGACGTCGCGGGCGCCGACGACGAGGCCGAGAGCCACCGCCGCGGCGACGAGCGCGCGGCGCAAAAAGCCGGGACGCCCCGTCATGCGCGGACGCCCATCACTTGCGAACGATATTGTGCGGCGGGCCGAAGGGGAAGCCGGTGATGTCCTCGGCCCCGTCCTCGGTCACCACCAGGATGTCGTGCTCGCGGTAGCCGCCCGCGCCGGGCGCGCCCTCGGGGATCATGATCATCGGCTCCATCGAGACGACCATGCCGGGCTCGATCGCGGTCTCGATGTCCTCGCGCAGCTCGAGCCCCGCCTCGCGCCCGTAGTAGTGGCAGAGAACGCCGAAGGAATGCCCGTAGCCGAAGGTGCGATGGCGCAACAGGTCGTGGGCGCGGAAGATCTCGTTGAGCTCGGCGGCGATGTCGCAACAGCGCGCCCCCGGGCGGATCAGCTCGATCCCCCGGCGGTGGACTTGGCAGTTGATTTCCCAGAGCTCGAGATGGCGCTCGGACGCTTCCTCGCAGAACAGGGTGCGTTCGAGCGCGGTGTAATAGCCCGCGATCATGGGAAAGCAGTTGAGACTCAGGATATCGCCGCGCTCGATCCTGCGCGTCGTCACCGGATTGTGCGCGCCGTCGGTGTTGATGCCCGACTGGAACCAGGTCCAGGTGTCGCGCAGCTCGGCGTCGGGGAAGCGGGGCGCGATCTCGCGCACCATCGCGCCCGTGGCGGCGAGCGCGATCTCGTGCTCGGGCACGCCCGGCGCGATCGCCTCGACGCAGGCCGCGCCGCCGATATCGGCGATCGCCGCGCCTTGGCGGATCAGCGCGATCTCATCGTCCGACTTGATCATCCGCTGGCGCATGATCGCGGGCGCGATATCCACGAACTCGGCGCCTTCGAGGGCGTCGCGCAGCTTGGCCATGGCGTCGAGCGTGAGGTGGTCGCGCTCGATCCCGACGCGGCGCGCGCCCGTCGTCAGCTTGGCGACCGCGCGATAGAAGTTGTCGCGCCGCCAGTCGGTGTAGACCAGGTTGTCGCCGAAGCTCCGCCGCCAGGGCTGGCCGCCGTCGATATTGGCGCTGATGGTCGTGGATTCCTCCGGCGTCACCACCAGGCCATAGGGCCGTCCGAAGGAGCAGTAGAGGAAGTCGCTGAAGTAGTCGATGTTGTGGATCGAGGTGAACAGCACCGCATCGAGCCCCGCCGCCTCCATATGGGCGCGGAGCGCGGCCGCGCGCCGCGTCATCTCCGCGCGGGAGAAAGTGGGGGTCGCCGCCTCGCCGTTGCGGATCGTGAGGATCTGTTCCATGACGCGCTCGCTTGTTTGTCCACCGCCTTTCTCGGCGGCGGGCAAACGCTAGCACGACACAGGCGCGCGCGGCAGGGGAAACGGGCTTATCCCGGCAAACCCATGAACGTGTTCCCGGGCTTGTTGGCAAGCGCGGCCCGCGCCCGAGGCCGTGCGAGGCAGGCCCGCGCCGGCTTGAACGTCCGGCGGGCCGATCGATCGGCGCGGCGGCCTTAAGCCTCGAGCACGTAGCTGCCCGGCGCATCGGCGATCGGCGGATAGCCCGCCTCGGGCCGGCCGAGCGGCGGTGGCTTCCCGCGCTGGCTCGAGCGCTCGGCGAGCCAGGCCTGCCAGGCCAGCCACCACGATCCTTCCCGCGTCGGCGTGGTCGCATACCAGGTCTCGGGCGCGACGTAAGCGTCGTCGTGCTTGCGGGTCGCGATCCGGTAATGGCGGCGGGGATGGCCGGGCTCGCTGACGATACCAGCGTTGTGACCGCCGCTGGTCAGCAGGAAGGTGACGTCGGTATCGGTGAGCAGGTTGATCTTGTAGACCGACCGCCAGGGCGCGACATGGTCGCGCTCGGCCCCGACGACGAAGATCGGCGCGTGGATGTCGGTCAGCGCGATATGCCGGTCGCCGACCACATAGCGTCCCTCGGCGAGGTCGTTGTCGAGGAACAGGCGGCGCAGGTACTCGGAATGCATGCGATAGGGCATGCGCGTCGCGTCCGCGTTCCAAGCCATCAGGTCGATCATCGGCCGGCGCTCGCCCATCAGATAGTCATGGACGATCCGCGACCAGATCAGGTCGTTCGAGCGCAGAAGCTGGAAGGCGCCCGCCATCTGCTTGGTGTCGAGATAGCCCTGATCCCACATCAGGTCCTCGAGATAGGCAACCTGGCTCTGGTCGATGAACAGCATCAGCTCGCCCGCCTCGGTGAAGTCGGTTTGGGCGGCGAGCAGCGTGACCGAGGCGAGCCAGTCCCTGCCGTCGCGTCCCAGCGCCGCGGCGGCGATCGCGAGCAGCGTGCCGCCCAGGCAGTAGCCGACCGCGTGCACGGCGCGCTCGGGGACGATCGCGCGCACCGCGTCGAGCGCCCGCATCACGCCGAGATCGAGATAGTCGTTCATGCCGAGGTCGCGGTCCGCGGCGCCGGGGTTGCGCCACGAGATCATGAACACCGTATGGCCCTTGCCGACCAGGTAGCGGACCAGCGAGTTCCCGGGCGAGAGGTCGAGGATGTAATATTTCATGATCCAGGCCGGGATGATCAGCACCGGCTCGGCATGCACGGTCTTGGTCGCCGGGGCGTATTGGATCAGCTCGATCAGCCGGTTGCGGTAGACGACCTTGCCGGGCGTGACCGCGACCTCCTTGCCGACGCGGAACTTCTCGCTCCCGATCGGCTTCTTCTGGAGCACCGCGCGTTCCCAGTCCTCGAGGAAGTTCTGCGCCCCGCGCACCAGGTTCGCGCCTCCCTCGGCGATCGTCTTCGAGAGCACCAGGGGATTGGTGAAAACGAAGTTCGACGGCGAGAAGACGTCGAGAAGCTGGCGCGCGGCGAAGGAGACCACGTCCTCGTGATGGCGCGAGACGCCGTGCACGCCATGGGTCGCGACGTGCCACCACTGCTGGAGAAGCAGGAAGGACTGGTAGTAGAGCGCGAAGGGAAACGCCTGCCACTCGGGCGCGCGAAAGCGACGGTCCTGGGGCAGGGGCTCGATGCAGGGGCCCTCGGCGCGCCCCGCCAGCAGGCGCCAGGCATGGACGTTGAAGCGGATCGACTTGCGCAGCGCCTTGGTCGCCAGCTCGCCCTGCTTGCCGGGCGAGTTGGCGAGATGCACCGCCCAGTCGAGATAGGCGAGCAGCGCCGAGGAAGGCGAAATCCCGCTGGTCGCCCGCGCCTCGAGCGCGTGCAGGAACCGGTCGACGGGGTAGACCCGCGCCGTCTCCGGCGCACTCGGCAAGAGGTTCGTCTCGATCATTCTTCCCTCCCTCTCGATCGCCCGTCCGATGATTGGGCGAGGGGATCTGGCGTTGCGGCGAAGGGCGCCACGGGCCGGCGCGCGCGTGGGCTCATAATCGGCCTCCCATAGCCCGGACCATGGCGATTTTCACGGCGCTATTGATCAGGAACCAGGCCAGCGCATAGCCCCAGACCACGAGCGCGTAGTCCCAGCCGATCGGCGCGACGAACCAGCCGTAGACGGCGGCGAGCGTGCCGACCACCTGGGTGGTTTCGATCGTGACCACCAGCAACCAGCTCGGCCAGGGGCGGTCCCAGACCGCGCCCTTGTTGCGGGTGAGGTAGATCGTCAAATGCCCGGCCACCAGGAGCTTGAGGAAGATCAGCGTCTGGATGGTGTCGCGCGGGATCGCGAACTGGGTCTCGGCGATCCAGAACAGCCCGAAGGACGAGATCACGCCCATGATCCCGAGCACCGCGCTCAGGCTCAGCACGTGGCGCATGTTCCAGCGCACCGGACGTTCGGCGACCGGCGCGTTGTCGTAGGCGATCATCATGATCGGGAAATCGTTCAGGATCGCGAGCAGCACGATCATGACCGGCGTCACGGGGTAGAAGTTGAAGACCAGGATCGACAAGGTCATGAACAGAAGCACGCGGATCGTCTCGGCGATGCGGAAGATGGCGTAGCTCGTCATCCGCTCGAAGATCTTGCGCGCCTCCTCGATCGCGCCGGTGATCACCGAAAGTCCGGCCTCGGTCAGCACCAGCGCGGCGGCCGAGCGCGCGGCGTCGGTCGCGCCGCTGACCGCGATGCCGATATCGGCCTGCTTCAGCGCCGGGGCGTCGTTCACGCCGTCGCCGGTCATGCCGACGATATGGCCGCGCGCCTGTAGCTCCTTGACGATGCCGAACTTGTGCTCGGGGAACACCTCGGCGTAACCGTCGGCGCGATCGACGATCGCGTGCGCGAGCGTACCGCCGTCGCCGGTCAGGGCCTCGGTGGCGGTGACGATATTGGTGCCGAGGTTGAGCGCGCGCGCCGTCTCGCGGGCGATGGCGACGTGGTCGCCTGTGACCATCTTGATGTCGAGACCGAGCGCCGTGGCGCGGGCGATGGTCTCGGCCGAATCCGCGCGCGGCGGATCGAACAGCGGCACGAGCCCGAGGAAGCGCCAGTCGCCGCCGTCCTCGCGCCGCGCGACGCCGAGCGTGCGGTATCCCCGCCCGGCGAGCGCGTCGACCCGGGCCTCGACCGTCCGTCGCGTCGCCTCGTCGGGAGCCACGAGATCGAGGATTACCTGTGGCGCGCCCTTGGCGACTCGAAAGCGCGCCCCCGCCGCCTCGATCTCGGCCTCGGCGCGCTTGCGCACCGGGTCGAAGGGCTCGAACGCCAAGATCCGATAGTGCCGCAGCCGGTCCTCGGCATTGTCCAGCGCGCCGACGATCGCGGCGTCGATCGGGTCGTCCACCTGATCGGCGCGCGAGGCGAGGGCGGCCGCGAGCAGCAGCTCGTCCGCGTCCTTCGCCGCGACGACGTCGGGCTCGCCGACCGCGAGCGCGTTCTTCGTCAAGGTTCCGGTCTTGTCGGTGCACAGCACGTCCATGCCGGCCATTTCCTCGATCGCGGTCAGGCGCGAGACGATCGCCTTCATGCGCGCGAGTCGGACTGCGCCCACCGCCATGGTGACGGAGAGCACCGCCGGGAGCGCCACCGGGATCGCCGCGACCGTGAGGATCAGCGCGAACAGGATGGTGTCGATCAGTGGGTCGTGGCGCGAGAGCGCGACCGCGACGATCACCGCGACCAGCACCAGCGTCGTCAGGATCAGGAAGTCGCCGATCCTGAGGACTGCCTTCTGGAAATGCGAGGTGGTTCCGGCGCTCTCGACCAGCTTGGCGGTGCGGCCGAAATAGGTGTCGCCGCCGGTCGCCGTTACGATCGCCGTCATCTCGCCCATCTTGACGATCGAGCTCGCGAAGGCGACGTCGCCGGTTTTCTTGTCGACCGGGAGCGATTCGCCGGTCAGCGCGGCCTGATCGACGCCGAGATAATCGCCCCGGACGAGCTTGACGTCGGCGGGAACGATGTTGCCGAGCCGCAGACGCACCACGTCGCCGGGCACCAGCTCGTCCGCGGCGATGGTCCGCCAGCGCCCCTCGCGCAGCACCCGGGCCTTGAGCGCGAGGGTCTTCTTGAGCGCCGCGATCGCGTTGTCGGCCTTGTGCTCCTCCCAGAAGCCGACGCCCGCGTTGATCAGCAACATCGCGAGAATGATCGAGAAGTCCTCCCAATGCCGGGCGACGGCCGACAACAGGGCGGCGATCTCGATCATCGCGGGGATCGGCCCCCAGAAGTACGAAAGAAGGCGGACCCAGGGGCTGATCCGCTTCTCGATGATGGCATTGGGGCCGTATCGGGCCAGGCGTTGTTGCGCCGCAGCATCCGAAAGCCCGGTCTCGAGATCGGTTTCAAGACGCGAAACCGCTTCCTCGATCGATAGGGGCTCGAATGCGGTCCGATCCATGTCCAGCACGTCCCGGCTTGAATGGGGCTGGGCCGACGGACAACGCAAGCGCGCGTCCGTCGGACCGCCTCCCATGCACTATATTGGGATCGAAATGCTGCGGCGCAATAGAAGTCGCCTGCGACTCGATCGCGCAGCCGTCTCGTCCGCCCTAGCCGGCCGCTTCCTTGAGCGCGTCGAGGTGCTTCAGGACCACGACCGAGGCCTTTTCGACCTCTTGGATTTCGCCGATCGCCCCGTCCAGGTCATTGGCGTTGTAGCGGCGCGTCGCCTCGATGCCGTGCGCATGGACCGCCTCGTGCGCCGCCTCGAGCGCCTTGAACGCCGGGTGGTCGCGGAAGGCGGCGGCGCGGTCGCTGTAATACCATTTGCCGAGCCGGCAGGAATAGTGATCGGCGAGCTCGTCTGGATCGAGGCTCGCGCGGCCCACGAGCATATCGCTGAGCCGCTTTTTCCAGGCTACGTGATCGGCCTTCGCGAGGCGCAGGATCTTGCCGGGCATCTCGTAGTTTGAAAGATCGGCGAGTAGGCTCTCGATGATGGTGAGCGAGTTGTCCATCGAATCGGCGGTGGTTTCGATCTGCTCGACCGTCACGCGCGACATGTCGGCGATCTTGGAGACGCTCTCCGCGACCTCCTGGGAGGCGTCGGTTTGTTGCGAGAGGATATCGGCGATATCGCCCATCCGGGCGTTGACGTCGTCGACGCGTTCAGTGATCGCAGTCATGCCCTCGCCGACCGATCCCATGGCCTCGCGTCCCGAGGCGGTGGCCGTCGCGCCCTCGCTCATCGAGGCGACGATTTGCGTCATCTCGCTCTGGAGGCGCTCAATGCGCTGGCGGATGTCCAGGGTCGCGCCGGCGGTCTGGCGCGAGAGATTCTTGACCTCGGAGGCGACCACCGCGAAGCCCTTGCCGGCCTCGCCGGCGCGCGCCGCCTCGATGGTGGCGTTGAGCGCCAGCAGATTGGTCTGCGAGGCGATCTTCTCGATCGAGGTGACGATCTCCCCGATATGCTCGGAGGCGCTGGCGAGATCGTCGACCTTCGCGGCCGCCTCGTCGACGGCGCGGTTGATGTTTTCCATGGTGTCGACGGCGGAGGTCACCGCCTTCATGCCGTTGGCCGCGGCTTGCTCGACTCCCTGGGCGGAGTTGGTCGCGTCCTGGCTCGATTCGCTGATGCTCTGGACCGATGTGACCATTTCCTCGATTGCCGCGGCGATCGTCTGGGTTCGCTTCTCGACCTCGCGCGCGGCGCGCAGGAGGTGGCCCGCCGCGATCGCGCTTTCGTTCGCGTCCATCAGAAGGCTTACCGCGTGATCGAGGCTGGACGTCGCGTCACGGGTGATTTTCTCGATCAGACGCCCGATCACCGCCGACAGGGGATCGCCGCTCGCGGGCTTGGCCATGAGATCGCCGTTCAGTACCGCTTTGATGCAGGCGATCAGGTCATCGTCGCGGGAGGTGGAGATTTCAGAAATCGCGTGGGCTTCCGACATGGTCTTTGGTCACTCGTTGTTGTTGTCCCCCTCCCTGGCGATTAGAACCGCGCATGACACTCGCGTTCCGCGCACCAGTGACGGGTGCAAGATGACGAACACGCGTTAAGGGTCGGTTAATAACATTCCCCCCCGGCGGCATGGCGAGGTGGACAAGGGGGCGCGATTGATCGACCATGTAGAACCGCCCGGGAGGCTTCGTCGCCGCGCCGCTCTTGGATTTGGATGGGGGCTTGCCATGACCTTGCGTCTTGCCGTGCTCGTGGTTTCGGTTTGGCTGTTTTCGCCGCTCGCCGGGGAGTGGGCCTGGGCCGAGGCGACGACCGCGCCACCCGTGGCCCTCGCGTCTTCGCCGTCCCAGGGCGATAACGCGGGGCTCGAGCTTCCGCGCGCGAAGACCGCCGCTTCGCCCGACGAATGCCGCTGCGCCGCGCGCAAGGCGGGGCTGCGCGAGCGAGTGAGGGAGCGCAAGCTGGAACGAGAGCGGCGAAGGCGGGAGCAACAGCCCGCCGATTAGGCGGTTGTATCAGGCTCGCGCGAGCGCGGCGTCGAGGTCGGCGATCAGGTCGCCGACGGTTTCCAACCCCACCGAAAGCCGGATCACGTCGTCGCCCGCGCCGGCGGCCACACGCTGCTCGTCGGTCAACTGCCGGTGGGTGGTCGAGGCCGGATGCAGGATCAGGCTGCGGGTGTCGCCGATGTTGGCGAGATGCGAGAACAGCTCGCAAGCCTCGACCAGGCGCACGCCGGCCTCGAACCCGCCCTCGACCCCGAAGGTGAAGACCGCGCCCGCGCCGCGCGGCAGGTACTTTTTCGCGAGCTCCCGGTAGGGGCTTGAATCGAGCCCGGCGTAGGACACCCAGGCGACCTTGGGATGGGCCTCGAGCCAGCGCGCGACCGCGAGCGCGTTGGCCGCGTGGCGCTCCATGCGCAGAGGCAGGGTCTCGACCCCTTGCAGGATCAGGAAGGCGTTCATCGGCGAGAGCGTCGGGCCGAAGTCGCGCAAGGCCACCGCGCGCGCCTTCATGGTGAAGCCGAAGTCGCCGAAGGTCTCGGCGAAGGTCAGCCCGTGGTAGGCCGGATCGGGCGCGGTGAGCGACGGGAACTTGCCCGCGCGACCCCAATCGAAGCGGCCCGATTCGACCACCGCGCCGCCCATCGAGTTGCCGTGCCCGCCGATGAACTTGGTCATCGAGTGGATCACGATATCGGCGCCCCAGTCGAAGGGCCGGCAGAGATACGGCGTCGCCAGCGTGTTGTCGACGATCAGCGGGATGTCATGCGCCCGGGCGATCTCGGCGATGGCTTCGAGATCGACCACCACGCCACCCGGGTTGGCCAGCGCCTCAACGAAGATCGCCTTGCAGTCGGGCGTCATCGCGCGGGCGAAGTTCTCGGGATCGGTGGGATCGACGAAATGGCAGGTCCAGCCGAGTCGCTTGAAGGTGATGCCGAACTGGGTCAGCGAGCCGCCGTAGAGATTGCGCGAGGCGATGAACGAATCGCCCGGCTCGAGCAGCGTGTAGAAGGCGATGAACTGCGCCGCGTGGCCCGAGGCGACCGCGACCGCGCCGCGCCCGTCCTCGAGGTTGGCGATCCGCTCCTCGAGCACCGAGACCGTGGGGTTGGTCAGCCGCGAGTAGATGTAGCCGAAGGTCTGGAGGTTGAACAGCGAGGCCGCGTGATCGACGTCGTCGAACACGAAGGAGGTGGTCTGGTAGATCGGCGTCGAGCGCGCGCCGGTCGTGGCGTCGGGACGCGCCCCGGCGTGGATCGCCCGGGTCTCGAAGCCGAACGCGCGGGGCGCGTCGTCGGTCTCGGGCGGCGTGGGGGTGTTCTTGCGGTCGGTCATGCGCGGATTGGGCGGGGGCGCTTGGCGGAGATGATGCCGGTGTTGATGCCGCCCCAGCTCAGTTCGCCCGAAAGGCGGCCGTACTCGATCTTGGGGCAGCGGTTCATGACGACCACGAGCCCGGCCGCCTCGGCGCGGGCGGCGGCCGCGTCGTTGCGCACGCCGAGCTGCATCCAGACGACCTTGATGCCCTTCTCGGCGGCGAGCGCGATGGCCTCGTCGACGATTCCGCCGGCGGCTTCCGAATTGCGGAAGATGTCGACGAGATCGAAGGGATCGGGAATCTCGGAGAGCCGGGCGTGGACCCGCTCGCCGAGGATCTCGCCGCCCGCCTTGCCCGGGTTGACCGGGATCACGCGATAGCCCTTGGCCTGGAGGTACTTCATGGCGAAATAGCTCGGCCGGTTCCAGTTGGCGCTCGCGCCGACCATGGCGATGGTCCGGCAGCGCGACAGAATGCCGTGCAGCAGGGCGTCGGGGTAATGCTCGTGGCTCATGACCCGCCGCGCGCGCTCTTCATCATTCATCGCGCCATTTCGGCTTGCGCTTGGCGATAAAGGCGTCGATCCCCTCGCCCGCGTCGTGGAACATCATGTTGCAGGCCATCTCCGAGGCCGAATAGGCGTAGGCCTCCTCGACGCCCATTTCGATCTGGCGGTAAAGGACGCGCTTGCCGGCCGCGATCGCGGCGCGCGACATGGCGGTGATCGAGCCGGCGAGCTCGGCGACCGCGTCGTCGAGCGCCTCGGGCGCGACCACGCGGTTGATCAAGCCGAAGCGCGCGGCGGTCTCGGCGTCGATGATCTTGCCGGTGAACAGCATCTCGGCGGCGTGCTTGCGCGCGATGTTGCGGGCGAGCGCGACCCCGGGCGTCATGCAGAACAGCCCGACGTTGATGCCCGAGGTACCGAAGCGCGCCGTGGTCGAGGCCACCGCGAGATCGCAGGTGGCGACGAGCTGGCAGCCGGCCGCGGTCGCGATTCCGTGGACGCGGGCGATCACCGGCTGGGGGAGGCGCAGGATGCGCAGCATCATGCGGCTACAGCGCGCGAACAGGTCCTCGTAATAGGCGCGCTCGGGGGTGGCGCGCATTTCCTTGAGGTCGTGGCCGGCGCAGAACGCCTTGCCGGCGCCCGCGAGCACCACGACGCGGACCGACGGGTCCTCGGCGATCTCGCCGAGCGCGTCGTGAAGCGCGCCGATCAGCGCCTCCGACAGCGCGTTATACTGCGCCGGGCGGTTGAGGGTGAGCGTGCAGACACCGTCCGCGTCGGCGCGCAGAAGAACCGGCGCATCGGCCCGGGGCGAAGGCTCGGCATTCGTGGCTGTGGTCGTCATGGTCAAATCCAGCATTCGGTCGGGGGCCCATTCTATGCGCGAAGGGTGGGCTCGGGGCAAGATTTCACGCGCGCGGGGCCTGAACGGCCTGGACTGACGGTGTCGCGCCGATAGGATGGCGGCGCGACAAGGGAGGGCGGGGGACATGAGCGGTCGCGAGACCTCGAAGATCTCGATCGCCGCGTTCGAGCGGCTGATGGCCGAGAAGCTGCCGCTGGCGGCGCGCATGGGCATGGGCGTAGAAAGCCTGGACGCCGGCCGCGCGGTCATGCGCATGACCTGCGACGACGCGCTGCTGCGACCCGGCGGCACGGTCGGCGGCCCGGTAATGGTGGCGCTCGCCGACGTCGCGCTCTACGCCGCGGTCCTCAGCCTGATCGGCCCGGTCGAGCTCGCGGTGACGACCAATCTCTCGATCAACTTCCTGCGCCGCCCGCCCGCCGGCGCGCTGCTCGCCGAGGCCGAGATCCTGAAGCTCGGCCGCCGCCTCGCCGTCGGCGCGGTGACGCTCCATTCCGAGGACGTCGAGGCCCCGGTCGCCCATGTCACCGGGACCTATTCGATCCCGCCGCGCGAATAGCGGTAATATGATACCGTATTTATAATAGACTGAACTAGAACGAAGGTTTCGGCCGAAACCGCCGTTTTCTCGGTTGACACCGGGGTGGGCTGTGGCATACTCCGCGCCCGTTCGCCGCGCCGCTCTTCGGCCGCGGGGACCCTTAGCATCACCGATAGGGGCCATCGTGATAGAGGCCATGAAGACATACAGCGCCAAGCCGTCCGATATCGAGAGGAAATGGTTCGTGGTCGACGCCGAGGACGTCGTTCTCGGCCGCCTCGCCGCCGAGATCGCGCGGCGCCTGCGCGGCAAGCACAAGCCGACCTTCACGCCGCACATGGACTGCGGCGACAACATCATCGTCGTCAACGCCGAGAAGGTCCGCCTGACCGGCAACAAGCGCGACGGCGAGGTGTTCCACTGGCACACGGGCTATCCCGGCGGCATCAAGGGCCGGACCTTCGCCCAGCGGCTCGACGGCGACCACCCCGAGCGGGTGATCAAGAAGGCGGTCGAGCGCATGATCCCGCGCGGCCCCCTCGGCCGTGGCCAGATGAAGAAATTGCATGTCTATGCCGGGCCCGAGCATCCCCACGCGGCCCAGAAGCCCGAGACGCTCGACATCGCCGCCATGAACCCCAAGAACAAGAGGACCGCCTGAGATGGCCGAAGAAACTCAGACGCTCGACGATCTCAAGGACCTCGGCACGATCCAGGCGCCGCCGGCGGAGGAGCCCGAGAAGCGCGAGCGCAAGGTCGACGAGCAGGGCCGTTCCTACGCGACCGGCAAGCGCAAGGGCGCGATCGCCCGGGTCTGGATCAAGCCCGGAAACGGCCGCGTCACGGTCAACAAGCGCGATATTTTGACCTACTTCGCGCGCCCCGTGCTGCGCATGATCATCAACCAGCCCTTCGTCGCCACCAATCGGACCGACCAGTACGACGTCTGGTGCACGGTCACCGGCGGCGGGCTCTCGGGCCAGGCGGGCGCGGTGCGCCACGGGATCGCCAAGGCGCTGACGCTCTACGAGCCCGAGCTGCACCGACCGCTCAAGACCGGCGGCTTTCTCACCCGCGATTCGCGCGTCGTCGAGCGCAAGAAATACGGCAAGCGCAAGGCGCGCCGCAGCTTCCAGTTCTCGAAGCGCTGACGCGCGTTTCCGAACCAAGCATCGAGAGGCCCGCCATTCCGGCGGGCTTCTTTTTTTGTGTCGGGCTTGCGGGGCGGGAACGGCGGGGGTATAAGGCGGGGACGGGAGACACCCGTCGCCCGCGCGCCCGGAAGCGGAGAGGCTTACGTCCATGATCGACAGCGCCGCCGACTGGATCGCCGGGTTTCCGGGGCTCGGTGCGCTCGACGACGAGGCGCGCGCCCTGCTCGCGCGCGTCGCCCGGCCGGCGTTGTTGCCCCCCGGCGCGGTGGCGTTTCGCGCCGGCGATCCCTGCCGCAGCTACATTTTCGTCGTCTCGGGCACGGTCCGGGTGCGCGAGGTCTCCGAATCGGGGCGCGAGATCGTGCTCTACCGGGTCGTCGCGGGCGAGACCTGCGTGCTGACGACCGCCTGCCTGATGGCGCGCGAGGACTACGCCGCCGAGGGCGTGGCCGAGGGCGAGGTGCGCGCGGTCCTGGTGCCGGCCGACTGCTTCCGCGAGCTTCTCGATCGCTCGGCGGCGTTCCGCGATTTCGTGTTCGCGACCTTCGCGCGCCGGCTCAACGACCTCGTGCTGTTGGTCGACGAGGTGGTGTTCGGCCAGATCGACGTTCGCCTCGCCCAATGCCTTCTCGACCGCGCGGACGGGGAGGGGGTCGTGCGCCTCACCCATCACGAGATCGCGGTCGAGCTCGGCACCGCGCGCGAGGTGGTGAGCCGCCAGCTCAAGGCCTTCGAGCGGCGCGGCTGGGCGCGGCTGGAACGCGGCCGGATCGAGATCCGCGCCCGCGATCGCCTCGCCACCCTGGCCCGCCAGTCGGGCTAGGGTCTGATTTCTTTCGATCGCAACGGGGCATCTTGCGTTCTTGGTGACTAAGTTACTGTCGCGGGCGGCGGGTTGTGGTTCACTCCGGGCGTTCGGATCAATCCGGAAGGATGGAGGAAGTCATGCTTTCCAAGAACGTCGGAACCGCGGACCGGATCGTCCGCGTCCTGCTCGGCATCGTGCTGATCGCGCTGGTTTTCGTCGGGCCACGGACGCCCTGGGGCTGGATCGGCGTGATTCCGCTCGTGACCGGCCTAGTCGCGCGTTGCCCGGCCTATTCGCTGTTCGGCATCCGCACCTGCCCGACCGAGCGCCACGCGCACTGAGACCGGCGCCCCCCGGCGCGCGGAGCCCGGCGGAAGCCAAAGACTCGCGCCCGCGCCTGCGCGAGGAAGCCCGCGCACCGGGCGCGACGCGCGGCGCGGGAAACAACGCGGCCCTTGCCATGGGCGGTCGTCCCGGCTAACACGGCGCCGGGAAAGGAGACCGTCATGGCAACGGGCAAGATCCGCGCCGCGATCATCGGCGCGAGCGGCTATACGGGGGCGGAGCTGATCCGCCTGCTCGCCGGGCATCCGGACATCGCGATCGCGACCCTGATCGCGGCGCGCCGCGCGGGCGAGCCGATCGGCGCGGTGTTTCCGCATCTCGCGCCCCATGGCCTGCCCGATCTGGTGGCGCTCGACGCGGTCGACTGGTCGGCGCACGACGTCGCGTTCTGCTGCCTGCCCCACGGCACCACCCAGGAGGTGATCGCGGGGCTGCCGCGAACGCTCAAGATCGTCGATCTCTCGGCCGACTTCCGGCTCGCCGATCCCGCCGAATACGCGCGCTGGTACGGACGCGAGCACGGCGCGCCCGCGTTGCAGCGCGAGGCGGTCTACGGCCTCGCCGAGATCGCGCGCGAGCGGATCAAGGCCGCCCGGCTGGTGGCCAATCCGGGCTGCTATCCCACCACGGCGATGCTGCCGCTGGTGCCGCTGGTCGCGGCCGGCGCGATCGACGCCGACGAGATCGTCATCGACGCCAAGTCGGGCGTGACCGGCGCGGGCCGCGCGGTCCGCGAGAACATGCTCTACGCCGAGGTCGCCGAGGGGGTGCACGCCTACGCCATCGCCGGGCATCGCCACGCGCCCGAGATCGAGCAGGGGCTCGCCGAGGCCGCGGGGCGGGCGGTCACGGTCACGTTCACGCCCCACCTCATGCCCATGAACCGGGGCATCCTGGCGACCACCTATGTTCGTTGCGCCGACGGCTGGGACGCCGCCGGGCTCCGCCGCCTGCTCGCCGAGCGCTACGGGGCCGAACCCTTCGTCCATGTGCTCGCCGAGGGCGCGGCGCCGGCGACCCGCCACGTGCGCGGCTCGAATGCCTGCCTGATCGGCGTGTTCGGCGACCGGCGCCCGGGCCGCGCGATCCTGGTCTCGGCGACCGACAACCTGGTCAAGGGCGCCGTGGGCCAGGCGGTCCAGTGCATGAACCTGATGTGCGGGCTGGACGAGACCGCCGGTCTTACGGGCCTGCCCCAGTTTCCGTGAGCGGCGCGATCATCCTGCCGTACCGCAACGCGCGACCGCGCATCGCGGCAGACGCCTTCGTCGCCCCGGGGGCGGCGGTGATCGGCGACGTCGAGATCGGCGCGGAATCGAGTATCTGGTTCGGCTGCGTGCTGCGCGGCGACGTGAACTTCATCACCGTCGGCGCGCGGAGCAATCTTCAGGACGGCACCGTCGTCCATGTGGCGAGCGACGGACCGGCGACGATCATCGGCGACGACGTGACCGTCGGCCACGGCGCGGTGATCCACGCCTGCACGCTGGAAAGCGGCTGCTTCGTCGGCATCCGCGCGACCGTCATGGACGGCGCCGTGGTCGAAAGCGGCGCGCTGGTCGCCGCGGGCGCGCTGGTCACGCCGGGAAAGCGGGTGAAGGCGGGCGAACTTTGGGCCGGCGCGCCGGCGCGCAAGCTGCGCGACCTTGACGCGAAGGCCTTCGCCGCGTACGCCGCCATCGCCGCCCATTACGTGGATCTCGCCCGCGAGTACCGGTAGCGCGCGGGAACCTCGCCCGCCCGTCCCCTCACCCTAAATCCCTCTCCCACGAGGGGAGAGGGACTTGTCATGCCGGCCCGGATTCCCCTCTCCCCTCGCGGGAGAAGAGGGCGCGTGACGGCACGCGGGATCAGTGCGCCGGGAATCTCCCCTCTCCCCTCGTGGGAGAGGGAGGGGCCCGCCGCGAAGCGGTGGGAGGGTGAGGGGCAAATGTTCTCGCCGCGAAGCGGTGGGGGCGTCGCGCGGTTCGCGGGGTCGCGGTCCGCACGAGCGAATGCGGCTAGTGCGCGCGGACCTTGACGTAGGAGCCGGGGGCGTCCTCGATCGGCTTGAGCTTGCCGTCGCCGGGTTGACGCGCCTTGACCTTGGCGCCCGAGCGGCGCGCGTTCCAGCGGTGCCAGTCGGGCCACCAGGAGCCGGGCTTCTCCTCGGCCGCCGCGAGCCAAGCCTCGGGCGTCTCGGCGATCTTCGGATTGATCCAGTGGCTGTACTTCTTGGCCGCCGGCGGGTTGATGACGCCGGCGATATGGCCCGAGGCGGCGAGCACGAAGCGCACCGGACCCGAATAGATCTGGGTCGCGGCGTAGGTCGAGGTCCAGGGCGCGATATGGTCCTCGCGGGTGGCGAGGATATAACTCGGCGTCTTGATCTTGCGCAGATCGATCGGGACTCCGCCGAGCGTGATCCCGCCGGGCTCGACCAGCCGGTTCTCCTGGTACATGCGGCGCAGGTAGAACGAATGCATCTCGGCCGGCATCCGCGTCGAGTCCGAGTTCCAGTAAAGGAGGTCGAACGGGAAGGGGTCCTTGCCGAGCAGGTAGTTGTTGACCACGAACGACCAGATCAGATCGTTCGCGCGCAGCATGTTGAAGGTGGTCGCCATGGCCGAGCCGTCGAGGTAGCCGGTCTTGCGCATACGCTCCTCGAGCGCCGAGAGCTGCTCCTCGTCGATGAAGACCGAGAGCTCCCCGGCCTCCGAGAAGTCGACCATGGACGCGAAGAAGGTCGCCGCCTTGATCCGGTCGTCGCCCTTGGCCGCCATGTAGGCGAGGGTGGCGGCGAGCAGCGTGCCGCCGAGGCAGTAGCCGATCATGGTCGCGTCGCGCTCGCCGGTCGCCTTCTTGATCGCGTCCAGCGCATCGAGCGGGCCGTGCAGCATGTAGTCGTCGAACGAGAGGTCGGCGAGCTTTTCGTCCGGGTTGACCCAGGAAATCACGAACACGGTATAACCCTGCTCGACCGCCCATTTGACGAACGAGTTCTTGGGCTGAAGATCGAGGATATAGAACTTGTTGATCCAGGGCGGCATGATCAGCAGCGGCCGCTTGTAGACCTTTTCGGTCGCCGGCGCGTATTGGATGAGCTGCATCACCTGGTTCTGGTAGACCACCTTGCCGGGGCTGAGCGCGATGTTCTTGCCGAGCTCGAACGCCTCGAAGTCGGTCATCTTGATGCGCAGCCGGCCCTTGCCCTGCTCGAGATCGCCGAGCAGGTTGTTGAGCCCGCGCACCAGGTTCTCGCCGTTGCTCTCGATGGTCGCGCGCAGCACCTCGGGGTTGGTCATGATGAAGTTGCTGGGCGCCATCGCATCGACGAACTGGCGGGTGTAGAAGTCGATCTTCTTGGCGGTCTTGTCGTCGAGCCCCTCGACGTCGTTGACGGTCGATTGCAGCCAGCGCGCGGTCAGCAGGTAGGATTGCTTGATGAAATCGAACAGGTGGTTCTCGTCCCAGTCCGCGTCGCGGAACCGGCGGTCGCCGGGCTCGGGCTCGACCAGGGGCTCGGCCTCCTGGCCCATCATGCGCTGCGCCGTGCGCTGCCACAGGGCCATGTAGTCCTGCCACAAGGTCATCTGCGCCTGAACCAGCTTGGTCGGATCGGCCATCATCTTGGCCGTCATTTCGAGGAACGCGCTGCCGATATTGAGCGGATCGGCCATGCCGAGCCCACCGCCGTCGGCTTGGCGGGCGAGAAACTCGTTCACGATCCGCTGGCTGCGCGCGGCGATTTCCACCATGCTCGACGCGAGCTCGTCGTTCCCGGCTTCTTCGGGCTTTCTCGTGTCTTGTTCGGCCATTCAGGCCCCCTCGAATTGATTCCGGTCGATCCACGAACCCCGACCGGCGCCCCGAATGGCGGGACGCGGCATCGTCGTCGATCGGACCTTTAAGCGCAGCGGTAAATCAGGTAATGTGACCGCGCGCAAGGTTAAAATGTCCACGTATTTCATATATTCAAGGCATTAAATTTCACCTTGCCGCCGGCTCCGCGCCGCGGCGTCGCCATCCTGGTACCGAGGGAAGACCGAGGGCAAAGACGCATGACCCGGCCGCCATCATTCCACGCCCGATCCCACGCCCGATTCCGTTCCCGCCGCCGGATACCGCGTCGGGCGCTCGGGGTTTCGCTCGTCGCGGGCGTGCTGCTCGTCGGCGGCTGCTCGCAGGTCCCCGATTACGCCAACCCGGTCGAGTGGTACAAGAGCGCCGCCGACGCGATCACCGGCGGATCGAGCGACGACGCGGAGGCTCCTCCCCAGACGCCGCCGCCGGGCTCCGACGCGCCCTTCCCGAAGCTCGGCGACGTACCCGAGCGCCCCTCGCGCAAGGCCGTGCTCGCCGATCTCGACGCGGTCGCCGAGGGGCTCGCCGCCGACCGGGCGAACGCCAAGTATACCGCCTCGCCGCCTCCGCCGCCCGCGCCCGAACCGACGCCGCCACCCGCGCCCAAGGCCGAGCCCGCGCCCCAATCGGCGGCCCCCGCGCCCGCGTCGCCCGTCGCCGCCTCGGCCCAACCGCGGCAGGCGCAAGTCCAGCCAGGATCACAGCCACGACCACAAGCTCCGGCCCCGGCGGCGATGCCGGTTTCGGCCGCGCCGCCGCCGAGCACCGGTCCGGTCGACGTGAAGGCGCTGTTTAGTCGGCTGTTCACCGAATCGGGGCCGCGCGCGATCGCGCCGCCGGCGGCATCGAGCGCGGCGCTTCCGCCCGCGCCGCCACCGCCGCTTCCCCCGGCATCGAGCGCGCCGCTCGCGCCTCTTCCCTCGGCCGAGACCGATGCCACGGCCAAGGTCGCGCTTTCCGGTCTCGGCGGGGTGCGCGGGCTCGGCGAATCCGATCGCGCGCGCGAGGCGCCCTCGGCCCCGGCGGCGGTGATTCATTTCGCCGTCGGCTCGTCGTCGCTGAGCCCCGAGGCGAAGCGCGCGCTGCGCAAGGCGGTCGCGATCCACAAGAAGCGCGGCGGCACGATCCGCGTGGTCGGGCATGCGTCGAGCCGCACGCGCGAGATGCCGCTCGCCAAGCACAAGCTCGTCAACTTCGAGATTTCGCTCAAGCGCGCGCGGGCCGTCGCGAAGGAGCTGCTCCGGCTCGGGGTCAAGCCCGGGAACCTGTTCGTCGGCGCGGTCGGCGACAACGATCCGGTCTATTACGAGTGGATGCCGTCGGGCGAGGCCGGGAACCGTCGAACCGAAGTCTTTCTCGACTTCTAGTGGTTTCCATCTAACGGGAGAGTCCGTTTTGGGATTCCCATTTTCCGGCGCAAGTGCGAGTCTTGCACATGCGCACGGGAATCAGCTTCACAGTCCATCCCGCCGACCGTCGCCGTCTTGAAGCGGTAGTCCGGGACCGCAACGCCGCCCAGAAACACGTGTGGCGGGCGGCCATCATCCTTTTGAGCGCCGACGGTATCGGCACGGCGGAGATTATGCGCCGGACCGGCACCTCCAAGACCACGGCCTGGCGCTGGCAGGAACGGTTCATGGAGGAAGGCGTAGACGGCCTGCTGCGAGACAAGACGCGCCCGTCGCGCATCCCGCCGCTGGGAGCCGAAGTGGCCGAGCGGGTCGTGGCGTTGACGTTGATCGACCCCCCGGCCGAAGCGACCCACTGGACTGCGTCGATGATGGCGGCGGCGGTCGGCATCAGCGACAGCGCAGTCCGGCGCATCTGGCGCGCCCACGGTTTGCAGCCCCACCGCTACCGGCAATTCAAGCTCTCCAACGACCCCGACTTCGTGGGAAAACTGCGCGATGTCGTCGGGCTCTACGTCGATCCCCCCGCCCACGCCATCGTTCTGTCCGTCGACGAGAAGAGCCAGATCCAGGCGCTCGACCGTACCCAGCCCGGCCTGCCCATGAAGAAAGGGCGTCTCGGCACCATGACCCACGACTACAAGCGCAATGGCACCACCACCCTGTTCGCCGCCCTGAACGTGCTCGACGGCACGGTCATCGGGCGTAACATGCAGCGCCACCGGCACCAGGAGTTCATTCGCTTCCTCAATGCGATCAACGCTCAGGTCCCGGCGAAAAAGGCCGTCCATATCATCCTCGATAACTACGCCGCGCATAAGCACCCCAAGGTCCGGGCCTGGCTCGAGCGTCATAAGCGCTTCACCTTTCACTTCACGCCCACATCGTGTTCGTGGCTCAACGCCGTGGAGGGGTTCTTCGCCAAGCTCTCAAAGTGGCGGCTCAAGCGGGGCATTTTCCATTCCCTCGTCGATCTCCAGGCCGCCATCAATCGGTTCCTCGCCGAAACCAACGACAACCCCAAACCCTTCACCTGGACCGCCGACCCAGATAAAATCATCGCCGCCGTCAAACGTGGGCACCAAGTGTTAGATTCCTTCCACTAG
>Ga0114931_10000439_pt1 | contig 49721 bp, 57 predicted proteins | sample 2SBtaG_FD_89579 | JGI IMG/M metagenome (GOLD analysis project Ga0114931, IMG submission 89579) | Deep subsurface microbial communities from Kolumbo volcano to uncover new lineages of life (NeLLi) - 2SBTROV14_V59a metaG | ecosystem: Environmental > Aquatic > Marine > Volcanic | place: Kolumbo... | reverse complement strand
GGACAGATAATGAAAGGTCAGCGTGAAATCGGCGGCATTGTGCTCCATGATGGTCAGTAACTCCTCCACCAGCGCCCGGTCCCCCGCCGCCGCCTGCGTCTCCACCGCAGCGCTCAGGCCGCACTTGGCGCGCATGCCATCAAGCCGGTGCTGCTGAAAACGGTCCATGAAGGTGCCGAGTATATCTTTGGCCAGGGTCATCGCCGGCTCCGGGTCCTCCGCCAGCAAAGGCAATAAGGTCTCGGCGAAGCGGCTCAGATTCCACAAGCCGACGGCCGGCTGATTGGCATAGGCATAGCGGCCCACCTGATCGATGGAGCTGTAGACCTGGTCATGACGGTAACTGTCCATGAACGCACAGGGACCGTAATCGATGGTTTCGCCGGTTACCGACATATTATCCGTATTCATCACGCCATGTATGAAACCCACCAGCATCCACCGTGCAATCAGTGAAGCCTGCGCTTCCATGACCGATTCCAGCAGGGCCGCATAGGGATTCTGCGCATCAACTAGCCCGGGGTAGTAGTGCGCGATCACATGATCCGCCAACTGCCGCACACCTTCCAGGTCGGAGCGGGCAATGAAATATTGAAAAGTCCCCACCCGGATAAAACCCTCGGCCACCCGGGTAATGACCGCACCGGGTAGCAGTTGCTCGCGCACCACCTTTTCACCCGTGGATACGGCAGCCAGTGCCCGCGTCGTCGGTATACCCAGGGCGGCCATGGCTTCACTGAGCAGATATTCCCGCAGCACCGGTCCCAGGGCCGCGCGACCGTCGCCGTTGCGGGAGAACGGCGTCCATCCCGACCCCTTGAGTTGCACCGATAGCCAGCGGCCATCCGCCGCGTGTATCTCACCCAGCAAAACCGCCCGACCGTCACCCAACTGGGGCACAAAATGCCCGAACTGGTGCCCGGCATAGGCCATGGCCAGCGGCACCGCACCATCCGGAATCCGGTTGCCGGCAAAGACCTCCGCCAGCTCCTGCTCACCGGCGGTTGAAAATTCAATACCCAGCGAAGCGGCGAGAGACTCATTGAAAGCAATCAGCCCCGGCTGCTTGACCGGCTCTGGCTCGACTGGCTGGGCGTACTTCTCTCCCAGCTGCAGATAACGATTGTCAAAAGGAATGGAAATCATGGGGAAAGTATAAAGGATTCGGGGTAAAAATGGCGGAGAAAAGGCCATCTGAAAAACTGCTGATTCTTCTTTATGAAACCCAGAGTAAGCCGTCATCCCGGCGAAGGCCGGGATCCAGTTATTTGAGTTTCCTTGATTCCCACTTACCAGGGAATAACAATTGTGAACTAAATCAAGCCACCTTTAATTATTCAAAGGCCTCTCTGATTTATTACTGGTTTTTGGGAAGGTCCGCCAACTGTTTTGATAAGGAATCATGAACAATGCAACAATGGAATCCGGCTGAAAATCTATTTGAGAAACACCAAAACAAGACCCGCAAGGAGAAGTTTCTGGATGAGATGGATCGAGTCATCCCTCGGAAGGAGCTAACCAAGGCGAAAGAGCCCCAAGAACGCCGGCAGCGCTGGGGCATTAAGTACGACTTACATATTGAGCTGGCTCCCCGCTTGTTGCTCCGCCTCGTCCCCTCGCCCGGCTTGACTTAGGGCCTTGCGCTGGGTGGCCGGGATCACCACGCGGCCCAGTGTACCGATCTGGACTTCGTTTTCATTGGATGCCATGATTACACCATAGATGCCATATTTCAGAAAGTTGGCACATCTTAATACCTGAGAGCCAGTCTGCGAAGCTTGGCCAGGCCTACCAAAGGGAGTCCATGCTCACATTCATCGACCTGTTCTGTGGAGGCGGTTTCGGTGCCCGGGGTGCCGTCCGGGGTGGTGGAAAACCACTACTGGCCGTGGACGCATGGGATCTCGCTACCTGCACCTATCGGGTAAACTTCCCTGATGCCGATATCATCACGGATCGCATCGAAAACATCGACCCGTTCCGGCACACCCGTCGGTTCACCCCGGACGTTTTGCTCACGTCACCAGAGTGTACCGCCCACTCCATTGCACGAGGGGCCAAACCGGGCAGCGAAAAAAGCCGTGAGACCGCCATTGCCATGATCCCCTGGGTCGAGGCATTCCAGCCCCGCTGGGTGGTGGTGGAAAATGTCAACCGGATGAGAAAATGGGAGCGACACGAGGAACTGCTCGTCACCCTGGAAGAACTCGGCTACACCATCAGCAAGCTTATGCTGGATGCGGCAGATTTTGGCACCCCCCAGGCACGCAAACGGCTGTTTCTCATCTGTGACCGACAAGGCAGCAGCACCACACGCACGGATCTGCTCGCACTGCACCGCCGGCAGCGGAAAACTGCCTGGGAGATCCTGGACCCGGAAGGCACCCACAAAAGCACGCCACTGTACAAACCCGGTCGTGCAGCATCCACCCTCGAGCGCGCCGAGCGCGGCATGGAGGAGCTGGGCCGGGGCAACCACTTTCTGATCGTCTACTACGGTTCCGACTATGCCGGTGGCTGGCAATCACTGGATGCCCCGCTGAGGACTGTCACCACCCTGGACCGGTTCGGGCTGGTCACCTGGGAAAAGCGCACACCGATGCTTCGTATGCTCCAGCCAAATGAACTGCTGCGGGCCATGGGCACAGGCACAAGCCACAAACTCCCCTTTGGCACGCGTCGGGACAAGGTGAAACTGTGCGGCAACGGGGTCTGTTCCCCGGTCATGGAAATCATCTTCCGGCGCATGGAGCGGCTCAGCGAGATGGAAGCCACCATCGCGGCAGCCGGCTAACATGAATCAGGATACTACGCCGCAGTGGCAGACGTCCTGACCAAAGCCCAGCGCAGCCGCTGCATGAGCGCGATAAGGGGCAAGGATACCAAGCCCGAGATCCTGCTGCGCAAGGCCCTCTGGCACAAAGGGTACCGTTACCGGCTGAAAAATCGCCTGCTCGGTAGGCCGGATATCGTTTTTCCCACCGAACGCGTTGCCGTGTTTGTAGATGGCTGTTTCTGGCACGGCTGCCCGGAGCACTACCAGAAACCCGCCACCAATGCGCGCTTCTGGCAAGAGAAGATCCGAAAAAACACCCTGCGGGACAAGGATGTAAACGCCCTCCTCAAATCAGAAGGGTGGAAAGTGCTGAGGTTCTGGGAACATGCGGTAAAAAATAATCCAGAAGCATCTGCGCGTCGCGTGATCAGTGCATTGAACTCCAGACGTTCGCATAATTGACTAATCCGGTCACTCGGGTGGTTTTAGTTTCCCCTTACATTTTCTGACTAACTCTTTTTTGTCAAGATCCGGCTGACCCTGTCGACCATAATAAGCTGCAAATTTTGACTGAATGTCCTTTAGGAATGGACTTGTCACCGTCGCGAGACGTTTCGAAGCCAGATAATCACTGAGCGACCATGATCTTAAAGCCTGCAAATCTGCAATAACTGGACCTAAGTTACGGTGAGCTGTCAGGAATACGTATTTCTCTATTTTCCCTTTAATTATTTCGTTAAGAAGACTCTCTCTTCCTTTGGCATTGTCCTTATTTCCGCCTTCTGTAATCAGGCTATTTTCCAAAAATGTCTCTCTGGCAATCGGCAGAAGTGGTGCGAGCAAAAGAGTCTTGGCATTTATTACCGGGATACCCTCTTTGATTCCCCTGACCGCCACATCACAAGGTGGTGAAAGCAAAATGAAACGACTTCCATTTTTCTCAACTATATCACCAGTCGCTATATACTCCCTAATAGGCGGAACCACATAAACTTCTGCTTCATGGTAGTATTCATTCGCGGCACCGCTCGGCAGATCCAGGTATTCCGACAGATGTGCCACAACATAGCGGAGAAGGGTTTTCTCGGAGTCGCGAGCGCCTGTATCCCAACCGTCAAAATCACACGCAAGATGCTTCCAGAAGATCTCTCCGAGATGCCGCTCGATCAGTCCCCGGCCGCCAAGAATCCGGGTGATTCCTGTGGCTTGAATCTTCAGTAAATATTTAAAGATCTCATTATTGGGCGTATCCCGATCAAAGGTTTTAAGGAAACCTGATTGCTGTATCCGGTTATCAAGATTCTGAAGATTTCCTGACACCACCAGCACCGGAAACCGGTGTTTCTCCGTAATCTCCCGAAGGACTTCATTACCGGATGTCTCAGTGGGATCCCCTGATGAAAGATTAAGGTCAACGATTGCGCCGTCAAAATCGGTCGAGAGCAAATCCCGCTTTGCCTCTTCGGCAACTTTCGTTCAGTAAGCTCTATCCGTATTTCTTCTGAACTCAATTCATCTGCTGTATCCGAATAGGCCTGAAGTTGGTCATCATCATCCTCCACCACCAGTATCCTTACCGTTTCAGCCATTGCCTTTCCCCTCAAAAACGAGCTCGAAAACCGCTCCTTCATCGGAATGTTTGGCCTCGATGCGCCCCCCAATCCGGCTCATCGCCTCGCCTGCCAGCGCAAGGCCCAGGCCGGTGCCACCGGGCTTCATGCTGTAACCGGGCTCAAACATCATTTCCAGATTCCCGCCCTGAAACCCCGGGCCGCTGTCTTTGTATTCGACGATGCTTTTCTCCCCTTCCCTGAATATCTGCACGTCAATCCGCCTCGGCTTCCCGCCCTGGCTGAGCCAGAACACACTGTTCTCAATCAGGTTGGAAAAAACAGTCATTAGGTCCATCTCGTTTGCAGATACAACCGCAGGCTGCTCTTCACAGATAATCTGAAATTGAATACCAGCATCCTCCAGTTCAGAGGAGAAGATGGCAAACGCGTTCTCCCATTCTTTCCCGAGTTCAAAGTCTTTTCTCGGCGAGCGTCTGGTTCTGGCTAGCGGCTCTATCTTCTTGAACAGAAATGAGAGACCTTTTGCGTGCGAGAGAACCTTTTCGCTTCGTTCTTCTATTCTCTCCACGAGTTCCGCATCCGGTTTCGCGGGCGTGCTGTGGAGCCACTTGACAACCCGGGGAACCGTTTCCGAGATGTATTTGATATGTTTTCTGCCTTCGTGCAGAAGCACATGAGTTATTTTCCCCAGGGTGGCCTGCCCCTGATAGACCGCAATTGTGTCCCGGATTTTTCTTACGAACCCCGCCTTTTTCTGTTTCTCTGACTCCAGAGCCTCATCAACAACTGCCTCAACATTCTTTCGTTGGGCCTTGGGTATGCCAAGCTCATCCAGTCCTCTGGCAATACGTTTTTTGGTACTGTCAAAGTCGAACAGCAGATCCATTTCCTCCTCTGGCTTCGTGCCCGACCGCCCTTCATGGCCTTTTCCCGGTAGCGGACCCGACGCACCTCAAGCTGGTTGATGACATTGGATACCACATTCACCAGCCAGTAATACGCCACATTCTCCATCAAGCCGTCGCGGGCACTCTTTTCCAGCAACCAGGACTGTTCCTCGGGCCTTACATAGACAAATCCGATAATCTGGTTGTGGCCGATCTTGTATGAAGGGTTCTGAACCCTCTTCTTGTCCAGGTCCAGCCAGTCAAAAGACTGCTCGCCGTAGGGTCGGATTCGGAACTGCTCCCGATAGATCCCTACACCATAGTGCTCGTCCAGAATGCGCCTTGCTTCCTGCTTGCCGACATACTCGCTGGTATCCGGGTCTTTCAGACCCCGCTTGATGATGTTGTCAATACTGTCAGGGTCCCGGTCATAGACTCTCAAATCCAAGAATATCTCACCCGGGTATTTCTGGCCTGCGTTCCTGTCCACGGGAATCTTCAACCGGATCGTTTCAGGTGGCAGGCTCGGGATATTCTGGTTCTCGAACTCCAGCACCGCATTGCCGGTCTCATCCACCCGGCCGGATATCTTGTAATCATAAAGGTCAAGAACCGGATAAGGCCTGATCGGGATTTCGCGCTTGTTATAGTTTTCAATGGGAAATCCCCCGAACATGAGCTTGATGTCAAAGCGGTCATGATCAACTTTTTAACCCTGTACCTCCGCTGTCTTGTAGATCTCCTCAGGTGCGATCAGACTGCGCAGCTCGACAAACAGTTTATGAAGCTGCCTTGCATTCCAGGTGTCCCTGACCTGTTCGACACTCAACCCGTCCGACTCGATCTCAATACGGGTTCCTTCCGATTTGCCGGTCTCCTGTTTCTCAATGTTGAGTTCCAGTTCATCGAGATATTCAATTTTCTCAAGTTCCCCCATGTCCAGCAGCAGCGACGTCGTCACCCCATTGGCTGTGGTTTTCATCCTGATGCGGTCACCAAGAATTGCTGCCGCAAAGCGGCCGATGCCCTTGCGGCCCTGCAGGATACGGCCCTTGGCACTCCTTTTTCTCTTGAGTTTGTCGTCCGTGGCAGGCACCAGCCACTTGTTGACAACAGTGTCAAAATCCATTCCGTGCCCATGGTCCTCGACCACGATCTGCAGCATCTTTCCGTCTTCGTCATAATCGAAGCTGACCACCGCATCGGGTGAATCCGCATCGTAGGCGTTTTTGACCAGCTCCACGATAGCTGCATAGACATCCTTGATCAGGTCCTGTCCGATCGTTCTGAGCAGGCGCGCAGCCGGCCGGATCTTATGAGTGGGCAGCCGGTTCTTTTGAACGAAGTGTGTCATTCCTTACTTCCTGTAAAATCAACCACGATTTTGGACTTTTCCATAATGTCGCCAATTCCTTTAAATTAGAAATAACCGATGACAGCGGCGATAATGAGCTCGATGAAGAGTTTCTTTTGTGCCGAAACACAGGCTTCCTTTGCCCAGCCACCGTTATCCTTGACGATGGCATTGGGGTAGTAGGCGCGAGTCAGTTGGAACTTTCAACCAGCGTGCTGCCGAGGTCACAGACAATGACAACGACACCATCGCAGCTGAGAACTTGGTATCCAGATCAAGCAGAAGGTCGTCCATGACGCGGATGATAACGCAGAAGCCTGCAATGTAGCCCTGATCCTTCTTGGGCTTCTGGCAGTCAAGCCTGCTGCAGTTGTTGAAGTACAGCGACTGACCGACCTCGTCTTTAAGGTTTATTGTTAAGCACATTGTCGATACGTGGCGAATTCCTGTCCTTGTGCTTTTCGTATTCCCTGAGCATGGTGGCTTTTGGGGTCTCTGGTATGTAGAAGAAGCGGCGCAGTTTCATCGTCTGCAGCATGACCCGCTCATAACATATTTTATATTGGCGGAGAGGGTGGGATTCGAACCCACGGATCCCGCGAGGGATCACTTGATTGGTTCCGGGCGTCCTGCCCTCCACCCTGCGGGCCGCCTTCGGCGTCCAAAATCGCTCCCGGCGATTTTGTCGAGTCAAGCCCGTTCGGCCAGCTCCGGCACTTCTCAGCTATTTACGGCATATATTATCAATAAAGGTAGAAAAACGTAATGCATAGAAAGAAAAAACCGACCACCAAAAGGTGGCCGGTATGCCGGCTGTTTCCTGCAGCGATCAGACGACGGTCACAGTGGTTGCCACCGAACCCAACAGGGCGGCACGGCGAATGTCATAATAGTCGACCGTTGCCGCATACTGACCCGAAGACGGCATGGTAACCAGCAGATCATAGCGTTCACCAGCACACACCAGTTGCTCGGTGACCGTGTAGGACTGCACCAGCGGACGTCCATCCGAAGCAATGACTTCAAACGGCAGTCCACCGAAGCCCACGACGCCTGACAAGTAACTGGTGCCGTTGACCCGGATCAGCACCTTCTGCCCGGCCCTGGCCGATACGGCCACCGTCGAATCTGTGCCGGCATTGGCACCATCCCGGCCATTGATCGTGAAATAGTCCGGACGGTACCGCACCGTGCCCGAACCACTGACTGTTTCGCTGTGCCAGGAACTGTCAAAAGTGCCCAGTTGCCAGACATATTCCTTATCGAAGGTCGGACCGCCGGCCCAGGCTTCGGTGTTGCTGCCATTGGGCGGACGAATGATGACCGTGCCGTACATGCTCATTTCAAAATGCAGGACGGTATCGACATGGCAGTGGTACATGTAGGTACCGGCATGGGGTGCGGTAAAGGTGTAGGTGTAGGAGCCGCCCAGGCTGGTATAGCCATCAACTCGGCCAAAGCCACCGCCGCCCATGCCATTGCCGACATACCCGGAGGTGCTGGGTACGCCGTCGTTGGCCTGATCCACATCCAGGCCATGGAAGTGAATAGTGTGAGGCATAATGGAACTCAGAGTAATTTCAACCAGTTCGCCTTCGTTGGCTTCGAATACCGGTCCGGCCAGAGCTCGGTCAGCATTGAAACCACTGCCGAAATACCAGGTACTGATGGACGCGCCGTCAGCCATGACCAGATTGCCCATCATGCTGACGCCAACACTGGTCGGAGCCGCTTGGTAGGCGAAAGTGCGGCCGCCGCCCGTAGAAGCTGAAGGAGTAGTACCACCACCGCCCATACCGCCGCCACGCATCATCAGTTTGTCTTTCAGTACCTTCTTCATGCTATATCTCCTCTATCCTTCTATTTGTCGGTTTAACCGTCTGCTCAGGAAGCACTCAGTACGAGCAAAGCCCCGCCATACGGGTTGACATACACACCATTGACGGTAACACCCGGTACATAATGCGTATGGAGCGGGTAAGCGCCCGGTTGTACGACCGGCAGAATCAAATCAGTGCACATATCACGCTCAACCTGGGTCGTGTCTTTTTCGATGACCCTGGTCTCGACCACGCGATTGCGGCTGATAATATTGACGTGATAGCCGTGGAAGTGTTGTGGATAGGTAATGCAACCGGCGTTGATGAAACGGATGGCGACATTTTGACCAATACTCATGGCAACCAGGGTATCCGCATCGGATTTGGTCTCCGGATAGCTCAAGCCGTTGACGAAATAATAGTTGGGCTCGTAGTTGGCCATGTCGTAGCTCCCGCCCGCCGCTACCGCGGCATTGAGGCGATCGTCCAGCTCGTTCAGCACCAGTGTGTACTGACGATCGAAGCCCGGGCCGCCGCTGTACAGCGTATTGGAGCCATCGGACGGCATGACAACCAATGGTCCCGAGAGACCCATGGCTTTGCCGATTTCACCATTCAGATAATCGGTGTAAAAGTAACTACCGGCGGCGGGAGCAATAAAACTGTAGGTGAGGGAAGCGCCAGGCGAAACCGCGGGCGTATTACTCAATACGCCCGGGATAACCAAGTTGATGTCCCGGTCCAGGTCATTGGTCACGCTGATATTGACCGTATCCCCTTCCTTGACCATCAGGCCGGAAGTCAGGGCGCCCGGCCCGCTGCCGGCAGGATCTCGAAATTGCCAGGTAAAGATGGATGTGCCGTCGACCAGGGTTTTGTAGGTGCCTTCGGCCACCAGGTCAACGGAGACGGTGCCCGCCACGGCCGGGCGTGGGATAAACACCGTCAGTCCGGAAAAGGCAAAAGCGGTGGAGCCGGCCAGACCGGCCAGAAATGTACGTCTTTTCATCAACATCCTCCAGTAATGGGTCGCAAGAGTACTCCCGGGCCACTCATAAGCCGTCGGCAGCACCCGGTTAACAGGCATTGTTGTTGTGTGGTTAAACACCGGCGAAATAACGCCGGAACAGGCCTGTTGCAGGCCCGGGAGCATCAAAGGAGCATGGGTAAAGTGAAATCATCCTTCCAGAACGGAGAGATGATGGGAAAATATCGAGTGAACCGATTCCGTTATCTAACCACGCAGTCCTGCCACGTGACAAAAAAATAAGGAATGACCTGCCTCCAGAGCGTATTTATAATTGAAACACTCCGGAGGTCAGTCGCATAGATTGCCCAACGCCACGCCTTGCCTCCAATACTCGTTGGTATATTTATCAAATTCCGCAGGTCAGGTATGTAACAAAAAATACATAATGCCGATGCTCTCAAGCATGACAATGCGTCTGGCAGTGGCTGTTTTCGAACTCCAGGGTGGAATGCTCGATGTCGAAACGTTCGGCCAGTACGCCTTTGAGAGAAGTCTTGACGTTTTCCATGGCGGCGATATCGTCCAGCACGACGTGCGCCTCCAAGGCATTGTGATGCTCATCGAGCTGCCACAGGTGGACATGATGGATATTGCTCACACCCGGCTGCTGCTCCATGGCCGAGATCACCTCATTGAGATCGATATTACCCGGCACACCCTGCATGAGAATATGTATGGTTTCCGGCAGCATGACCGCCGCCTGGTACAACACATAACCGGCGATCACCAGCGTCAGCACCGTGTCGCTCCAGTACCAGCCATAGAGCAGAATCAGCGTGCCGGCCAGAATGACACCCACCGAGGCCAGCGCATCCGAGACATTATGTATGAATGCCGCGCGGATGTTCATGCCCTGCTTTGACATGGTGTATGTCAGCACCGCGGTCGCCACATCCACGACCAGCGCCACCGAAGCGACGATGACCACCGTCCAGCCTTCAATGACCTGGGGTTGCACAAACCGCCAGACAGCTTCGTAGATCAGATACAAGCCAATGATCACCAGCGTCACCAGGTTGATCAGTGCGGCGATCACTTCCGCGCGTTTGTAGCCGAAAGTCTTGAAATGATCGGCCGGCTGACGGCCGATTTTGCGGGCTATCAGTGCAATCCACAGCGACGCCGCATCACTGAAATTATGCAGCGCATCCGCCACCAGCGACAAACTGCCCGACATAAGTCCACCGACGACCTGCGCCAGAGTCAGCAGCATGTTGAAAAAGATCGCCAGGCCCAGGCGGCGGTCACCCATCTGCTCGGTATCGTGGTGGTGATGATGGTGGTGTCCGTGATGATGCGCCATGCTGAATTCTCTGAATCCATCAAAAAACCGTGAAGATACCCGAGCGGGGCGGGTTTTACCAGTCATGCCAGGATTGATTAAGAATCGCCCCGCGTCTATGCTCGGCACACGACAGTTGCGTAACCATTGGGAACCGAATATGGATTTCGATCGTCAATATTGGATACTCGCTTTTATCTGCCTGACCGTGTTCATGGCGCCTTTCACCCGGGCCGACGAGACCCTTCTCACTGATGATGGCCGGGAAGTCCGGCTGCATGATGACGGCAGCTGGGAATTCATTTCCAATGATCGCTATGCCAATACGCCGGACGGCAGGCGCATCAGGCTGCGTGACAATTACACCTGGGAATATCTGGGAAATGCCCCACTCTCGACCAAAAACCAATTCCGCACCACCACCACCGATCTCCGGCTGGATTCCATGCTGATCCAGGCTACCGAGGAAAAGGTACACAAAAACAAACGGGTTCTCACCCGCACCTATGTCACCCTGGCAATCTCCCGCTCGCCTCTTGCCAAGCAAACCCTGCAAATTGACCGGCAGGCGCTAAACAAGCTGTCTCTTGCCGACGACAAGGGTAACGCTATCCGCTCATGTTCATGAAACCCGAGCGGGTCGCCATCGAGCCTGGGAAAACCCGACAATTAACCGTTGTATTTGATGGTTCACCGCAATGGTGGAGTACCGCCAAAAGCATGCGTTTGTCCATTGCACCGGGCGTATTTGACAATGATCAGCCAGTGTCTTTCAGTGAAAGAATTAGTGATATCGATAAGGTCATCATCGAAAAATTCAACTGATCTTGCTCCATTTTTGAGCTCCATGCGCACTCAATTGATACAACCAGAGGACATAATTGTGCAGAAATCTTCTCATCTGCCGCAATTTAGGGCCTTTTGATGAATGGTATAGTTTATGCAGAACCCCTCCTTATGGAAGCTTTCAGTCCTGACAACAACAGCGTGGGACAGGAGCGCTTCAGCACAGATCAAGTCCAGGCAGGCAAATGACCATCCGCGTCGGCATACATCATAAAACCACCTACCGGTTCGACCGCCTGGTGGCCCTCGCTCCGCATCAGATCAGACTGCGTCCGGCACCGCATACACGCACACCGGTTCACCAGTATTCGCTGAAAGTGTGCCCAGAGAAACACTTTTTCAACTGGCAGCAGGATCCGTTCGGCAACTACATCGCGCGTTATGTGTTCTCGGAAAGAACCCGGGAATTATCCATCGAGGTCGATCTGGTGGTGGACATGATCACCATCAACCCGTTCGATTTTTTTGTCGATGAAGAGTGTGACTGTTTTCTTTTGACTATCCGGAACAGCTGCATCGGGAACTGACACCCTATTTCGAAATCGTCGAAGACGGTTCTTTACTCAAAGCGTGGGTCGACCAGGTGGCAGGAATCAAGACTAACAGCATCGTCGATTTCCTGGTCGATCTGAACGCCCGTCTGCAAAAACATATCGGATACGTGGTTCGCATGGAACCGGGCATTCAGACCTGCGAAGAAACCCTGGAAAAAGCCCGGGGTTCTTGCCGGGACAGTGCCTGGCTGTTGGTCCAGATCATGCGCCACCTCGGCCTGGCCGCCCGCTTTGTCTCCGGCTATCTGATTCAGCTGGCGCCCGATGTGAAATCTCTGGACGGCCCCTCGGGGCCGGAAGACGACTTCACCGACCTGCATGCCTGGGCCGAAGTGTTCATTCCCGGCGCCGGCTGGATCGGCCTCGACCCCACTTCCGGCCTGTTTGCAGGTGAAGGGCACATTCCTCTGGCCTGTACTCCGGATCCGGTCAGTGCCGCCCCGGTAACCGGTGCGGTTGATGAGTGCGAAGTCGAGTTCTCCTTCGAAAACAAAGTCACCCGGATCCACGAAGACCCGCGGGTGACCAAACCCTATACCGACGAACAGTGGCAACAAATCCTCATGCTCGGGCAACGGCTTGAACAACAGCTGATTGATAACGATGTACGCCTGACCATGGGCGGCGAACCCACCTTTGTCTCAATCGACGACATGGACGGATCCGAATGGAACACCGAAGCCCTGGGCAACCACAAGCGGGAACGGGCCGAGATCTTGTTGCGTCGCTTGTGGTACCGCTTTTCCCCAGGAGGAGTCCTGCATTACGGCCAGGGTAAATGGTATCCCGGCGAGCCGTTACCCCGCTGGGCACTCTCCTGTTACTGGCGCAGGGACGGCGTTCCGGTCTGGGATCAGACCGCCTTGATGGCCGACCCCACCACGCCCGGACAATCCACGAATGAGCAGGCCCGGTCTTTTTCCGCACTGCTGGCCAAAAAACTCGGCCTGCCCAAGAACAATATCGTAGCCGGCTTTGAAGATGTTCTGTATTACCTGTGGAAAGAAGGTTCTTTGCCCGACAACACCGACGTGCTCGACAACAAGCTGGATAACCGGATAGACCGGGAACGGCTGTGCCGGGTGTTTGAACAGGGCCTGGATAAAACCGTGGGTTATGCCCTGCCGATCGCCTGGGACCCTGAAGAAAAAACCTGGATCAGTTCCCACTGGTCCTTCCGTCGACAGCATATGTTTCTGATCCCGGGCGACTCCGCAATGGGCTTCCGCCTGCCGCTGGACAGCCTGCTCTGGGAACCGGTAAAACAACGACAAACCCTGTTTGAAGCCGACCCTTTCGACCCGCAGCGCGAGCACCTTCCCGGGTCCGTCAGTGATCGCTATTCGAGCCGGCAACACGAGAGGAATCGCGCCGACCGGCGGGTCCAGCAAAGCCTGGCCGATGACCGCGAAAGAGAACCCGGCATGTTTGTCAGAACCGCGCTGTGTATCGAACCGCGCAACGGGAATCTGCATATCTTTCTGCCACCCCTGTCGCAGCTGGGGCATTGGCTGGAACTCATCGGCCTGATTCAGGAGACCGCCCGTGAACTGGATCAGGCCATTGTTCTGGAGGATTATGAGGCCCCACATGACGATCGTCTGCTGCGTTTTTCCGTCACTCCCGATCCGGGGGTCATCGAAGTCAACATCCATCCGGCCGACAACTGGAACAGTCTGGTGGAACATACCGAAGCCTTGTATGAGGAGGCCCACCAGTCTCGGCTGGGTACCGAGAAATTCATGCTTGACGGTCGCCATACCGGCACCGGCGGCGGCAATCACGTTACCCTCGGGGGCAAAACCCCCGGCGACAGTCCTTTATTGCGGCGCCCGCACCTGCTCGGCAGTCTGGTTCGCTACTGGCAGAATCACCCTTCCCTGTCATACCTGTTTTCCGGAATGTTCATCGGCCCGACTTCCCAGGCACCGCGGGTCGATGAAGCGCGCGACGACAGCCTTTACGAACTGGAAATCGCCCTGCAGCAATTACCCGAAGGCGAGTATCCCGGCCCCTGGGTGGTGGACCGGGTAATGCGCAATCTGCTGGTGGATATGACCGGCAATACGCACCGGGCGGAATTCTGTATCGACAAGCTCTATGCGCCCTACAGTCCATCGGGCAGACTCGGGCTGGTTGAATTCCGCGGTTTTGAAATGCCGCCGCATGCCCGCATGGCGATTGTCCTGAATCTGTTATTACGCACCCTGGTATCCCGTTTCTGGGACCACCCCTACCAGGAACGACCGGTGCGCTGGGGCACGGAACTGCATGACCGATTCATGCTGCCGCATTATGTCGAACGCGATTTCCACGATGTGAGTGGCGATCTGCGCCGCTGGGGATACCCGGTAGACAAGGCCTGGTTTGATCCTTTTGTCGAATTCCGTTTCCCGCATTACGGGCGGCTACAGATCGATGACATGGAGGTCGAACTGCGCTTTGCCATCGAACCCTGGCATGTGCTGGGGGAAGAAATCTCCGCCCAGGGCACCTCACGTTTTGTTGATTCCTCGGTGGAACGCCTGCAGGTCAAGGTGCGTGGCATGACGGACAGCCGGCATATCATCGCCTGTAACGGCCGCGCCCTGCCCTTGCGCTATACCGGGGAAAAAGGCGAATTTGTCGCCGGCGTGCGCTACAAGGCCTGGAACCCGGTTTCCGGTCTGCATCCGACACTGCCGATCAATGCCCCGCTGGTGTTCGATGTCATCGACCGCTGGTCGAAGCGTTCCCTGGGCGGCTGCACTTATCATGTCACGCATCCCGGCGGCAGACATTATGAAACTTTCCCGATCAATGCTTATGAGGCGGAATCCCGACGTCTGGCCCGTTTTGAATCCCTGGGCCATACCCCCGGCAAACTCAGAATAAGGATACCCAACCCGCATCCGGACCACCCTTACACGCTTGATCTGCGCTATGACAAGGATTCAAAGGCATGAGCATCGATCTGTCGAATTACGACCCCCGACCGTTCTATGATGAAACCATGGCCGGCAAAAACCGCGCCCGACCCTACAGCAAACAACTGATTCGACTGTTCCGCAAAATGGACCAGGACGAACTGGAAGCGCGTCAGGCCGCCGCCGATATGGCAATTCAGGAAATGGGTATCACCTTCACGGTTTATTCGGAACAGGACGGCAACATCGATCGCAACTGGCCCTTCGATATCTGTCTGAGAATCATTCCGCTCTCCGAATGGGAAGCCATTGAAGAAGGCCTGATGCAACGGGTCAAGGCATTGAATTTGTTTATTGACGATCTTTATCACCAGCAGCGGATTATCAAGGACGGCGTATTTCCTGAAGAGGTTCTGAAGGACTCGAAAAATTTCCGACCACAATGCATAGGTGTCAATCCGGAACGAAGCATCTGGGCGCATATCTGCGGCTCCGACCTGGTCCGTGATGTCGATGGTACGGTATATGTGCTGGAGGACAACCTGCGGGTGCCTTCGGGGGTTTCTTACATGCTGGAAAACCGGGAAGTCACCAAGCGGGTTTTTCCGGAATTGTTCGAAACCTATGCTCCCCTGCCGATTGATGACTATCCGACCCAGTTACACGAAATGCTGGCATCCATATCGCCCAACAAGGTGCGTCGTCCGGAGGTCGTAGTGCTGACGCCGGGGATATACAACTCCGCCTATTTCGAGCACGCCTACCTGGCCCATCAGATGGGCGCCGAACTGGTTGAGGGCCGCGACCTGTTTGTCGACAAAGACGACTGTGTTTATATGCGGACTGTATCCGGAGCCCAACGGGTCGACTCGATTTATCGCCGGATCGACGATGATTATCTCGACCCGGAAGTGTTTCGCGAGGATTCGACCCTGGGTGTACCGGGACTGATACGCGCCTGGAAAGCCGGCAATGTCGGCATCGCCAACGCACCGGGCGCCGGGGTCGCCGATGACAAGGTGGTGTATGCCTTTGTGCCGGACATCATTCGTTATTATCTCAAGGAAGAACCGCTCATCCCCAATGTTCCCACCTATCGCTGCATGTTCAAAGAAGAACGGGATTACGTGATTGAAAACATCGACCAACTGGTGGTGAAGCCGGCCAATGAGTCCGGTGGCTATGGCATGCTGATCGGCCCCATAGCCAGTCGTGAGGAACGTGATCGCTTTGTCAATCTTATCCGCAACAACCCGCGCAATTATATTGCTCAACCAACCCTGGGTATCTCCACGGTGCCGACCATCGTCGGCCACACTCTGGAACCCCGCCATGTGGATCTACGACCCTTCATACTCAGTGGCAAGCAAACCACAGTAACCACCGGCGGACTCACCCGGGTGGCCTTGCGCAAAGGCTCATTGGTGGTCAATTCTTCACAGGGAGGCGGTTCCAAGGATACCTGGATCGTCCCGGATACAGGGAAATAACCATGTTGTCGCGCGTAGCAGAAAGTATTTACTGGGCCAGCCGTTACATCGAGCGGGCGGAAAATACGGCCCGCCTGGTGCGGGTCAATACGCATCTGATGCTGGATACGCCAAAAGGCGTGGATCCGGGATGGGAGCCCTTGATCGACATCATGGGCCTGGGTACCCAGTTCACGCACTGCTGTAAGAAACCCACGGAACGCAATATTGTCCGTTTTCTGATTGGCGACCAGTCCAATTCCAGTTCCATTCTCAGTTCGCTGCAAACCGCCCGGGAAAATTTCCGGACCATGCGGGAAATTCTGCCGCGCAGTGGCTGGGAAAAACTCAATGAACTGTTCATCGCCGCCAAGCAGGGGATAAACAGCGGGCTGACCAAAAAAGGCCGCGACGAATTTCTCAATACCATCATCTCCGGTTCCCAGTTGCTGAATGGTTTATTGGCCTCCAGCATGTACCGGGACGAAGCCTGGCATTTCATGCGCATCGGCCGTTACCTGGAACGTGCTGATATGACCACTCGCATCATCGATGTGCGTTCCGTTGACCTGCTGGATGGTGATAACAGTTTCGAATCCCGTAGTTTCGAAAGCGTCGAGTGGATCAGCATTCTCAAATCGCTCTCGGCCTATTACAATTACAGTCGGGAAGTCCAGGTGCGGGTCAGCAAGGTGCCGGTACTGGAATTTTTACTCCATGACAAGCGCTTTCCCCGCTCCATTGCCCACGGCATTGGCCATATCGAGGAAAGTGTCGGCACACTGAGCAATAATGACCGGTCGCTCAAAGCCTTGCGTTCTATCCACCGGCAGGTGAACCAGCAACATTTTGAAAGCCTTGACATGGACGACCTGCACCGGTTTCTCGATAAAATCCAGTTAGGAATCACAGACTTCCATAAAAGTCTCGAGAAACAGTATTTTCTGACCGGTTTATGAGGGAAAAATACCGCGCAGACGGGTTCCATGTCCGCCGATAATGGAAGATACTATACAGAAGATGATTTCCGCAGACTGGATACTATGACTTACTGCCTGGGACTCTGCCTCAATGAAGGCTTGGTGTTTGCCTCCGATTCGCGTACCAATGCCGGCGTGGATTATGTGACCACCTACAGTAAAATGCACCTTTTCACTCCGGCTGAAGACCGGGTGTTCATCATACTCTCGGCCGGTAACCTGGCTACCACCCAGGAAGTCATCAACCATATTCAGCGCGATATCGATTACCCCAACGGCGGCGTCAACCTGGCCTCAGTCCACTATTTGTTCGAAGCGGCAGAATATGTCGGCAAAATCAGTCAGCAGGTCCAGCAGGAGCACAGTCAGGCTTTCAATCAATCCGGCGTCAGCGGTGAAACCACCCTGTTGATCGGCGGCCAGATCGCCGGCCAGCCTCCCGGACTGATGCTGATCTACCCGCAAGGTAACTACATCACCTCCTCGCCCCAGACCCCGTATCTACAGATCGGTGAAAGCAAGTACGGCAAACCGGCTCTGGACCGGATTGCGCATCCGGGTTTATCTCTCAAGGAAGGCGCCCGACTGGCGCTGGTTTCGCTGGATGCCACCGCGCGTTCCAATATCACCGTGGGTCCGCCGTTTGAGGTCGCGTTGTATCAGAAAGACAGCCTGGAATTGAGCTGTCGCTGCAGTTTCGATGAATCCGACCCCTACCTGGTGAAACTCCGTGAAGCCTGGAACTCCGGCATCAATGCGGTGTTTCGCGGTCTGCCGCCGCTGGAACAGGCCATGCAGCATCAACAGCAGCAACCCATCGACTTCCCCATGGCCCAGCAGGCCGAACAATACACCGATCCGTCTTCCGATCAGTTCAGCTGATCAACCCCCACAAAAAAGGGCAGCCGATCGGCTGCCCTTTCCTGCTCAGCTGCAACGCTGAATCTTACTCAGCCAGCGGTAGACCACTTGGTAGATAAGGCGGCACATCGTCACGGCTGTCCACACTGCCCGGATCGGTCAGGGCATTGAGGAACTCGATCAGCAGCGCCACTTCCTGATCGGTATAGTTCAGCGGCTCCTGCAATTCACTGTGAGCGGCAATATCCGCCACCCGGACAGGATCGTTCATGACAATGAAGTCCAGCGCATCCAGATCATCCCGCGACGGCAGCTTGGCCTGGTTCTGATCGTAGTTCTGCAGCGCATTGACCGCATCGATGTGATGTTCCACGACAGCCTGCAGCGAGTTATAGGCACCGGCATGACCATAGGGCGCGTTCATGGCCACGTTACGCAGTGAAGGCGTACGGAATTTGTAACGATTCGCACTATCACCGGTTACCTGTTCACGGCCAAAATCTTCATGCTCATCAAATCCGTCACCACGCCCGGCTCCGATCTGCGGCATGGCAATGGCGTGGAACTCATGATCACTCTGCAACACGCCGCTATGACAATCCCCGCAGGAAGTACCATTTCCCCGGCTGTTATAGAACAGCTTCATGCCTCGCTTGGCATTGAGACTCATGGCACCCTGATCGCCACGCAGGTACTGATCGAACGGACTGTTGTCCGCCCGCCAGTTAACACGTTCGAAGGCCGAGATCGCATTGGCGGCGTGAGCGTAAGTGATATCCGAGGCATCGTTGACGTCATCAAACGCCGCAATGAACAGATCGACATATTCCGGTATCGCCTGCAGTCGTTCGGCCAGTTGCTCCCACACGCCGCCGGCTCCGGCAAGATTGCCTTCGGCGGCAGCATCGGCAATCGGGTTTTCACCCGCCTGGCCGGCCATTTCGGTCGCGGAAGTCACCGGGAACATGGCCTGGCAGGCCAGCAGGTTTTCCAGATTGAGCGGCAGATCAAAGCCGGCGGGCGTTTCACAACCACTGGGGAAATCCTCATTCAAAGATACCCGGCCATCATGGAACATACGGGTAAATTCCCGGGCGCCTTCGTTCCAGACATGCGGCGCATTACGCGGCACCCGTTCGTGCACGGCGTCATCACCGGAGCCCGTGTCCCGGGTGACTCCCAGACCCACGGCGCCTTCACCGATCGGCAAAGACAGACCATCACCGGTCCCCGCCAACGGGTGGTGGCAGGTGGCACAGGAAATGTTTTGATTGCCACTGAGAACCTTGTCGAACATCAGGAACTGACCCAGTTGAACCTTGGTTGGATCGGGCGCGCCATTTTCGAGAAAATCTTCATCGGTCAAAGGCTCGAAATTCAGTGACTTTCCTCCGGCCATGACACCACCCGATAACAAAGCGGTGACCATCCCGGCGCTAACCATTATTCGAAATTTCATTTGTTGAATCCCCTAGAAAATTAAAATTTGGACTTGCAAACAGCTATGCCGGTCATTCTTACTTAACAAAATATTTACATAGCTTGTTTTTTTCTTAGCAAACTTTGAGCCAGAAATTTTATTGTTGTTAATACAGTTAGATAGGAATTTACTTTAAATTAGACTCGGTTGAATACTGTTAGAATTATTTACAACTTGTCAGGGAATTTAACGAAATTTTAAGGTTCGACGGCTGTAATCCGTAAATGGACTGCCGGCTGTTGGGCGGGGCGCACAGGGGAAACTTTGGCCTCGATATCGCCGGGCTGAGAAAGCGGATTTCCCGACCGGGAGAGCCTGGCCACAACACTCACCTCGGGGAACGCTGACAGACGCAGCGCGGGCATCATCGCCAGGGAATCATCCAGCGTCACGGTGAGCGGCAGATCGCTGTCTTTTTGGCGGAGCACCGCCAAAGGCATAGGCGGCCCGGACAGCGCCTTGGCCAGAATGAACACGGTATCATCCGGCCTTACGGAAGGGGCCAGCGCAGGATCCAGTTCCACGGTAACCTGCACCGAGGCGCCTTTACCATCTGCTTTGGCGGCCGGCACTGCAACTGACTCCGCATCTGTGGCCTGAGCCCGCGCGCTGGCGATCAATCCATCCAGTTCAGACTGCGCCGCCGGCTCGTCAGACAACAAACTGCGGGCTTTTTGCCAGGCGGTGATGGCATCAGCATAGCGGCCTTGCTCACGCAAGCCGATACCCTGCAGCCACAGGGCTGTGGGATGGTCGGGCTGGATAGACAGCGCCTGCTCCACCAGTGTCATCGGCTTACCCTGGATGCGGCCGTTCTGGGTCAGGGCCAGAACATCGGCATAACCCACCAGAACATCCGGATCATCACCGGTCAGTTGGAGCAGAAAGGGATAGGCGCGGGCGGCATCGTCATAGCGGTTCAGACTCATCAGGCTGCGCACCAGCAACCGCCAGCCATCGACGTCCTCGGGGTTCTGCCGCAAACGGTCCGCCAGGCGTCCCACCATCTCGTCGACAGAAGCCAGACCGCCGGCGGCCCCCGGATGTCCGGCGGGCATAGCCGTGGTCGTCCTGCCTGCCTGCTGTTGCAGACTATCCGGACTGCCCAGTTGCCGATAGAGCCCAATCGCAACCAGTGGGATAAGCAACAGAACGACCACGCTCAGGCCGCGCCCGGAAGCGCCGGAGGCTTTTTGTGGCGGCTGGATCTGCAACTCATCCGCCAGACGTTGTTCTTCACCCTGCCGCGCCTGCTCAAACTCATCTCGAGTCAACTGCCCGGCGGCCAGCGCCTGCTGCAGCTCGCGCAACCGTTCCCGCGCCAAGGCAACATCGTGCGACTCACTGCTGTCCTGTATCGCGCCACGGCCTTTCAACAGAGTCGGTAACAGCAGGCCGAGCGCCACGGCCAGCATGGCGGCCACCAGCAACCAGAAGGTCAACATCATTCCCGGCCCTCGCGCTCTTCGAGCAGCGTTCTGGCTCTGGACAAAGCCTGCTGATCCGCAACAACTTCATCAGTGTGGCGTTGCCGTACCAGCTTCAGCACCACCAGCAAACCGATGAACAGCAACAGCGCCGGCCCTGTCCACAGCAGTAAAGTCTTACCGCTCAGGCGTGGCCGGTAAAGCACAAAGTCTCCGTAGCGCTGCACCATATAATCAACGATCTCCTGCTGGTTTTTCCCCTGCCTGATCATGGTGTAGGTCTGATGACGCAGATCTTTCGCCAGATCGGCATTGGAATCGGCCAGGTTCTGGTTCTGGCATACCAGGCAACGCAACTCGGAGACCAGCTGCTTATAGAGCGCCTCCTGAGTCGGTGTATCGAAAGCCAGCACTTCCACGCCGGCCGACAACGGCCGCCACCACAGCAACAGCGATAACATCAGCAGCATCCAGGATTTCATACCGGCTCCTTTTCCAGACGCCGCACCAGCGGCAGAATCGTCTCCCGCAGCGACTCGCGTGTCACCGGCCCGATCTGCTTGTAGCGGATGATCCCCTGCTTGTCGATAACAAAGGTTTCGGGCACGCCATACACCCCCCAGTCGATGCCCACCCGACCGTCGGCATCCACCGCCACACTCTGATACGGATTACCGAGCTGCGCCAATCAACGTAATCCGGCACTGGCTTCATCCTTGTAATTCAGTCCCAGCAGATTCACCTGGCCGGTTTTCGCCAGTTCGACCAGCAACGGATGTTCGGAACGGCAGGCGGTACACCAGGACGCCCAGACATTCAGCAACCAGACCTTGCCGCGCATGGCAGCGGTCGAAACGGTTTCATCGGGAAACGCCAACCGGGGCAGTTCGAAAGCCGGTGCCGGTTTATCGATCAATGGGGACGGCACCTGACGAGGGTCCAGGGTCAGACCGATCCCCAGTGCCAGGACCAACAGCAAAAACACCCCCAGGGGCAGAAACCGCTTCATGCCCTGGCTCCGGACGCCGCCGCAGCCGCCTGCCTGAGGCGCCGCGCCTGCAACCGGTAACGGGGATCCAGGGCGGCCAGCAGGCCTCCACAAGCCATGACCAGACAGCCCACCCAGATCCAGCGGATAAAGGGTTTGTGATACAGCCGCAGACTCCAGGCTCCGGCGCTCCCCAGCGGCTCGCCCAGTGCCACGAACAGATCCCGCGTGAGACTGGCGTCGATCGCCGCCTCGGTCATGGGCATCCGTTGCACCCGGTAGGTACGCTTCTCCGCCACCAGACGCGCGACCGGCGTGCCCTCCCGGCTGACCACCACGGTACCGGCATCGGCCTGGTAATTGACGCCGTCGCGGTGCTGTACACCCTCGAAACGGAATCGATAGCCACCCAGTTCGACGCTTTCTCCCGGCGCCAGACGGACATCTTTTTCGATACTGTAAGCACTGGTCAGCGTGACCCCGGTCACGAACATGGCCACCCCCAGGTGGGCCACTGACATACCCCAAAACGCCAAGGGTAGCTTGCGCCGTTGCCAGAGCTGCTGCAGCGTGCTCAGGACAATCCAGAGCGCCAACGCCAGCGCGGCCGCGACCGCCAAGGAATAACGGGGCATCAGCAGCGGCAGCAACAGTCCCGCCAGCAGACTGATTCCCGCCGGCAGCCATAGCTCCGGCAACAACCGCGCCAGCCGGTCCTGTTTCCAGCGCAGCCGGATACCGAACCCGATCAGCAATGCCAGCGGCGCCATCAGCGGCACGAACACCGTATTGAAATAAGGCGGCCCGACCGAAAGCTTGCCGAGTCCCAGCGCATCGACGAATAGCGGATAAAGCGTACCCAGCAGAATACTGGCCGCCGTTACCACCAGCAGCAGGTTGTTCATCAGTAACGAGGTTTCGCGAGACAGCGGCTCAAAGTCCGAAACGCTGCGGATCAGTGGCGCGCGCCAGGCATACAGCGCCAGCGAACCCCCGACCACCATGACCAGGAAGATCAGGATAAACACCCCGCGCGTCGGGTCGGTGGCAAAGGCATGCACCGAGGTCAGCACGCCGGAGCGCACCAGAAAGGTACCCAGCAGACTCAGAGAAAAAGCAAACACCGCCAACAGTACCGTCCAGGCTTTGAACAGACCGCGTTTTTCGGTGACCGCCAGGGAATGAATCAGCGCGGTACCGACCAGCCAGGGCATGAACGAGGCATTCTCCACCGGATCCCAGAACCACCAGCCGCCCCAGCCCAGTTCGTAATAGGCCCACCAGCTGCCGAGCGCGATCCCCAGCGTGAGAAACAGCCAGGCCACCAGCGTCCAGGGACGGGACCAGCGCGCCCAGGCCGAATCCAGCCGCCCGGCCAGCAATGCCGCAATGGCGAAGGCGAAGGCCACGGAAAATCCGACATAGCCCATGTACAGCATCGGCGGGTGAATCGCCAGCCCCGGATCCTGCAACAGCGGATTGAGATCACGGCCCTGGAGCGGAACCGGAAACAAGCGGTCGAACGGGTTCGAGGTCAGGAGCATAAACAACAGGAAACCAATACTCACCAGACCCATGACCGCCAGCACCCGCGCCCGCATCGCCTCCGGAACACTGCCGCTGAACCAGGTCACCGCATCGGTCCAGATCGACAATACCAGCGCCCACAGCAGCAGTGAGCCTTCATGCGCGCCCCAGACACCGGAAATCCGGTACAGCAGTGGTAACTCGGTATTGGAGTTATGCGCCACATAGGCCACCGAAAAATCATGGCTGATAAAGGCATAGGTCAAACTGGCATAAGCCAGCAACATAAACAACAGCTGGCCACGGGCGGCCGGTACCGCCAGGGCCACCCAGGCACTCACGCCCCGCCACAAACCGGCCAGCGGCGCGATCACCTGTACCATGGTCAGACACAGCGCCAGTATCAAGGCAAAATGTCCCAGTTCGGGAATCATAGGTTACTCCGCAGGCGGCGCCTGTTGCATCATCTCCGCCACTTCCGGCGGCATGTAATTTTCATCGTGTTTGGCCAGTACTTCGTCGGCAATAAACACCCCGTCCGGACTCAGGCGTCCCTTGGCGACGATCCCCTGCCCCTCACGAAACAGGTCCGGCAGAATACCGGTATAGCGCACCGTCACCTGCTGGTGCAGATCGGAGAGGCGGAACTCCACGGTCAGCCCTTCCCCGGGCCGTTGCAGGCTGTGCTCGACCACCATGCCACCGAGACGGAACACAGCCCCGGCCGGCACCTCGCCGGCCCGTACTTCGCTCGGCGAATAGAAAAACATCAGGTTCTTCTGGAATGCCGACAGCGCCAGGGCCACGGCCGCGGCAATACCCAGCACCATGGCGGCAATCAATAACAGGCGTTTTCGGCGGACCGAATTCATGCACGGGGCTCCTGATTCTGGGTGGCCGGCTGCAGACGTTTTTTCACGGCCTTGATATTACGGTGCTGCTGACGCAGGGAGAGCCACAGGTTACCAACCAGCAGCAGCGCGGCAATGCCATAAGATGACCAGACATAAACCGCATAGCCGCCCATATGAAAAAAATTCTGCCAGTTCATCGTTTCTCCACCAGCGCCCTGACCCAACGGCTGTTGACTTCCCGGACCAGCAGATCGCTGCGCACGCGGATAATCAGTGCGATGAGATAATACAACTTGAAGGCCACGGCCATTTCCAGCAACGGAATCAACATATCGAAGTGAATCGCCGGCTTGTCGAAACGGGTGATCGTCGGTCCCTGATGCAGGGTATTCCACCACTCCACCGAATAATGAATGATCGGAATATTCACCACCCCGACCAGGGCCAGAATGGCAATGGCCCGGGCCGCGGTGCGTTTGTCCTCGATCGCCTGATACAGCGCAATGACGCCCAGATACAGAAACAGCAGAATCAGTTCCGAGGTCAGGCGCGCATCCCACACCCACCAGGCACCCCACATCGGCTTGCCCCAGATCGAACCGGTTACCAATGCCAGAAAGGTGAATAACGCGCCGATGGTGGCACTGTTCACCGCCACCAGTTCCGCCAGTTTGATTCGCCATATCAGGGAAATGGCACCGGCCGTCGCCATCACCAGATAAATGAACAGCGACATCCAGGCGCTGGGCACATGAATATACATGATGCGAAAACTGTCACCCTGCTGATAGTCGGCCGGCGCCTGTACCAGTCCGCCATACAGACCGACCGCAAACAGGCCGGCGCAGGCCAATGCCAGCCACGGCAGCCAACGCCCCGAAATCCGGTAAAAGCCGGGCGGTGAAGCCAATTGATGAAACCAGTGCCACATAGAATCAACTCAAACTGAGACGTAATGCCGCCGCGGTGGGCCAAGGTGCCAGCACCAGCGCCAGCAACAAGAACGCCCCCAGCAGTTCCAACTCACCCTGCAGAGGAATACCCTGCCCGGCCGACTGCACGGCGTGACTGCCGAAAATCAGCACCGGCACATACAGAGGCAACACCAGCAGCGACAACAATACCCCGCCGCGCCGCACTGCCACGGTCAAGGCCACACCGATGGCACCGACCAGACTCAGCACAGGGGTACCCAGGGCCAGGGTAATCACTAACACCTGCATGGCATCGGTATTCATCCCCAGCAGCAACGCCAGCAGCGGCGAGACCAGCAGCAACGGAAAACCGCTCACCAGCCAGTGCGCCAGTACTTTGCCCAGTACCAGCACGCTCAGGGGATGGGCGCTGATCACCAGATGCTCCAGCGTGCCATCTTCATAATCGGAGCGGAACATGCCATCCAGCGACAACAGCGCCGACAACAGGGCCGCCACCCAGATCACTCCCGGTCCCATCGCTTGCAGCAACTCACGTCCGGCATCGGTGCCCAGGGGGAAAAGACTGGTCACCAGCACAAAAAACAACAGCGGATTGATCGCCTCGCCCAGGCGCCGCTGGGCCAGTAACAGGTCGCGCCGTACCAGGCTGATCGCTGCCCGCCCCAAAGAGGCTTCGCTCATGAGCCGAGCCTGAGACGCTTTAGCAGATGCGCCGGCAAACCGACCTCGTGATGGGCGCTCATCACCAGCAGACCGCCGTCGAGCAGATGCTGCTCCAACAAGACCTCCAGCCAGCGGCTGCCGTCCTTGTCCAGCGAGGTAAAGGGTTCGTCCAGAAGCCACAGCGCAGCCCGGCCCAGCAACAACCGGGCCAGTGCCAGGCGGCGGTGCTGACCGGCGGAAAGCTGTGCCACCGGGCGGTCTATGCAGGCAGCCAACCCGACTTTCCGCAATACATCTGACAACGGTAGCGTATTACCACCATTCAGATCCCGCACAAACAACAGGTTTTCCCGGGCTGTCAGATCACGTTTCATCCCGGCTTGATGGCCGACATAACGCAATTGCCCCAGGTAGTCCGCTCGGCAGTCGGTGACCGGTTGCCGGCACCAGGAAATCTCACCCTCATCCGGCGCCCGGATACCCGCCAGGGTCCGCAACAAGGTCGTCTTGCCACTGCCGTTATCACCCTCGATCAACAAACCCTGCCCGGCGCCAAGGCTGAACGTCAGATTGCTGTAGAGCCCGCTGTCGTCACGGATGGCGCCAAGACGCTCCACCGTCAAACAGAATTCCGGGCCGGACATCATCTGTGCCTGCATGCTGGTTGGGTGATTTCCTAGAGTCCTTGAAGCGCCCAGTATAACGCAAGCCAATACGACGCTTTCAAAAAAATCTATTGCCAAAGCCATGTCAAGCTAAACAAACGGCAAACTTGTGAGATCAACCCCGATATGGCATGTGCTGTTCCATCGCCACGAATTGATCAACATCAAGGACCGGCACGGCAAAGAAGATTGAAATCCCAGTAATCTTAATCCATTCTCCCGGAAAGCCCATGGCTGCCAAAACAGTACTCTTCAACCCATTATTCTCTCTGGGGTTTCGGCCCTTTTTTCTGAGCGCCGCGCTGTCCGCCGTCCTGTTAATACTACTCTGGCTGGGGATTCTCCAGGCTCTGCTGCCGGCCCCGGAAGGCTACGGCACCATCGGCTGGCATGCCCATGAAATGCTGTTCGGCTATACCTGTGCCGTCATCGCCGGTTTTCTGCTGACCGCCGTCCGAAACTGGAGTGGCGTCGAGACGGCCAAGGGCATGCCTCTGCTGGGTCTGGTGCTGCTGTGGCTGGCCGGCAGAATCCTGCCCTTCGTTCCGGCGCTGCCCGGATGGCTCGTCAGCAGCATCGATCTGGCCTTCCTGCCCCTGCTGGGCGCAGCACTGATCAAACCATTGTTCGCCGACAAGAACACTCATAACCGCATGATCCTGGTGCTGCTGGCGGCCATGACCCTGGCCAACAGTCTGTTTCATGGCGCCCGGCTGCAACTGCTCGATCCGGTCCTTGCCTGGAAAGGGCTGTATCTGATGCTGGACAGTGTGTTGTTACTGATCCTGATGATTGCCGGGCGTATCATGCCGTTTTTCACCGAGGCCGCCCTCCCCGGCATCAGCTGTAAACCGTCCATCCTGGCGGAACGCGGGACGGTCTACCTGTTATTCGTCCTGCTGGGCGGCGATCTGGCCGGCAGCCCGCTCCTGACCGGCAGCGCCGCCCTGCTGCTGGGCATCCTGCAGATCCGGCGGCTGGCCGGCTGGTTCCACCCGCAGGTATTGGGTATCCCGATTCTGCTGGTGCTGCATACCGGCTATGGCTTCCTTACCATCGCGCTGTTGGTCCGGGCTCTGGCCGCGGCCGGCCTGGTGTCTTCCAGCAGCGCCATTCATGTCTACACCGTCGGCGGCATCGGTCTGCTCACACTGGGTATGATGGCGCGGGTGGCGCTCGGCCATACCGGCCGGCCCATGCGCGCCGCCAAACCGATGATTCTGGCTTTTTTTCTGATCGTGCTGGCCGTTCCCTTCCGGGCATTATTGCCAGTGCTGTTTCCCTCCCGTCACGAACTCTGGATCAACATTTCCGGTGGGCTGTGGGTTGCGGCCTTCGCCAGCTATTTCGTTATTTACCTGCCCATCCTGTGCCATAAGCGAATTGACGGTAATCCCGGCTGAACGTATGCTGCGCGCATGGATAAATGCGATCGTTTGCGCGAATTGGCCCTGTTTTCCCGCCTGACAGATGACCAGTTCCTTACTGTGTGCAAGCACACCCGCGTCATTGAGCTACAAGAGGCGCAAACCCTGTTTACCCAGGGCGAACAAGCCGAACACTTCTACATGGTGATCAATGGCCGGATAAAACTCAGTCGCCTGGCGCCGGACGGCAATGAAAAAGTCATTGAACTGGTTGGCCCCGGAGGTCTGTTTGCCGAAGCGCTGATGTTTCGCGAGGTACCCGTATTCCCGGTTACCGCCATGTCACTCGAGAACAGTGCGCTGTTCTGCATTAATTCGCGGGAATTCCGTCACATGCTTAAAAGCTCTTTGGAAACCTGTTTCCAGCTACTTGGCGAGATGAGCCATCGACTTCACAGCCTGGTCGCTGAGATCGATGAACTCAGTCTGCAAAGCAGCACCTGCCGGTTCGCCAATTATATTCTGCAGCTGGCGCCGGCCGACACCAGCGAGTTCAAACTGGAAATTCCGAAAGGCGTCATGGCCTCGCGGTTGTCGATCAAGCCGGAAACTTTTTCACGCATATTGCGACACCTGCAGGATGATCAGGTCATCGTCCTGAAGGGAGCCGAGATTAAACTGATTGATCGCCAGGCATTGCAAACGTTGGCCACGGGGCTGACCAAGTCGCATAAAAAAACGCGCCACCTGGGCGCGTCAACATCCTGATCAGTCAGGCTATAGTTATCTCTAGCAATATTACGAACAAACCCCATTTACCCGGCTACAGCTTTTCGACCAGGCGCCACCGCTTCTATCTTAAGGATGGCATTGTTATTCTGGTTTGTTCTATTGCAAGCCGGATGCCAAAAAGATTTTGTTGTTATTACTTAATAGCTTAGTGTAAAAACACTCAATAAACGCGGAAAAATTTGTAAAGATTTTTTACATTCACGTAGGATATGTTTACAGGCTCAGGAATGCACGGCCAGTGACGCCAGCCAGTGATCCAGGGCATCGGCTTCCTTGTTCAGGAAGGCGGGATCCCGGTAAGCATGCGAAACCACGCTGATGCCCTGGGCATAGGCCAGCAGCCGTTTCGCATAATCCCGTGATTCATCGCCATAACCCAACTCGGCAAATTGTTTTTCCAACCAATCGATAAAGGTATCGAATAAACTGCTGGCTTTTTGCTGTTGCTCTTTGTGCTCCTTGCCCAGTTCGGTGGTGAGCGACCCCACCAGGCAACCGTATTCGAACGCACCGTCTTCACCGCCATTGCGTAACATCTGGACGAAACGCTTAAGTCGGGCCAGGGGGGTGGGATTCTCTTGTTGCCAGATATCCAGCTGGGCCTGGATCATTGCCCGACGCCGTTCGATCACGGCTTCGAGAATGTTTTCCTTGGCCTTGAAATAATGGTAAAAATTTCCACTGGGCACGCCAGCCTCCTGGGCAATGCTGCGAAAGGAGGTGTGATCATAGCCACGTTCATAGAACAGCCGGTCGGCGGTGTCGATGATCAGATCCCGGGTTTCCTGGCCTTTGCGGTACATGTAAATACTCATAATCCAATACCAATTGATTGAAATTATACCGCATTTCACTCCTGACCAGATACCTCTCTCCTGGCTAATGCGAGCTGGAACCCACTCGATTCAGCCTTCGAGCGGCCGGGCCATCGACATCGCACCTTGCTGGCGCTGCGCCATTTCGGCCATTTGCATGTGAATCGCCGCGCGCCAGCCGACCTGGGGTGCGTAACCCAATACTGCCCGCGCCTTCTCATTCGAAGCGCCGGTCTCCTCCAACAGATGAATAATGCTGCGGGTCACCAAAGGTTCCCAGGCCACCAGCGGATCCAACCATTCCATCAGCCGGGCGAAGCGATAAGCGGCTGGGAATGGCACACTGAAATGCGGTAGTGGCAGACCATATTCCCGATGTAGAAAAGTCAGTACGTCCCTCACCGTGGGAATCTCCGGTCCGATAATATGCAAGGCCTCAAAATCGGCCTCGATATCGGCCGTGGCCGCCAAGGCAAATGCCGCCCCGATGTCTTCCCCGGCGACAATCGGCATCCCGGTCCGCCCCTTATCGACCCAGGGCACCAAATGGGTCTTCAGCCGGGGGGTCAGCAGTGGCAACAGGCCCAAACTGTATCGTCGTCCGGCAAACAGTCCCACACGGAGATTGACCATGCCGGTACCCCGGCCGGACAATCGCTGCATATGCTGTTCGATACGGACCACATTGCGCAGATGCGGCCACAGCCGCAGACGTTTTTCGTCACCGGGCCGCAGGGGGTCGCTGTCCTGAGTCGGAGCCGCTGCACTGGTGGAACTTAAAAACACAAAGCGCGAAACCCCGGCATCGACCGCGTCATTGATCAGACCAACGCTCGGCGTATAGAAAAATTTATCCGACAGCTCGCGGTGACCCCAGGCCGACGTCCAGGCGGCGGCATGACAGATGACATCGACCCCGGAAACGATCTGTTTTCGGTAAGCGGGGTTTCTCAAATCCCCCTGCAGAATTTCACCGCTGAATGTATCCGGCAACCGCTCAGGCTGACGACAAGCGGCGATGACATGCACGTCTTCACGTTGCAGCATCGCTTCCAGGATATGCGAGCCGACAAAACCGTTGGCTCCGGTAACCAGAATAGTTTTTTTCATGCCTTCTCTCCGGGCCAGTCTACCTGCCCGGAACAACCGCCCCGGGCAGAGTCCGCTGGGGTCAGTTTTTTTCGATCAGAAAGACAAAGCTCTCGCCTTCGTTGGCGGAAGACACCAGACTGTTGCCGGTCTGCTGACAAAAAGCCTCCATGTCCTTCACCGAACCGGGATCAGTGGCCAGAATACGGATAACCTCCCCGGTGGCCATGCCGTTGATGGCTTTCTTGGCCCGTAAAATGGGTAGCGGACAGTTCAGACCGCGGGCATCGAGTTCATGTTGTGCTTGCATCATTGCTCTCCTGCTGGGATTCAAATAAACAGACTGACGTCGGCCTTTTGGGATAAAGGCAGATAACTGGCGGCGCCGATCCAACCCGCCACTTCATCGATAAACTCCGACTGATCAAAACCAAACAGATCGACCGTCATCTGACAGGCAAAAAGTTTCACATCGGCTTCGATACAGACCGAGCGCAGTTCATCGATGCTTGCCACACCCTTATCCCTGAGCGTCTTTTTCATCATGCCGGTCGCCAGGCCTTCAAAGCCAGGGACATTCGAAGACAACAGATTCGGCATTTTCCAGTCAATGGCCTTGAACCACTCCGAACCGAACGGCATTTTCATCGGCATGGCCGGATTACCGAGCGGACTGACCTGCAGTTCCAGCTCTTTTTTCAACAGTGACAGGCCGTAGAATGTGAAAAAAATATTCACATCCCAGCCCAAAGCCGCCGCGGTCGAGGCCAGGATAAAGGGCGGATAACCCATATCGATGGTCCCTTTGGTGGCGATAATGGAAATGCTGGGTGTTTTCTGCTCCTCGATGGTTTTCAGCCGGGTTTCAAAAGTCTCATCCAGACGCTGGTCGACCAGACGGCTGACCAGATTTTCCAGATGCGCGGTAGTGGCCAGTTCGGCCGTTGCGGATGCTGTCGCTGACATCACGTTCCCCTCACGTTACTCAGACAGATGTCTGTTTTGCAAACATAGGTCGGACGTCTGTCTTTGTCAAGTGATTAGTCATATTCTTATTCTCTGATATAAAGATAAAACGAATTATACTTTTAAACCAATTGGTTATAACTTTATCCCATACCGCGATATAGTATCTGTCATGTTACTGGACCTCGATATCACCTATACCGTTTTGCTGGGACTGATCTTTATCTGGTCCGGCTTCGTACGTTCCGGCCTGGGTTTCGGTGGTGCGGCACTGGGGCTACCCCTGATGCTGTTCATTATTCCCGACCCGTTGATCTGGCTGCCCGTCATCGGTACTCACCTGCTGTTTTTCTCCGGCATCACTCTCAGTACCCGCTTGAACAATGTCGACTGGCATTATCTGCGCGCTTCCTCCCTGTTCATCGTGCCGGCGGCACTGATCGGCGTGATCGGCCTGGTCAATCTGCCCACCGACTGGTTGTTGGGATTTATCTATGGCCTGTCTTTATTCTATGCCGTGATCTGGCTGGCGGACCGCAGCATCAACAGTCACAATTCTCTGGTCGACAAATTACTGCTGACCCTGGGCGGCTACGTAGCTGGGACCTCTTTGACCGGCGCGCCGTTGATGGTGGCGGTCTACATGCGCAATGTCAGCCGTGATCAGTTGCGCGATACCTTGTTCGTGCTCTGGTTCAGCCTGGTGGCCATCAAGATGTCAGCCTTTATCGCACTGGGTATTCACCTGCATCTGGCCACAGCGCTGCTGTTATTACCACTCGCCGCCATCGGTCATTTCCTCGGCCTGAGAGTCCATGAAGCCATTCTCCGCAATGACCGGGTGTTCAAACGCTGGGTAGGCGGCGGGCTTGGGCTGGTCAGTCTGCTCGGCCTGCTGCAAATGCAGTAATCCCACTGGCAAGGTGACGCCGGGTAGTGCACAATCGGTAATATGATTATCCTTAGGCATTTTTACGACCTGAAATCGAGGAACCCTTATCAGTAACACCGCTAATGAAGGCACTGCCGGTGGGCGTTATATCGTTTTGATCAGAGTCCATGGCCTGATTCGCGGCCACGATCTGGAACTCGGCCGGGATGCCGACACCGGTGGGCAGATCAAATACGTGGTGGAACTGGCGCGCGCCCTGGCCGAACAGGATGAGGTAGCCAAAGTGGATCTGATTACCAAGCTGATCGCTGACCCCCTGGTGTCCGCCGACTATGCCAAGCCACGGGAACCACTCGCCAACAAAGCGCGCCTCATCCGCCTCCATGCCGGACCCGACGATTACCTGCCCAAAGAACAACTCTGGGATCATCTCGACACTTTTGCCGACAACCTGCTGGCTTTTCTCCGCCAGCAGCCGCGCCTGCCGGATGTCATCCATTCCCATTATGCGGACGGGGGCTATGTCGGCTGCCGGGTGGCCAATCAGCTGGGGATACCCCTGGTGCATACCGGCCATTCGCTGGGCCGCGTCAAACGCCGGCGGCTGCTGGCCGCCGGTCTCGATGCCGAAACCATCGAAGCCAACTACAACATGTCGCGCCGTATCGAGGCCGAGGAATTGACTTTATCCGTCGCCGAGCGTGTCATTACCAGTACCTCACAGGAAATCGAAGAACAATACGGGCTGTATGATCACTATCAGCCGGAACAGATGCGGGTCATTCCTCCGGGCACCGACCTGACCCGCTTCCACCCACCGGACAACACCGAAAAAAACAGTAACATCGCCGGCCGGCTGAAACGTTTTCTGCGTCATCCCGAACGCCCTATCATTCTGGCGTTGTCCCGCCCGGATACCCGCAAAAACATCAGCGCCCTGTTGAAGGCCTATGGCGCCTCGCCGCCGTTACAGAAACTGGCCAATCTGGTCATCGTGGCCGGCAACCGGGAAGATCTGCACGATCTCGACGAGGCTGCCCAGGAAGTCTTCGCCAATCTGTTCGGCCTGGTGGATCTGTACGATTTATATGGACTGGTGGCCTATCCCAAGCACCATCTGCCGGATGAAGTCCCGGTTCTTTACCGCCTGGCGGCGGCTTCGGGGGGGGTATTTGTCAACCCCGCCCTGACCGAACCCTTCGGTCTGACCCTGATCGAGGCGGCCGCCAGCGGCCTGCCCATCGTCGCCACCGAGGACGGCGGTCCCCGGGACATCATCGCCAACTGTCACAACGGTCTCCTGATCGATCCCCTGGATTCAGATGACATCGCCCGGGCCATACTCAATATCCTGATCGACCGTGAGGCCTGGGAACATTATGCCGCCCGCGGGCTGGAGGGCGTGCGGGCGCATTATTCCTGGCAGGCGCATGCCCGTAGCTATCTCGACATGATCACCGCCATTATCGACAAACACGAAGTGCTGGTCCGGCCTCCACGGATACGCCGGCCCATGTTATATCACGATCGCGCCATTTTCACCGATCTAGACCAGAACCTGCTGGGCGATCCCCAGTCACTACCGGCATTCATCCGCACCCTGCGCGACAATCGCCTGTGTGCCACCTTCGGTATTGCCACCGGCCGGCGCCTGGATTCCGCCCTCAAGGTCATGCGTAAACACGGCATCCCCGAACCGGACGTATTGATCACCAGTGGCGGTACCGAAATCCATTACGCCCCGACTCTGACCATGGATAGCAGCTGGCTGGAACATATCGATCATCACTGGATACCAAAAGCGGTACGTAAGACGCTGACCGATCTGCCGGGCCTGAAACTACAACCCAAGACCGAGCAAAGCCGCTTCAAGATCAGTTACTACATCGACCCCGAAATCGCTCCCGGCGTGGATGAAATCAACCAACTGCTGCATCAGCAGGAGCTATCGGTCAACGTGACTCTGTCGTTCGGCCAGTTTCTAGATATTCTTCCCATCCGCGCCTCCAAAGGCCTCGCCTTGCGGTATTTCTACGCACGCTGGAATATCCCGCTGGAACACATCCTGGTGGCCGGTGGTTCCGGCGCCGATGAAGATATGATGCGCGGCAATACCCTGGCGGTGGTGGTTGGTAACCGGCATCATGAAGAGTTGTCCCAGCTGATGAATACCGATCAGATCTATTTCGCCCACCAACCCTATGCCTTGGGCATCCTGGAAGCCTTGGACCATTATGATTTTTTCCAAAGCTGCAGTGTTCCTGAACCGGAGTAAGCTTCATCATTATGCCCAACCCATTACTGTTATGTACCGATCTGGACCGGACCCTGCTACCCAACGGGGTGCAGCCCGAATCTCCCGGTTCCCGGGAACGCTTCAGACAGTTTGTCGAGGGTCAACATATCACGCTGGTCTATGTCACCGACCGTGACCGGTCACTGGTGGAACAGGCCATCAAATGTTATCTGCTGCCGAGACCCGACCTGGTCATCAGCGATGTCGGCAGCAAGATATACGACCTGCGCCAGGATGAATGGCAGATCTGGCCAGACTGGGAAAAGGAAATCCAGAAGGACTGGGGGAATTACACTCACACCCGGCTGCGCGAATTGTTCCGTGATCTGAATGCCCTGCAGATGCAGGAACAGGCCAAGCAGAACACCCACAAGCTGAGTTATTATCTGTCGCTGCATACCGACCACGAGCCCTTGCTGGCCGAAATGCAACGACGTCTGCTTGAGCACGGTATTAAAGCCAGCCTGATCTGGAGTATCGATGAACCGGCCGGTATCGGCCTGCTCGACGTCCTGCCCGCTTCCGCAACCAAACTCCACGCCATCGATTTTGTGCGTCAGCAACTGGGATTTGACATCTACCAGACCGTGTTTTCCGGTGACAGTGGCAATGACATGCCGGTCCTGACCAGTGCCATTCCCTCCATCCTGGTGGCCAATGCCGCGCCGACGGTGCGCGACTCCGCATTGGCCGAGGCACGTCGCGCCGATAATGGCGATGCCCTGTACATCGCCCTTGGCGGCAGCGCTGAATCGAACGGCAACTACAGTGCCGGTATTCTGGAAGGCATTGCCCATTACCACCCGGAACTGTTCTAGGGCCGGTCAACGCTAACAGCAAAGGGTATTGCACCTTTTTTCTGTTGCACTGCTTTGATTTGTTTCACCCTACGATCTAGGATTTTTGGCTGATTTTTTCTTGTCTCGCCCTCACCTCAGGACTTTTTCGGACTTCGGAGGCGCAAGGCGGAAAATCCTTGCCGTCAGCAGGGACGATCGCGAAGCCTGTGGCACCATTTCCCCGGCGTAAATCATTGTATTCCTTGTTCCCAGCGAACGCTGTTCCGGGTAATCATGCAACCGGTATGATTTTTGCTTTATTCCTTTCAGCATTGATCCGGAGAACAGTCTTATGAACCAATCCAGTCTCTATGGTTTGCTCGGCGGCGGTCTGCTGCTGGTCGTACTGATCGTTATATCGCCCGAGCAGGTCGGCACATTCATCAATTTTCCCGGACTTGTCATTGTAGTTGGCGGCACCTTGGCGGCCACCCTTGTCAGCCGTCCCCTGCCTGATATCCAGCGGCTGCTGAAACGCCTGCCACTCCTGCTCAACGATGAACAGAGCACCCTGGCTCATGACATCGATCAGTTACTGCGCTTCACCCGTCTGTACCGCACCAGCAGTTTAAAGGTCACGGAGCAGGCCCTGGACTACGTGGACAGTCCGTTTTTACAATCCGGACTGAGCAAAATTGTAGAACGGATGCCGCGTCCGGAACTGATCAAGGACCTCAACTGGCAAATCAGCTCCTGGCACGACCGGGAGCAGGAACAGGCGCATATCCTTTACCATATGGCGGTGTTCGCACCGGCCTTCGGCATGCTGGGAACCCTGTTCGGCCTGGTGCCAATGCTGTCCGGGCTGGGCAGTCAGGGACTGACCGTACTGGGTCCCATGATGGCATTCGCCATGATGACAACGGTCTACGGGATCGTGGCCGCCAATCTGCTGTTCAAACCATTGGCCATGAAACTGGAACGCCGAACTCACAAACAATTAATGCACTACAAAATCCTGGTGGAAGGCATGCTGGACGTGCAGGAACGCCGGCACCCCGAACTGATCGAGGAAAAATTGGCCACGCTGACGCGCGAACCGGCGCGGGATAACAGCACCGCCAGCCACCTGGCCCTGGTCAAAAACTGACCATGCACAACAAGCTTATTCATCAGCCTCCGACCGCACCGCACGATCCAGCCCCCTGGGGTAGCATGGAGCAACAGGTAACTCTTCACCACGACAATGGCTGGTTGATCAGTTTTATCGACATCCTCACCATCCTGCTGACAGTTTTCGTACTGTTACTCGCCTTCGACCATCAGGCTGTTCCGAATGATGTACCGCAAACCCTGGCCCAGCCATCCCCCTTGCCAACCGCACCTCAGACAATGCCGCAGGCAGAGCCCGGCGAACTGTCGCAATTGATCCAGACCCTGGAACAGACTCTGGCCGATGACATCGCCATTGATGTCGATCCCCAACACATCACACTGGAAGTCAAAGACAACATTTTGTTCAGCCCGGCCAGCGCGGAACTGACCGCCGCCGGACTTGAATTATTACAGCAACTGGCCGCATCGCTTGTGACCATGCCCTATCATATTTCGGTCGAAGGCCATACGGACAACACACCGATCCATACCGAGCGGTATCCGAGCAACTGGGAACTGTCCGCGGCCCGGGCGACCGTCGTCACCCGGGCGCTGATCGAGGCTGGCATAGAACCGGGGCGGCTGCGCGCCGTGGGTTATGGCGCCACCCGGCCGCTGGTTGAAAACAAGGACGATACTGGCAAGGCCCGTAACCGCCGGGTGTCTTTTATTCTGGAACTTCCGGCGACGGAGGCCACGACCCCAGCCGATACCGATGCCGGAGTCACAGGCTCGCCCGCGATGCCGGATTAAGGGCTGCCCGGCTCTGCCCCGCCGGATGCCGGCAGGCGGGTCACTGACTCGAGTACGACATCTTCGACCGGCACATCCTTGAAACGCATGTGCTTATCGGTCTTGACGGCCTGCGTTTTGACTCTGGCAATCTTATCCACCACATCCATGCCCTGCACCACCCGGCCGAAAACGGCATAACCCGGACGGGCCGGCCTACCGCCATTGGCGGGTACAAAGTCCAGATTGGGATTGTCTTTCAGACTGATTAAAAACTGGGAGGTGGCGCTGTCGGGGTCCATGGTACGTGCCATGGAGATCGTGCCGCGCAGATTTTTCAGGCCATTGCCGGATTCGTTCACCACCGGTTTATGTGTCGGCTTGCGCTGCATGCCGGGCCCGAAGCCGCCACCCTGAATCACAAAACCCGGTATCACCCGGTGAAACAACGTTTGGTTATAAAAACCCTCGTCCACATAAGCCAGAAAATTGGCTACAGTCTTGGGTGCCTTGTCCTCATCCAGTTGGATTTCAAAATCGCCCAGGCTGGTTTCAAAACGGACCCGTTCGGCCTGTACCGGCAGCGCCAGCGACAAGCCGAAGGTGGCAAGAAAGAACCCTACGGCCCAGGTATAACAACGTTTCATTTCTGTCTCCTGTCAGCATAAAGACCCAGCAACCGCCGATTAAGTCTTTGACTGTCATTCCGGCCAATAGTCGGTCGCAATGGCATCGCCCAGATCCGCCTCAATCAAGCGTTCACGCACCGCCAGCAATTTCTCGATCAAGGCCGGCTCGAAAACTTCATAAGCTTCTGCATCGGGAATCCGCTTGACCACCACACCCAGCAGTTCGGTAATGGCATTTCCGATCGAATTCTGGCTGATAGTGACCACCAGTTTACCCGCATCATTGCGATAGATCAGTTGTTTGAAGGCCGGCTGCCAGCGGATTGAGTTGGCATAGCGGGCATCCACGATACAATGATCTCTGACTTTTTTGGCCGGTTTGAGAAAATCATTATTGAACAACAATACATTTTCCACCGCATCCGGGAAATACACCTCTTTCGGCATTGGCGCATTACGCGTCGACACCTGAGTGAAAAATGTCCGGTAAAAATCCAGAAACCCCTTGAGAACGGCATCGTATTCTTTCCAGAAGCGGACCTTCTTCAGGCTTTCGGCCCCGCCCTGGATTTCCCAGCAGGGCAGCCCCTGAGGATAACCGGTCAGTTTGAGCTGGGATTCACTGCCGGGCATGGGCTTCAATATTTCGAGATCCAGAGCGGTATCGAAGAACTCCCGGTATACATCCCGCAGATAAGCCTGAAACAGACTGTGCTGCCCGCCATCGGTGAGGTTGGGATTGTCCGATTCCGCCAATTGCGCATCCCGCAGCTGATCCATAGGGAACACAATGAAGTGATTATGCAGCATGCGGATACTGGGTACACCGGGAGAGGTCAGCGGCCAGGTGGCATCCAGACTGGCTTCTCCGGCCAGCACCAGGGCCTGTTCCGGATCCGGATACTGTGCCAGCATGTAATCGATGATGATCTGGTTCATGCGATTCCAGACATGGCGGACGGTATCCGGCACCTGGGTACGACGCACCGGGCGACCCAGGGGATCGAGGATAATCTTGGAAGTATTGTAAATAATCGAGGTGTCGAATTCATTACTGTGTCCCAATGCCTTGCGATACAGCAGCAGATTCTCCGGATTGATCAACAGGCCGTTGTTATTGACCAGATCATTGAGATTTTCCGTGCTGTTGAAAAATTCATTGGGCTTCATACCCTCCGGCACATCCAGTGGGATGGGACGGAAAGGCGTGACGATTTCGCGGGGACCTGCCGACATTTGCTAACCTCGTATCAATTTCCCAGCTGCTCAAAAGCCGCATTGACCCGGGCCAGACGTTCTTCCACCTGTTCCAGCTCCCCGGCCACCGCGGCGGCTATACCGTCCAGCACTTCGGCATTTTCCAGTTGTAAAGCCTGCTCTTCGGCATCCTTGTCCAGCCCGCGCCGGTAATCCTGTTCGATGGCTTCCAGTCTTGCCTTGAGTGCCGTCTGCCGCTCGATCAGCTGTTGCTGTTCCTCAATCAATTGCTCTTTACTCAGGCTCATTCCAGCTTTCTCCTAAACCAAATGTCCGTTCTCAGGAATTGCTTAAGAATATCTTAATATTCTCTTCATGGAGCTGTCACCTATTGAACCTATTCTCCTGTCCCGCAAACCGATATACATAAGGAACATCAAAATAGATCAAAAAACCCGTTACACGTGTCGCAAGGAGTCTTACATCATGCAAGCAGTACTCAAACTCATATTGGCAAGCGGCGGATTGTTACTACCATTCTCGGTGATGGCACTGACCCCGGTTGATTTCGTGCTGTTCAACGGCAATCAACTCGCTTCTTCCGGAGAACCGGTGCCCCTGGCCATGTGGCTGATCGGCGCCGGTCTGATCGGAGCTGTCCTAATCGGTCGCCGCCGTTCCTGAGCAGTTAAATAACTCGTTCTGCACTGTCCCTCTTATGGCGGCCCAAGCCGCCAATTTTTTTACAAAAAAAAGCTGAAAGCAATGCTTTCAGCCTTTTCCCCTACCGATATCAGCTCATTTCGTCTGATCAGGCAATACCGCATTTTTCCTTAATGGCATTGACCACCGCCTCACTGGATGTGGCATTGACGTTCAGCAACAGGTCCTCTTTTTCATAGAAGCCGGCCAGTGGCGCTGTCTTCTCATTGTAAACATCCAGCCGCTTGGAGATCGCTTCCTCGGTCTCGTCATCGCGCTGTACCACTTTGCCACCACACTTGTCACACACACCTTCGACCTTTGGCGGGTTGCTCTTGACATTGTAGATCGCTCCGCAGTCCTCGCAGGTGCGGCGGGTGGTCAGGCGGTCGAGAATAACCTCGCGCGGCACATCGAGATTAACCACGGCATCGAGTTTTTCACCCATGTCTGCCATCAGAGCCTTCAACTGCTACGCCTGAGGTATGGTGCGCGGGAATCCATCCAGCAGATAGCCGGCCTTGCAATCGTCTTCCTGCAGGCGCTCCCGCATGATTCCCATGATCAACTCGTCAGGCACCAGATCGCTGGCTTTCATATAGGCTTCGGCCTGCTTGCCCAGTTCAGTGCCTTCTTTGACGGCGGCGCGCAGAATATCGCCGGTGGAAATCTGTACCGAACCATCGATAGCGGTCAGTAACTTGGCCACAGTACCCTTACCGGCGCCTGGCGCGCCCAACAAAATCAATTTCACTACCTTATCCCCTTGCTCAATGTATGATGATTAATCAGAAATCGGGATGCGTTTATTCCATAAAACGCACTAAAGGTCCAAACAATTTTTTTTAGCTTGCAATAAAGACAGCTGGAAAACGGTAAAAACCCCGAATCGAGGCCCAAATGACGGATATCTGACGGATTCCGGACCGATATTCTCCTGTCGTCACCGCATTTTGGGTACACCGGCTGATACTGGCCAGGTGGCTATAATGTCCCCAGCCGGAAAGACAGGCGTCCCCGCTGGGGCTGGAGAGCCCTGGCGGGAGAGGGAAACACGCCCGCCCTGGCAAATCCGCCGATGCGGTTTTCGTAGCCGGGCAGGCTCAACTGGAAACGCAGCGGGAAGGCCTGGCGCAGTTCGTCACAGGCGCACAAGGCGCTGCCCTGCAACTCCCGCCGGTCGACGCAATTCACCACCAGGAGCCCGTCCGGTTTCAGCAAGCGCTGTAGATCGCCGACCCAGCGGCGGGTGACAGCCACTGCACGTTGCGGTTCGCCCTCAGCATGACCGAAGAGGTCATCGATGATCAGGTCATAGGCGGCTTTTCGGTGGCGTCTCACCCAGCGTACCGCGTCGTCCTCTACCAACGTGGCATGAGCGGAGTCGATACCGAAAAAGCGCCGCGCGATCTGTACATGAACCCGGTCCAACTCGATACCAGTGATGTCGCAATTGCCACGCCAGGATTGCAACTGCCGGATCACCGCGCCGCCACCAACCCCCAGCAGCAAGACATTCAGTGATCGCTGCGGAGGAAACAGAAAAACCGGCAGGGTCAACAAATCCCAGACATTGGCCGCTCCCCGCCCCCGGGGATTGTACTGACTGTGAAACACGCCGTTGGTATACAAACGCATACTGTTTCCCGCACGACGAACCTGATAACAGGTCCCGGCGCTGCGACGTTCCCAGATCACAGTCATGGAAACACCCGGCATTTCATTTCATACAGATAGCATGGCATAATAAACAAGATATAAGAAACCACATTGGTTTGCATGGAAAAGAAACTCAAATATCGTGGCCTGGCCCGACCCGGCCTGCTCAAACAAAACGTTTATGTCGCTCCCTCCAGCATCCATGGCGAAGGACTGTTTGCCCGCCGCGATCTGGAGGCCGAGAGTTTTATCGGCACTTATCGCGGCATCGGCACCCGTCAGGATGGCAAATACGTGCTGTGGACATTCCCTGAAGACAGCCAGCCTCAGGGTCGGCGCGGACTCAACCTGTTCCGTTATCTGAACCATTCGGATTCACCCAATGCGGAATTCGATGGTTACGATCTGTTCGCGCTGCGAGAGATCGGAGCCGGGGAAGAGATCACTTTCAATTATGATGGCGGGGAAGAATAACCGAGGAAACATCTGAGTTAAGTCGTCATCCCGGCGCGGGCCGGGACCCGGTGAGTTGATTTTCCTGGATACACGCTACCGCCCTTCGAACCGCCCCAGCGGGCGTTCAACGCTAACGCTTTTGTCCCGCCTGTAGTCGAACCCGCAAAGCGAGTTGATGATCCCTGAGGAAACGCAGCCGCAAGGGCATAATCATCTCCGAGAAAAGGCCAGCGCCATATTGGCCTGATTACCGAAATGCCGGAAACTCTCGAAGCTGTCTTCCTCAAGTGGCCGGCCGCTGGGCTGGCGGTCGGCATAGAACAGGCCGATGGCCTTACGATGCACTTCGATCGGCATGACAAAAAAATTATCGCTGCCGGTCACGGCCTTGACTTCCTCGGTCAACAGACGGCGCAACAGACTGTCAGTTTCATCGTTCAGCCACAGCGTGGCCGAATTATCGATGACATGAGAAAAGATATTTGCCTTGACCTCGGACATTTCAAAGCCGAACCGGTCACGAATTTCCTGATGATTCCAACCCAAGGCATAACGCGCTTTCAGTACCGAACGGTCGGCACTCAATAAGGCAAACAGCGCCCGATCCAGACCGACCCCGCGGTGCATACCTTCCAGCACCATCTCCAGCATCAGATTGATATCGAATTTGGCTTCCACCATCGACGACAGTTCGCGTAAAATTTTGAGCTGCAGATTCATATCCGGCTCGGGGAATTTCCGCACTTCCCGCGGCTCCGCCACCTTGACGGCCCGGGCCGGCCCACCGGAACCGCCGGCCGGTAGAGGTATCAACTCAACCGCCTTGCCGGCACCGAAGCTGGCAGCCGCCTTGGCCGCTTCGTTGGCATTCTCATGCACCAGCAACTGCACATCCCTGAGGGGCAGGTACAGGGTTTCGGCGATATGCGCCAGCAATTTTTTCATCTCCGGTGTATCCCAACCCTGCTCGGCCAGCACCACCAGTTCATGCGCCAGATTGACATTACTGATGCGGGGACCATCATTGGCCGACCCTTCCAGGGTTTTTTGCAGCAGGCCACCGATTTGCCACTGACGGCTGAGACCAATGCTCAGATCGTTCATGTCGAAATCATAACGGACTTTCATCAATGCATTGATATCCGGATGCCCGTCGCTCAAGGATTGATGAATCTCATCCACCGCCTGACTGGAGTGGCTCCAAAACGCCATCTGCCCGAGATTCCGCAACAAGGTGGCGATGAAGACCTCTTCGGGGGACTCATCATGCCGGCGGGCGGCAAACGATTGTGCCTGTACCGCCGCATGGAAAGACCGCGCCATATCCTTGGCCAGATGCTCGCGCTGAGCGCCGGCCGCGATCGATTCGACCATCTTGATGGAATAACACAGATTGCGCACCACATCGAACCCGAGCATTACCACGGCGCGGGATATGGTACTGATGCCCTTGCCGGTCATGTTATACATCGGGCTGTTGGCCACTTTGAGCAGCTTGCCGGTCATGGCGGCATCCTGCAGGATGACCCGTGACAGTTCGGATGCGGAACTTTCCCGGTCCCCGGCCATTCCCGAAATTTCCTTCACCTTCTGCGCGAAAGCCGGCATACCCTGCTCCCCCAGCAGTTCCACCCACGCGGTTAAATTACGTGGCTCTTGCTCATCAGCCGCGGCAGCAGGCACATCGAGTTCGGTCAGTGTTGAGTCAGTGTTGGACATGCAGTTCCTGGTGGTAAAAGTCTGGTTATCTAATTGATTCATCGGTCCCGCAAAGACTTTCTTGAACTCCCAACACAGATACCCGACAATCGTCGGTCTTATTAATCCATTTATTTTCAATATGATTCCAGCATTTTCCATTGTCCCTCTGCCGCGTGTCGAATTCGGCCCCGGCGTCAGCCAGAAGCTCCCTAAGCTGATCAGCGGCTATGGGCAACGTTGCCTGCTGGTGCTCGGCAAAAGCGCCTTCCGGCAATCCTCCGCCTTCGAAGCCATCCGTAACGGGTTGCAAGAACACGCCATCCAAAGCAACATCGTGAACATCGCCAACGAACCCTCACCGCTGCAGATCGATGAAGCCGTCACGGCCCAGCGCGGCTTCAATCCGGACGTGGTGGTGGGAATCGGTGGCGGCAGTGTCATGGATGCGGCCAAAGCCATTGCCGGCTTGTTGAAACTGGAACATTCGGTGCTGGACTTCCTGGAAGGCGTCGGGCCGGAACTGCCCTACCCCGGGCCGGCCGTGCCCTTCATTGCCGTACCCACCACCGCCGGAACCGGCAGCGAAGCCACCAAAAATGCCGTCCTCAGTCAGCCGGGCGAGAATGGCTTCAAGAAATCGTTTCGTGACGAGCAACTGGTGCCCGACTATGCCGTGGTCGACCCCGATCTGTTAGCCAGCTGCCCGCCGGCCTTGATCGCCGCCAATGGCATGGATGCCCTGACTCAGCTGATGGAATCCTATGTTTCCACCAAAGCCAACCCCCTGACCGATGCCCTGGCTGTCAGCGGCCTGCGCGCGCTGCGCGATGCGTTGTTGCCGTGGTATGAAGGCACGAGTGATGCCGCCGGTGCGCGGAGCAACATGGCCTACGCCGCCCTGCTGTCCGGTATCAACCTGGCACAGACCGGGCTGGGTTCGGTGCATGGCCTGGCGTCCCCACTGGGCGCGTTTTTCCCGATTCCCCATGGCGTGGTGTGCGGGACCCTGGTCGCAGAAGCCACCGCCATGAATATCCGGGCCATGCAGCAACGCGAAGCGGATAATCCCGGCCTGGCCAAATATGCACGGCTGGCAGAAATCCTCTGCCAGCAACGGCTGCGTGAACCAGACACCGCCTATGCGGCATTGCTGAACCTGCTCGAAGACTGGACCCGACGCCTGCAACTTCCCCATCTGAACGATTACGGGGTTGGAAAGCCGGATATTGAACGCATCGTCGCCAACAGCCGCGGCAGCAGCATGAAAACCAATCCCATTGTACTTACGGACGAATAGATTGCTCAAATTGTTAGGGAACGACTGTAATCCATCAGCTCCTTGAAGCCGGTTAACATAATGCAGAGAAATTATTATGAAACCTTTCGCCGAATCCTGCGAAGAAAACAAACTGCCGATTCTGGAAATTCTGCAACAGGAACTGACCGATTGCCGGGAGGTCTTGGAAATCGGCAGCGGTACCGGGCAACATGCGGTGTTTTTCAGCTAGCAGCTTCCGCATGTGACAACCTGGCAGACCAGCGACCTGGCCGAAAGCCATCCAGGTATCCAAGCCTGGCTGGCGGAAGCGGATAATCCACGAATCCTGCCGCCGCTGGAACTGGCTGTGTGCCGGGACCACTGGCCGGAACAGCACTACGACGCAGTGTTCAGCGCCAACACCTTCCATATCATGAGCTGGGAGTCCGTGATCTGCGCCATGGCAGGGATCGGGAAGATTCTGAAGAGCGGTGGCCGATTCTGTCTCTATGGCCCGTTCAACTATGCCGGCCAGTACACCAGTGACAGCAATGCCCGCTTCGACCGCTGGCTGAAAGACCGCGATCCACTCAGCGGCATCCGTAATGTCGAGGATCTCGACGAACTGGCGCAGTCTGCCGGCCTAACACTCAAGGCCGACCATGCCATGCCGGCCAACAACCGCATTCTGGTGTGGCGCAAGACGTACTGATTATTCGAATGTGAAAAGCTTGTCGAAGTTGGCGATATTGAGAATTTTCATGACCGCATTGGACGCGCCAACCAGTTTCACCTTTCCGGATTGTTCTCCGGCATGCTGACGTAACAGTAACAACATACCCAGAGCGGAACTATCCAGATAATCGGCGCAAGACAGATCAACCCGATAGCTCATGTCAGCCGGGTACTGCAAATAAGCGTCACGGAAAGCTTTTTGCTCGGTAAAGTCGAAATGGCCCGATACCTCAATCAATACTTCATTAGATGATTGTGCGGACTCGCGGTAAACAATCGACATAATATCCTCTCCTATAAATTGCCCGAATACACACGCAAAAATTCAGAACAGTTCCACTTCACCGGCATCCATCGATTCTTGGGTAACAACCTGTGCGTGTTGAGTTTCCATCTGCTCCATTTCATCGAGTAGTTCACGTATAGCGCTGACCTGTTCCGCGCCCTGACCGACATCGGCAAGCACGGAAAACATCCTGGACAGCAGGGTCAGTTTATGCACATGCTGACCGGTGCGAGTCAACGATTGAGAAACTATATCCTCGAACTGTAATGAGCGGACGGCATTACCCACAGATGAAGACAATTGTCCGGTCAACAGTGATAACTTTCCAATCTGCCCTGACGTATATTCATTGATAGTGGCGATTTCCTGCAGTGCTTGCTGCACGCGTTCCTTGGCCTCGATGGTCTTGGTCATATCGCGACCGGCCATATCGCTGACTGTATCCCGGACCCGGGCGATGGCATCTTTGGCCAGGTTGACCCGCTCCCTGATTTGCTCGTTCATGCTAGTGGAGCGCTGCGATAACTGACGTACTTCATCGGCCACCACCGCGAAACCGCGTCCGGCCTCGCCGGCACGGGCTGCTTCTATAGCCGCATTCAGTGCCAGCAGATTGGTCTGGTCGGCTATGGCCTTGACGTCTTCCAGCAACACGAATATTCCATCCATATGCTCGACCATGTCATCGATCTGATGTACCGTCTCGACACTCTGGCGACTGGTTTCGATTAATATCTCGACAAAGAAACCCATCAGATCGCTGGCTTCTCCGATGAATTTTTCGACATTCGCACCGTCGTGGTTGCCGGCGGTCCGTTCTACAATGCGATGCACCATGTCTTCCTCGGCCTGAGCTGTGGCAACCACAGACCGGAAACTGTCACTCAATTCGTGTACGGCTTCTGACACCAGATCATTAACCCGTTGCACTTCGGATTCGACAACCTGGATGCCTTCCGAAGAGACATGAGAGATGTTCCTGAACAGATCAGAGGTTTCATCCAAAGGGGATGATTCCGTCTCCATATCACCAGCGGTTCGCGCTGACGAAGAATAATCTTTGCAGACCAGCAATATAACACTCAGCAGCCAGGCAAAACTGACCCCCAATAATCCCTCCCCGGGATAATCTCTGAACATCCCCAGGAACCATAAGCCCCCCGAAAAAAACAACGGGAGTGCTACGGCCGCTACCTGCCTGGTATCCATTTTTTTCTCCCTGTAATCGATGTCACTGACGGCATTTCACTTCCAGAGTTGTTTTTCAATCGCGAGTAATGTATCGGCCACCTGGTTCAACGGCAAAACATGATCAACACAACCGAGTTTGACCGCCTCGCCGGGCATACCCCAGACCACACTGCTGGACTCATCCTGGGCTATTGTCTCTGCACCGGCCTGTTTCACTTCCTGCATGCCCCGGGCGCCGTCATCGCCCATGCCGGTGAGAATCACACCCATGGCATTACTGCCTACATTCGCGGCCACCGAACGGAACAATACATCAACAGAAGGTTTATGCCGGTTGACCGGAGGACCGTCGTTCAGGCGGCAGATATACCGTGCCCCGCTACGTTCAATTAACAGATGCCGGTCCCCGGGGGCTATATAGACATGCCCGGGCAAGACCTGCTGACCGTCACTGGCCTCGCACACCGACATGGGGCAACAATTATCCATCCGCCTGGCGAAGGGGGCACTGAAAGCGGCAGGAATGTGCTGCGCAATGACGATACCCGGTGTATCCGGCGGCAGACGCTGCAATACTGCCTTGATAGCCTCGGTACCGCCGGTCGAGGCCCCGATAGCGATAACACTTTCCGTGGTTTTGAAATGACCGCTTTTGCGGCCTCTGGACAATACGGCGTCAGCGCTGAGTTTCTCGCCGGGATCTCGAATTTCAGGCGTATAGCTGCGAGGGCGTACTCCCGCCGCGGCCTTCACTTTAGCCAGAATTTCATCACTGTAGGTCTGTATCCCGTTCGCGACATCGAGCTTAGGCTTGGCAATAAAGTCCACCGCGCCGATCTCCAGAGCCTCCAGCGTGATTTCGGCGCCTTTCTCCGTCAGTGAGGAGATCATCACCACCGGCATGGGACGCAGCCGCATGAGATTACGCAGGAAAGTAATGCCATCCATTTTAGGCATTTCGACATCCAGTGTCAGTACGTCGGGGTTCAACTGTTTGATTTTGTCTCGTGCAATCAACGGATCGGACGCAACCCCCACCACCTCGATAGCCGGATCGCCGATAAGGATCTCGCTTAACAGTTTTCGAATCAGTGCGGAATCATCGATAATCAGCACTTTGATTTTTTTACTCATCCCTGCCCGACCCATTCCATTAGAACAATTCCACATCACCGCTCGGCGTATCATTGGACAGATCGTCCATATAATGCGTTTCGCGCTCGACAATGGTGTTGTTGTGCAAGGAGCGCAATTTTTTCACCTGCGCCCGTCCGTTTTGCGGATAGTAAACCACTTTACGCGGATAGATATCCCCTACATCCTCTCCAACCAGACGTAAACCCTCGGTACGAATATAGTCTTCGACAAAACGAATATTGCGTTGACCGATATCGGTCATGGCCTTGAGAATTTTCCCGCCACCGACAATTTTGACTTCGAGATTCTCACGGTTGCCGCCGTTTTTGAGAATGTCATTGATCAGCTGCTCCATCGCAAAACTGCCGTAGCGGGTCTGGGCGGTGGGAAACTGGCCCTTCCAACCATCGAAACTCTCGTCCTTGGCCGCCGGCAGCATGAAATGATTCATCTCGCCGATACCGAACACCGGGTCACGGATGCAAGCCGATACACAGGAGCCCAGTACTGTCGTGATGACTTCGTTATGGGAGGTGACATAATATTCTCCCGGCAGTATTTTTGCCGCAAAGCAGTCCCGTGTTTTATCCCAGTAGCGTTTGACATGATCGAAACCCCGCAAGGCACGCTCCATCCGTGGAGAATTTTTTTTGCTATGCACCGACAGTGACATTAAATCCCTTACCTCAAGAAGTTTTACGATATATAGTATTTCCCAACGACCTGAAACGCTCGCTGACCCGGAACAGGGTCTCGCTATGGCCGATGAATAAAGCGCCGTCATCAGGCATCAGATCCTCATACCGATTGAACAATTTTTTCTGGGTTTGCTTATCAAAATAAATCACCACATTGCGGCAAAAAATCACGTCCAGAGGACCCTTGAATGGCCATTCATGCAGCAGGTTCAACTGCCGGAAACTGATTATCTCCTGCAGCTCCGGGCGCACCCTGACCATTCCGGCCTGTTGCCCCTTGCCTTTCATAAACCAGCGACTGACCAGAT
>Ga0114931_10000438_pt1 | contig 49791 bp, 39 predicted proteins | sample 2SBtaG_FD_89579 | JGI IMG/M metagenome (GOLD analysis project Ga0114931, IMG submission 89579) | Deep subsurface microbial communities from Kolumbo volcano to uncover new lineages of life (NeLLi) - 2SBTROV14_V59a metaG | ecosystem: Environmental > Aquatic > Marine > Volcanic | place: Kolumbo... | reverse complement strand
GCTCGGCGAAGCCGAGGTGGCGCTGCTGCGCCCCAGACAAACGCTGCTAGTCCCGCGTTGCGCGGCGCAGCCGCGCGTGCGAAGCACCCATCGCTTCGATGGAAACGCGGGACTAGCCCGTTTCGCGGAACTCGCACCCGCCTTTCACCCGAGCGCCACCCGGCGCCGGGCGCGCCCGCCGCGTGTTGATGCAACCACACGGATACATGCCCAAATCCGGCATCAGCCGGCCCCCTGCCCTTCGCGCGGGCGCTCGCAACAACCTGGGCTTCGACCTGACGCGGCGAAGCTCCGACCTACAGCTTCGTCATCAAGCTGGTGATGATGTAGTTCGCGATCAGGATGGCGACGGCACTCTGCACGACGGCGCGGGTGGTTGCCTGGCCGACGCCGCGAGCGCCCCCTGAAGCGAAGAAGCCCTGGCGACAGGAGATGTTCGCAATCAAGAAGCCGAACACGGCAGCCTTGACCTCCCCCATGTAGAAGTCGTGCGGCACCATGTAGTGCTCGATATTGGCAACGAAGATGCCCGGGTCCACGCCCAGGCCGCGCACGGCCACGAGCCACGCGCCCGCCATGCCGACGCAGCTGTACAGGATGCAGAGCAGCGGCACCATCAGCACCGATGCGAGCACGCGCGGCGAGAGCAGGTACTGCACGGGGCTCACGCCCATGGTGACCAGCGCGTCGATCTGCTCGGTGACGCGCATGTTGCCGAGCTCCGCGGCCATCGCGCTGCCGGCGCGGGCCGTCACCATCAGGGCGGCGAACACGGGGCTGATCTCGCGGGTGAGCGAGATGGCGACGACCGAGCCCACGACGCCCTCGGCACCGAAGGTGCGCAAACTGTTGACCGTCTGCAGCGCGAGCACCATGCCGCTGAACACGCCGGTGAGCGAGACGATGAATATCGACTGCACGCCGATGAAGTCCATCGCAAGGAAGAGCTGACCCAGACGGTACGGCGGACGGATCATCCAGGCGAGCGCCTGCAGGCTGATAATGAGCTGCGTACCGAGGCTCTCGAAGACATCCGTGACGGGCTGGAGCGCGCGGGCGATGCCCCCCGGCCCGCGCGTCTCGGCTGTGTCGTCTGCGGCTACCACCGATCCCGGTTCTATCACCCGCGAAGGCCGCACAGTATCTCCTCGGAACGCGGGCCCGTGGAGAGGAGCTCCGCCTGCCGCGGGTCGAGCGAAAGCCGCACGATCAGCGCGTCTCCGCCCAGGAGCTCCAGATAAGGCTCGCCCCACTCCACCAGCACCAGCCGCCCCTCGTCGCGCTGGTCGCGCAGGCCGAGCCCAAGCACGTCCCGGCCGCTGTCGAGACGGTACACGTCCGCGTGCACCACGGGGGGCGTGGTGGCGTACTCGTGGACCAGCGAGAACGTGGGGCTCGTGACCCGCACTCTCGCCGGCAGCCCCAATCCGCGGCAGAGCGCACGGACCAGGAAGGTCTTGCCCGCGCCGAGCGGGCCCCCGAGCAGCACCAGATCCGCGGAGGCAAGCTGGCCCGCGAGGCGGCGCGCAAGCTCCGTGGTCGACCGGCGCGTCGGCAACGGCATGGTCAGCACCTCGCTCATCTCGCTCATCGTCCGCCTTTGTGCGCCTTGCCCGGCGTGGACCCGCCGGGGCCCGACACCACGGCGAAGCTGCGTTCCATCAAGTGCGATCGGGAAAAGCCGTGCTTGGCGCTCGACCAGAGATCAGCGTGGGCGCCGGAGAGCTCCTGCAGGGCGCGGCGGTGCAGCTTCTTCACGGCGCCCGGATCATCGACCCGCTGCAGTGGAAACCCGGACAGCGCAACCGAGACCAGCGCTGCGGCGTCGTGCCCCAGCGCGTCGTACCAGCCGGGCGGCGCGCCGTAGCGATCGACCCAGCGCTTCATCGCGTCCGCCGTCTGGACTCCGGCGCGATAGGGGAAGCTGCCGGCGGAGATCGCGAAAGCGGGCTGCTTCGCGCTCGCCTCGCTGACCATCTCGGCGCATTCCAGCCCGAAGCCCAGCTCCGGTCGATCACCGATATGCGCGAGCTCGCGAATCGCGTCGCGCGCACAGGTCGCATCCCCGAGCAGCGCGAGCGCGTCGATGTGGTCACGATGCCAGCGCTGGATCGGGAAGCGCGCCGTGCCCGCCGCAGGCGGCTGGCTGTCGCACGCGACGCCACCGGGGCCGACCAGCGCCGGAGCCGTGGCTCCGCGACGGTGCAGCTCCTTGGTCACCAGCCGTTCGTCGACGCCCGGCTCTGCGCCGAGCACGAAGCTGAAGCCGCTGGGCGCGAGCCCGTGCGGCTGGCGGAGCAGGATCAGCGGAATCGACGCGGACTCGGCGTAGTGGGCCGCCGCCGTCGCGCCCGCGTCGTCGACTCCAGCGACGAGGATCACGGCACCGTCGCCCGCCAACTCCGCCAGCGCGTGCGCGGTGCCGTCGGCACTGCCACCGTCGTCGCGAGTCAGAAGCCGGACGGCGCCGGGCTCCCGGCCCCGCTCCGGCAGACCCAGCGCGCGGGACATGCCCAGCGCAACCGCGGCGGAGCGGCGCCTCGCGTCCGCACTCCCCAGGCTGAGCACCAGTCCCACCGAGCGCCCGGACACACGCGGCCGCACGTCGCCGCTGGCGGCCAGCTCGGACAGCTTCTCGCCGCGCTCGCCGACGCGCAGCGCGGACGGACCGCGCTCGAGCAGGCGCTTGGCCAGCTCCGCGTCGCGTTTGGCCAGCGCCAGGCGCGTGAGCCGCGCGCGCAGCGTCTTGCGGAGCCAGTTGCGAGCCGGTGAACGCGACGCCTCCGCCCCCACCTGCTTGGCTTCGCGATCAAGATCCACCAGGCTGCCTTCGAGCGCGCGGGTGGGAACCCGGTCGAGCAGATGATCGACGTCGGCCTGGACGGGTTCGCGATCCTCCGGCGGCGCTTGCACGAGCCAATCGAGCATGTACGAGACCGTGCTGCGCCAGCGCTTGGCGCCGATGGCCGCGAGCACGAGCTGCTCGCCGTAGATCATGCGCTGGTCGGCATCGACGATCTTGCCGTCCAGCGGGCGCAGCAGCATCAGCGCCTGTCCAGCCCGGCCCTGCCGGACCAGAATCGCCGCGTCGGTCACCACGGCGAAGTCGTGGGCGCTGCCGGCGGGGCCCTTCCGGATGGGCGCCACGAGCTTCTGCGCCTGGGCGAGCCGGCCCTGCTGGATCTCGATCCACGCCAGGTAGATGCGGACCAGCGCGGCGCGCGGGTCATCCGGGTAGCGCTCGAGGAACGCGCCGAGGGGCCCGGCCAGCTTGGCGCGTGCGGGGGTGGGCCCGGCCGCCATCCAGCGCTGGCTGAGCGCGCGGAAGTCCTGCTGCGCGGCCTTCGAATCGGCAAGCGCCGCTTCCGGCTGCGGCCCGTCCGATTGGTGTCCGCCGCAGCTCCCGAGCAGGCAGGAAAACACCAGCACAATCAATGCACTACGGCTCTTCATGCGGTCGGCTTGGCTTGACGGAACGGCCTGGTTCCCCTAGCACCCGGACGCGGGCACGCACGCGCCAGGTTCCGGGTCAGGCCCGGACATCTTCCACCCCGCCGGGGGATTCCGGCAACTGCGAGGCACTGCCTCCACTGTCCCGCGAGGGTTTCACGCTTGTCCAACCGACCGTCCACGGCGGTGCTTTCTGCGAGGGAACGGCGCGCGTTCGTGATGCGCAAGCTGCACTCGCTGTCGGGGGTGGTGCCGGTGGGACTCTACCTGGTCTTCCACCTGTGGACCAACGCCCGGGCGCTCCAGGGACAGGTGGTCTACGACCAGGCGGTCACCGAGATCGCGCACCTGCCCTACCTGCTCGTGCTCGAGATCCTCGGCATCTACATCCCGCTGCTCTTCCACGCGCTGTACGGCATCAAGCTCGCGTTCGAAGCGCGGCCCAACGTGCGCCGCTATGCGTACTCGCGCAACTGGATGTACACGCTGCAGCGCGCGAGCGGACTGGTCGCATTCGCGTTCATCGCCTGGCATGTGTGGCAGTTCCGCATCCAGGTCGCGCTCGGCTACATGCACAAGGCCGACTTCTTCCCGACCCTGTGCTCCTCGCTGTCGAGCACGCACGCGGGCATCCCGGTCGTCGCCCTGCTGTACCTGGTCGGCATCGCCGCGACGGTGTTCCACTTCGCGAACGGACTGTACGGCTTCTGTTTTTCCTGGGGGATCACTGTCTCGCGGCGCGCCACGCGCATCGCCTCGGCGGCGTTCGGCATCGCCGGCATCGTGCTGTTCGTGATCTCGGCGAACACCGTGATCTACTTCGCCACCGGCTCGCGGCTGGTGCTGTCGACCGGGAGCGCGGGTCAGCTGCCGGCCGTCAGCTGCCGCGACGTGGGCGACAAAGCCGCTTCGGCGACCGACGACAGCCCGCCCCTGGCCTCACTGCCGCCGGAAGAGAGCCATGGCGCGCACTGACGCGGTCAGGAGCGAGCGCGGGCGTGTGCGCCGCGTGATCGTCGTCGGAGGCGGCCTGGCCGGCCTGATGACGGTCATCAAGCTGTGCGAGGCGAACGTGCCCGTGCTGCTCGTGAGCCTGGTGCCGGTCAAGCGCTCAAACTCGGTGTGCGCGCAGGGCGGCATCAACGCCAGCGTGAACACCAAAGGTGAAGGCGACAGCCCGCGCATCCATCTGGAAGAGACAGTGTACGGCGGCGACTTCCTCGCCAACCAGCCGCTGGTCAAGGGCATGGCCGAGGCCGCGCCGGGTATCGTCGAGCTCTGCGACCGCATGGGCGTCGCGTTCAACCGCACGCCGGAGGGGCTGCTCGACTTCCGCCGCTTCGGCGGCTCGCTCTTCCACCGCACCGCGTTCGCCGGCGCCACCACCGGCCAGCAGCTGCTGTACGCGCTCGACGAGCAGGTGCGCCGCTTCGAGACGGCCGACGTCGTCGACGACAAGGGCGTGGGCGTCCCCGGCGAGAAGATGGTGCACAAGCTCGAGCTGTGGGACTTCCTCGGCGTGGTGCGCGACGACAACGGCGTTGCCGTCGGCATCGTCGCGCAGGATCTCCGCACGATGCGCATCAAGGCCTACGCCGGCGACGCGGTGTGCCTGGCGACGGGCGGATCGGGACTGGTGTTCGGCCGCTCGACGAACAGCGTCATCTGCACGGGCACCGCTGCCTCGGCGGTCTACCAGCAGGGCGCCATCTACGCGAACGGCGAGTTCGTCCAGGTGCACCCCACGGCCATCCCCGGAGCCGACAAGCTCCGCCTCATCAGCGAGAGCGCGCGCGGCGAGGGCGGCCGCGTGTGGGTGCCGAAAGACGCGAAGGACAAGCGCCTCCCGACCAGCATCCCCGAGAAGGAGCGCGACTACTTCCTCGAGCGCATGTACCCGGGCTACGGTAACCTGGTGTCGCGCGACATCGCCTCGCGCGCACTGTTCCAGGTCGCCTTCCACGAGGGTCGCGGCATATTCAACGCGGAAACCGGAGAGAACGAGCGCGAGGTCTACCTCGATCTCACGCACCTCGACCGCGGCACGCTGGCGAAGAAGCTCTCCGGCATCCTCGAGATCTACGAGAAGTTCGTGGGCGAGGATCCGTACACGCAGCCGATGCGCGTCTTCCCCGCCGTGCACTACAGCATGGGCGGGCTGTGGGTCGACTACGAGGCCGACTCCGCGGGCAACATCGTCGTCGGCTCGCCCAGGAACCAGGCGACGAACATCCCCGGGCTCTACGCCGTCGGCGAGGTCGACTACCAGTACCACGGCGCCAACCGCCTCGGCGCCAACTCGCTTCTGAGCTGCCTGTATGGCGGCAGCATCACGGGGCCCGCCGTCGCCAGCTACCGAGAGGCGCTGGCGCGCAGCGCGTTCGATCTGCCGGGCTCCGTGTTCGAGAAGGCGGAGGCCGCCGAGCAGGAGAAGTTCGACGGCCTGCTGTCGCAGAACCAGGACGCGAAGGACGCGGAAAACCCCTTCCTCCTGCACCAGGAGCTGGGCGAGACCCTGCTGCGCGACTGCACCATCGAGCGGCATAACGACCGCTTGGTCGAGGTGCTCGGCAAGCTCGACCAGCTCGACGAGCGGCTCGGGCGCTCGAAGCTCTCCGACCAGTCACTGCGCATGAACCAGAGCGCGCAGTTCCTCCGCCATCTGGGCAACATGCTGGTGCTGGCCCGGGTTATCGCCCAGGGCGCACTGAACCGCGACGAGTGCCGCGGCGCGCACTTCAAGCCCGAGTTGGAAGAGCAGGGCCGCGACGACGAAAACTGGCTGCGCACCACGCTGGCCGTGCACGAAGAGCGCGGCGAGGTGAAGTACATCCGCGAGTTCGACTACGAGTGCGCCGGCAAGCCCGTGCACGTGACCGATGCGGTCGACACGAGCCTCGTCAAGCCGCGCCCGCGCCGCTACGAGCAGGCCGGCGCCGCCAGCGCCGAGGCGGCGAAGAAGGCGGAAAGCTGATGGCCGAGGACGACAAGAGCACGGAAACGAGCGCGCCGGCAGCAAGCGGCCGGAAGGTGCGCCTGGAGATCCGCCGCCAGGACGCCCCCGACAAGCCGCGCACGCGCCGCTGGGAGGAGTTCGAGGTCGACTACCTGCCGCGCATGAACGTCATCAGCGCGCTGATGCAGATCCAGAAGAACCCCGTCACCGTCGACGGCAAGGAAGTCGCGCCGGTGGCCTGGGAGTCGAGCTGCCTCGAGGAGGTGTGCGGCGCCTGCACCATGGTCATCAACGGGCGCGTGCGCCAGAGCTGCAGCGCACTGGTCGACGTGATCGCGCCGAAGGGCCAGACCATCGTGCTCGAGCCGATGCGGAAGTTCCCGTTGGTACGCGACCTCGTCGTGGATCGCTCGCGCATGTTCGAGTCGCTCAAGCGCGTGAAGGCGTGGGTCGAGATCGACGGCACGCACGCGCTCGGCGCGGGCCCGCGCCAGTCACAGGAAGACCAGGAAGCGCTCTACCCGCTCAGCCGCTGCATGACCTGCGGCTGCTGCCTGGAAGCATGCCCGCAGTACGGCGAGCAGAGCGAATTCGTCGGTGCCGCTGCGCTGAACCAGGTGCGGCTGTTCAATTCGCACCCCACCGGCAAGCTCCAGAAGAGCCAGCGCCTTGAAACCGTGATGGGCCCCGGCGGCGTCGCCGACTGCGGCAAGGCCCAGAACTGCGTCGAGGTCTGCCCCGTGAAGATCCCGCTGGTGGACTCGATCCAGCACGTGGCGCGGGATACGTCGAAGCGGCTCTTGTTCGGCTGGTTGCTCGGTTGAAGCAGCGGCGTCTTCGCTTGCTTGCCTTTCGAACCGCCGCTGCGGTTCCGATGTGGAGGAAGCGGCGGACACCGGCGCTGCGGGCCGCGTCGAGCAGGCGCTCGGTACCACCGACGTTGATCGACCAGAACTGATCGCGGGTGCCGTACTCCTCGGCGAACGCCGCGGCATGCACGACCACGTCGACATCCTGGAGGTGCTCGGCGACGACATCGGTCAGCGAGCAGCGCAGCGGCTCGGCTCCCCACTTCCGGACAGCTTCGGCCGAGCGCTCCGAGCGCGCCATGGCGACGATGTCGTGCTCCTTCGAGAGCGCTTCCGACACCGGGCTGCCGATGAAACCCGAGGCCCCGGTCACGAAAATGCGCATCGCGCTGGGACTTGCACGGCCGACCGGCGCTGTCCAATCCGGGCGGCGACCGGACCGCGCCCGACGGAGGTCATGCGACGACTAACGCGCGGGGCGCGTTCGTGGTAGCGAAGGGGCGACTTGAGGTGCGCCGATGGGTAGTCGTTTGTCTTCCGGGCTTCGTTGCGCCGCCGTGAGCATCGCGGCGCTCCTGCTTTGCGCCTGCGCGCAGGCCACCGGGTTCTTTCCAGGCGGGGACGGCGGAGCCTTCGGTGGAGCGGGCGGCAACGGCGCTACGGGCGGCAGCGCCGGCAGCACCGGCGGCGGCGGCGGCAGCACCGGCGGCAGTGGCGGCAGCGGCGGCAGCAGCACCGGCGGCAGCGGCGGCGGCGGGACGTGCAGCCTGACCCATCTGGTGATCGGGCAGATCCGTACCCGCGGAACCAACGGGGGCGGCGACGAGTTCGTCGAGTTGTTCAACCCCACGGCTTCCGCGGTGACGCTCGACGGCAGCTGGACGATCGAGGGACGCAGCGACACGGGCTCGAGCTTCACCACGCGCTGGTCCGGCGGCGGGCAGACGATCCCCGCACACGGATACTTCCTGATCGTGGGATCGAGCTACGCACAGAGCCCCACGGGCGACGACACGCTCACGGCGGGCATCACCGATGCCGGCGCCGTACAGCTGCACGACGCAAATGGCCTCGTGGACGCCGTCTGCCTGTACTTCGACTCCACGTCGCAGTCGCACCTGGACACGAGCTACCAGTGCGAGGGCACGCCGGTAGACAACTCGCCCCACGACAACAGCAGCGCGGGCAACAGCGACTCGGCGCTCGAACGCAAGCCGGGCGGCAGCGGCGGTGCCTGCCAGGACACCGGCAACAACGCCAGCGACTTTGCCGCCGTCACGCCCGGCGCTCCGCACAACGCGTCGGGCGCGTAGGAGCACTGCCGCGCCGACGCGCGCGTTGGATACGCGCGCCCCTATCGCAAGCGCTCAGCCGAGGGCAGCGCCAGCTGGCCGCGGGCCGGCAGGGCATTCCGCAACTGATGCCTGCGCCACGTACCGGCGACGGGCGACCTGGACCAGCCGGCTGCGGGTCCGGGCCTTCTGGGTAGCGCGGCAAAGGAAGCATGGCAGAGCGGTGTCGGTCACAACGATGCGTGTTGCGATGCTCTTCGCCCTGGGTCTGGTCGCGTGCTCGAGCGGAGCCACGCAGGCCGGCGGCCAGCCCCGGCTCGGGGGCGGACGGCGCTGGCTTCCCGTCCCGCCCAAGCCGGGTGCGAGCATCACCAAAACTCGCATGTGCTCCTGCCGGAGCTGCCTGCCGACGAGCTGCTGCGAGGGCCCCGACGACGCGTCGTCAGGCAAGCGCTGCGACAGCTACGACTTCAGCTCGTGCGGCATGAGCGTGCAGAGCTGCACCAGCCGCTGCTTCCGGCACGTGTGGCGCGTGAAGTCGACCGAGCGCTGCAGCGCACGGCGACCCGACGCCTGCTGCTACGGAACGTAACCCCTAGAACCGAACGCGTGATCCGGACGGTCAGCTCCCCGCTCCGTGCTGGGCGAGGAAGGCGTCGATCTTCGCCACCGCCTCCTGCCGGAAGCGGGGCGACAGCGCGAGAGCAGCGCTCTCGAGGCGCGTGCGGTAGTCGAGCAGGCGGGCCGTGTCGCCGAGCTGCATGGAGGTGCCGATGGCAAGGAGCCACGCCTTGTCCACCGAAGACGTGCGACGGATGACCTCTTCAGCCGTGAACCGCGCTGCCGCGTAGCGCTTCATCGCGGCGAGCGCGGCCGCTTGCCGGAGCAGAGCCTGGATGTAGACGGGCTTGTCGCTGACGACCTCGACAAAGGAAAACTCCTTGTTCGTCGAAGGCGTCCACGGATCCAGCGTGCCCAGCCCGGCGAGCATCGCTCCGATCGCCGTGGTCGTCACCAGACCGGCGGCAACGAGTTGCCGCAGCCGCCCGCGCACGCGCACCATGAACAGGCCAGTCATCGCAGCAACGAGCGGCGCGGGGGTCGCCTGCCAGCGCACGCCGTAGGACCAGCCCGAGTAGTTGTTGCTGAATCCGAGAGTCAGCGCGAAAAAGGCGAGCATTCCCACGCACAGAGCCACGAACAGGCGGCGGTCGCGATCGCTGCCTGTTGCGCCCGAAGCCAGCGCCACCGCGCACAGCGCTCCCAGGGCCGCGGGCGGGCTGTACAGCACGGCGCCGCGGTAGCCCAGGAGCGAGTGGAACGCGTACACGAGGAAGCCCTGCAGGCTGTGGTGCGCCCAGCCCACCCCGCTCAGGTTCTTCCTGGTGTGCATCGAGCCGACAAACCTGAAGTGACTGGGATCGAGGTTCGGCAGAAGCAGGCTTCCGCTGAGGTGATGGGTGATCGCGACGTGGGGAGCGAGCGGCAGCAGGCCGCCGAGCACGACCCAGCCGATCCTGGAGCGGCTCTCCGTGTAGGACAGGGCCGCGATCAGCAGCGGCGCACTGAACGCCACGGAGAGCGGCTCGATCACGGCGCCGAGTCCCGCGAGCAGGCCCATCCCGACGGCGCGCGCGGCGCCAAGGCGCCCCGAGCGCCTGCGCTCGCCGTACACGAGCACGAAGAGCCACACGAGACACGGCGCTCCCACGGCGTGGCTGCTGATGACTGTCGAGTACGGCAGCATCAGCGTCGCAACGCACGCGCTGGCCGCGAGCAGCATCGACCCCTCGACCTCGAGCCCGGCCAGGCGCGACAGCCGGTAGACGCCGAGCAGGCAGAGCAGGAACGAAAGCCCCGACGACAGCAGCGCAAGCACGAAGTACAGCGAGCCGAGATCGCGAGCCACGGTCCAGTGGGTGAGCGGCTGCACCGCCGCCAGCACACCGGCCAGATACAGCGACAGGACCGGAGGCTTGTCGGAGTAGAAGTGGCCCGCGACCTTGATCTTGTCGCAAGTGTACGAGAAGTACGAGTGCTCGATCGCGAACGCGCCGTGGTTCGCCAGCGAATCAGCCGTGGCCAGCCGGCTCGAGTCGTTGCACAGCCCCGGCCCGTGATGGGTTGTCAAAAGCAGCAGGACGGCGCCCAGGAGGACCAGCAACGCCGCGGCGATCCGGTCCCGGTGCAGGCGTTCGAACAGCGAGCTCATGCGCGCTTTTCATGTGGCAGACGAGCGCCCGGCATGATGCACCCGGCGGCGGCGCCGGGCAAGCTCACGGGCGCGCGCCGCCATCGTCCGGCCCGCTGCCAGGCGCCGGCGCGGCGACCACGCCGGCATCGACGGCGATAGCGTGCATGCGCTTCTTCAGAGCTTCCACCTGCGCGGCGGCGCGGCGCATTTCGCCCTGGCGCGCCAGCTCGGCGGCGTGACGTGCGGCCTTTTCATGACGGGCATGCTCTTCCGCGCGCCGAGCGCGGCGATTCGCCATGAATGCGTCGGCCAGTGCGCCGATCACCACCAGTGCCGCGAGCACGCCGACGAGCACGTTCCGCGGCGCACGTGGCGCAGGCGGAGGCGGCGCGCTGGTGAAATGCTCCGGGTGGGGCGGGGGAATGGACATCGGCGACTCGAGCTGGGCCCATGATACCCGTGCCGCCACCTGGAAAAAGGAAGTGCCGAAGCGCGTGCGCTCCGCGGCCGGAAGTTGTAGATGAGGCGGCGTGCCTCGTTGCTATCTGTTGACGCTGTGCAGCGGCTCGTCCGTGGACCAGCACTCGAACAATGTGACGCTGTTCAATCTGGTCGAACAGCTCAACGTGCCGCCGAATGCGCTGCCGCCGCCTGGCGGGGTCATCCCACTCGAAATCCACGCCTACTGGGAGCTCGCGGCGAACGAGCTCTCGACCGACTTCGAGATGCGCTTCTTGCTGATTGCGACGGCCACCGGCCTCGAGACGGTCAGCGACGTCCTGGCCCACCGGTCCGTGACGCCGCGCTACCGAACCCGCACCATGGGCCTGCCGATGCCCCCGGTGCTCGGACAGTACGATCTCCGCGTGGAATGGCGCCAGACGGGCGGCACAGGCTGGAGCCGCGAAAAGGTGTCCTGGCCGGTGGCGTTCGTGGAGCAGTCGCAGCAGCCTGTCGTGACGCATTAGCCGCGCACCCGCGCCCGAGCCGGTGGCGGAGCTCGACGAGCCCGCGCCAGCCCATCAGGGCGCCTGAGCGTCCCCTCGGTCGGCCCCGCCCCGGTATGCGCCCCTGCTACGGACAGGGGCAGCCGGCCTGCTGCGTGCAGGCGAACAGCTGGATCGCCGTCTGCATCGAAGAGCCCGTAGGACCGCCGAATTTGTCGATCACGCCCTTGCAGGTGCCGGGCAGGTAGCAGTTCGGACCGGTGCAACCTGTCTTCCGGACGCACCCGAGGATCTGCGGGCATCCGTAGTCCGCAATGCAGGCGCCGAGCTGGGAGAAACACGACTGGCAGGCGCACGCTTGGCAGGCCGTCTTCGACTGCGCCACGCACTGGCCCACACCGCCGGTGCCGCCACCGCCCGAGACGCCGCCGCCGAAGCCGCCGCTGCCGCCCGTTGCCACGCCGCCGCTGCCGCCGCTGCCGGCGCAAGCGCCGCAGTGGAGCGAGCTGATCTCGTTCACGCAGATCGAATCCCAGCGCGTCTTACAACAGTACAGGTCGGATTGGCAAACGCACTTGTAGACGCCCGGGTCGTTGCAACCCGGTCCCTGCTGTTGCGTGCAGCAGTCGCCGGTGTATCCGCCGATCCCGCCAGCGCCGGCGACTGCTCCCGTGCCGCCGAAGCCGCCCGCGCCGCCGAAACCCGCTGTGCCGCCTGTGCCGCCGATGCCGCCGCACTTCGTTTCCGGCGGTCCGCCGTAGGGCGAGGTGTCGACGCAACCGAGACCGACCGGACCCGTCTGGTTGCCGCATATCCCGCTGGGCTTGCAGCAACCGGGTAGTGATCCGTAGGCCGGGATAGACATCGGCGGACACGAGGGGTCTGGGAAGCCGGGCTGATCGCGCTGGACGCATCCCTTGGGAATGCCGGGAGCGAACCCGGCGATGGCGGTGGTGTCCAGCCCGCAGGTGTTCGGGTTGAACGGCGGGCAACAGGCCGGAAGCGTGAAGCCCCCGATGCCGAGCGACGCGCAGACCTGCCCGCCGCACACCACGCCCGTGCCGCCGCCGATTCCACCGCTGCCGCCGCCAACACCGCCGAAGCCAGCGGTGCCGCCCATGCCGCCGCTACCGCCCACGTTGCACGTGCCGCAACCGAGCGTGCCTACCTCGTTGACGCAGGCTGCGTCCCAGACGTTCTTGCAGCAGTACGGATCGGACTTGCACACGCACTGGGCGATGCCAGGTTTGTTGCAGCTCTTGGTCGTGCTCGGCACGCAGCAGTCGCCGCCGCCGCACTTCTGGCTGCATGTGGCAGGCGAAGCGCCCAGGCACAGACAACTGTCCATGCAGCTCTGGCAACCGTTGCAGGCAGGCGGCGCGCACATCGGCCCGCCGCCGACGCCGCCGAAACCGCCGCCGCCGACGCCACCGGTGCCGCCGCACACCTTGTTGCACACGGAGCTCGACTCGCCCTTGCACAGGCACAGGCTCATGCAATTGTGGCAGCCGGTGCAGGTGGGCTGCGCGCAGACGGGCGCCCCTCCTGTTCCGCTCACGTTTCCTGTCCCGCCGCCGCCGGTGCCCGCGGTGCCGCCAACACCCGCGGTGCCGCCGACACCGGAACCACCGACGCCGCCACTCGACGCGTAGGGGTCGAGCATGCCGGTACGCGAACCACATCCACCGCCAGCCAGAGCGACTGCGGCAAGCACGAAGAAAAATCTGCCCCGACGGGTCATGTCCACAGTGTAGAGGACAGACACGCGTACGGCTAAGCGGAGCGCAGACGGGCTTTCTACCAGGGAAAGCATAGAGTGCTGAGCAAGCGAGCAGTGCCGGTGCGGCGCCCGGACGCTGGCGCCGACTCCGGCCGCGTGGGATGGTCGCGCCCCGCCGGCCTCGCCGGGCGGCAGCGAAGACCATGGATCTCATCCAGATCGTCGGCCTGGAGCTCGAGTGCATCGTCGGCCTTCGGCCACGCGAGAGACGCCGCAAACAGCCCGTGCGGCTCGACATCGACCTCGGTCTGGATCTGTCGATGGCGGGGCGGAGCGGTCGCATCACGCAGACCTGCGACTACGACCGCATCGCCGAGGAAGTAACCACGCTCTTGCGCTTTCGCGAGTACCGGCTGATCGAAGTCGCCATCGAGGAACTGGCTGCTGCGCTGTTCGGCCTGAACGGCGTGGCAGAGGAGGTGGGCATCCGTCTCGAGAAGCCGGCCGCGCTGCACGGTCGTGCAAGCTCGGTAGCCGTGCAGATCCGGCGGCGCCGCGCGCAGTACCCACCCGATAAGCGACCGCAGAGCTGGGGCGTGATCGAGGTGCTGCTGGAGACGCACGAGGCCGGGCTGTATCTCCTGCACGTCGAGCCCGGACAGGAGCTGCCACCGGCTCACGATCCGACGCGCCGACAGCTCGAATGGAGGGTGGCAGGCGAGCTGCTCGACGACGGGCGTCCGATCCGCGACTGCAAGGTGTGGCCCGAAGGACGCCCGTTGCCCTACCAGAACAGAAGCAGGCACCGCGCGACGCTGTTCGCCTGCGCCTGTCCGCCGCTGCCGAAGCGCCAGTAGCGGCCGCGGCGCCAGCGCTCCAAATCACTAGAGTCGTAGTGCTATTTGCGGCCTGCAGAGCAGCCCGGTTCGCGGCAGGCCGGTTTCGTGTACCATGAGCCAGGAGCCGACCGCGGGGTCGGCCTTTTGTTCATGAGCAACGAGCGCCCCACGAAGAAGAGCCCCGCCGAGAACGCGGCCACGGCGAGCGAGCCACGCATCCAGATCGCACCCGACGTGCGCGAGGACGAGGACAGCGAGCCGCGCGCAACACTGCCCGACATCGATCCCAAGAAGGCGAAGCTCGAGCAGGACGGCTACGCGCACGACACCATCCCCGCTCCCCCCCTCGCCCTCGAAGAAGAAGACGACGAGCCGGATACCCAGCAGTCCTGACCCGGGTGCCTGGCAGCGCTAGTTGCAGTTCTGTGCGCCAGGCTGCGAGCAGCGGTACGCGCGGACCTTGTTGTAGACGGGATACGGCGTTCCGTTCGTCTGCACCCAGGCGAACTTGTCCCAGCTCGCGTCGCGCAGGATGAACGGCGTAACGGCCAGGATGTTCGGCTCGGTCAGCCACACGTTCTGGTAGGCCGAGACGGTGAAGTCGGCGACCTGGTCGCGCGACCACGAGTAGGGGGCCGCCTGGATGGTCCAGCCGGTCTCCGTCATGATGACCTTCATGTTCGGCTTGCCGATGGCGGACAGTTCCTTCTTGAAGTAGGCCAGCCCCGGCATCGCCTCGTTGTACGCGCAGAAGAAGCCGTACCCCTCGCCGTTGGCTGGATACGAGTGCGAGGCGAAGGCGTCGATCTTGTTGAACACGCCGGGCACGGCGCTCTTCATGTAGCTGAGGAAGGTCGCCGACAGCGTGCCGGGTGGACCGTTCTGCGTGGAGCAGTCGCAAGTGTTCACGCCACCCGGGGCGAGCGCGCCGTTCACCACCTTGATGCGCGGGTCGCCGATGGCGTGCACGGCGTCAGCCACGTCGGACAGCATGTGCGCGTACTCGCTCGCCATCTGCTGGGCCGTCAACGAGCCGCTCTCGCAGGCCCACTCGTAGCAGAGGTTCGGCTCGTTATGCACCTCGACGTACATCGGCCAGCCCGCGCGCTTCGGCAGATCCTTGATCACCGCGACGTAGGCCTGCGCCAGCGCCTTGTACGAGGTCGGGCTCTCGCCCATGTTGCGCACGCGCCGATCACCCCACGGCGGCGCCATACGGATCACGGGGATGAGGTCGCGCGAGTACAGATCGGAGATCGAGTCCTTCCACGACTGGTCCGCGCTGGTGCGCCCCGGCTTGATATCGGCAAAGATGACCGTGACGTAGCCCCCCGGCCCGGTCAGCTTCGCCGACAGGGCGTTGTCCGTCGCATTGCCCTCGTTGACGTAGCCGATGCCGTAGCGGTTGACCGGCGGCGCACCACCGCTGCCGCCCGAGCCACCACTGCCGCCCGAGCCACCACTGCCACCCGAACCGCCGGTTCCGCCACTGCCGCCGCTGCCCGCGTTGGAGTAGATCTGGCATGTGGCGACCGGCGTTCCTGGCGTGCCGTTAGTGTCCTTGGCGAAGGTGAAGTCGAGCACGCCCGCGCCGTGCCCCGACACTGTCCAGCTCCAGGTGTGCGGCGTGCCGGAGACGCCCACCCAGGTCGTCTTCGGCGAGCCGGGCCCACTGACCTGCATGTCGACGTAGGAGTAGCCGGGCGAATCGGTGAAGCTCGCCGTGAACGGCACGCCGGCCGTCGCCGGATTCTTGCTGAACGAGAAGCGCGAGTCGCAGGGCAAGGGAGCGCCGCCGCTGCCGCCCGCGCCGCCCGTCGAGCTGCCCGCCGTGCCGCCCCCGCCGTCAGGCCACGGGATCGAGCCGCCACTGCCACCCGAAGCCGCGCTGCCCCCGCTGCCCCCAGAGGAGCCCGTCGCGGAGGTGGAAGCCGAGCAACCGGCCCAGGAAAGCGCCAGGAGCGCACCGGCAGCCAGCATCGCGGAGCGTCGATGTCGAAGCATGAAAGCGATTGTACTCCGGTTGACCGTGGCGCGAACGCGCTACGCTCCGCGTCGCTGCCATGCGCCGTTCCGAACCGGGGCTCGATCTGTTCCGGGCCATCGCCGTGCTCTTGATGTTCGAGGCGCACGTGTACCGGCTTGAGCCCGATGCGGCCTCGGCAACCGGGAGCTTCGGGCAGCGCGCGCTGTATTTGTTGACCTATCTGGAGCCGTACACAGCTGGCGCGTTCCTCTTCATCGTCGGCTTCAGCCTGGTGCTGGCCCAGCGGCGCTTCACGGAGCCCGGCGCGTGGCTCGGCTGGACCCTCCGGCGCGCAGCGCTGCTCTACGGCACTTCCGCCGCACTTTTCGTCGCGCACTACGGCTTCGAGCTGCCGGATCTCGTCACGTCCTCGGGCATCCTGTCCGTGATCGCGATCGGGATCGTCATGGTCGGGCTGATGCTGGCTCTCCCGCGCCCGATCACGCCGCTCGCCGGATTCGCCGTCGCCGTGATCGCTGTCACGCGCCTGCTCGACGTGTCCGGCGCGACCGTCAGCGGGCTCAACGCGGGGCCTGGCGGCGCGTTCCCGCTACTCGCGCTTACCGCGGCAGGCGCCATCGCGGGGCGCGTGTATTCGGACGGCGGCCTCAGCGCGCTGGGCTGGCTCGCTGTGGGCGCGATACCGTTGTCCGCACTGGCCGCACCGGCCGGGCCGTGGATCACCGAACGCGCGTCGCACTACGCCGCGCACGCCGGAGAGCTCGCACTCGCCGACCTGTTCTCGCACCCACCGGGCACCGTCGCCGTCGTATTCTGGAACCACTCGGCCGTCGGCGCGCTCGCGTTGTTGGCACCACTGTTCGCCAGCACGCTACTGCTCCTGGCAACACAGACAGTCGTGTGCCGCCCCCGTGCGATGACGCCCGTGCTGTGGCTCGGACAGCACGCGCTGGCGGCCTACGTCGTGCACCTCGGCGTGCTGGGCGTGCTCGAATTCACCGGCGTGACCCCGCACAGCGCGGCCGGCGTGTGGGCGATGACGCTCGCGCTGTCGCTCGGAGCCGTGGCGCTCGCGGCGGGGCTGGAAGCGCGGCGCACCGGAAAAAAACGCGCAGCGGTCGCCGCGACGGGCTAGCCAAAAGCGCGGCGGCGCTGTTCGCTTCAGCTCACGCGGCCGAGAACCCACGCCAGCTCCACTTCGCGCGCGCCATCGGCTACCGCCTTGTATAGCTCGCGCAGCGGCCGGCACGCGCTGCGCTCGGCGGCGCGGCGGAGTCGCTCGAGGTCGTCCGCGTCTCCGGCCGCGCCGAGCATGATGGCCGCTTCCGCGCGCACGCGCGGCGGCAGGGTCGGCTCGTCGACCGCGACGCGCAGGGCCTCCACGTCGACGGCGGTGCGACGGTAGACGTCGCTGCCCGGCTCAGCGTGCGTGAGCGCGCGGACGCGCTCGAGCGGGGCGCCGCTGGGCGACACGGACAGCGCGAGTGGCAACACGGGAGCGCGGCTCGAGCGGGCCCGGTACCGCTCGAGCGCATCGTTGGCGCGATCGATGAGGGGCCTGTCGCTACGATCGAGCCCGAAACGCCGATGCAGCACGTCCGAACGGGCCAGCGTCACATGGCGACCGGAACGTAGCGCAACGCCGAGACCGTCGGTCTGGCGTCCCGAGTTGCCGCGCGTCCGGACCTGCACGCTCTGGATATCGTGATACGGGACGAAGCGCTCGCGCCAGAGCGTGCGGAGGCCCAGACCGTCATCGCCAACCACCAGCCTCGTAGCGAGCCTCGTGACCAGAAAGATGGCCACGGGTGCCACTACGAAAAGGAGACGCGAACGCAGCGTGACGAGCAGCAACGCCATGAGCACACCGCCGGCGAGCAGTCGAATTGGATACGACAGCCGGAACTTCACCTCGGCCGCGCGCTCGGTTGGGTCCAGCCGTAGCGCCCGCTGCAACCTGCGCGCCGTCTGCGATTCGTCGACGTGGACGAAAACGGCGTCGCTATCCCGGAGCAGCAGCAAGACGTCCCCCAGCGCATAGTGCCGCCCCACCAGCGCAGCGCGCACCTGCTCCCGCGGCACGATCAGCCGCTCCCCTTCGTACAGCCCCTCGCGCGCCGCCGCGATCGGCTCGCGGCTTCTCAGCCCAAGCGCGGGGGTCGATCTCCCGGCCACCAAGGCCACCCATCCCAGCCCTAGCAGCAGCAGCCCTCCGACCAGCAGCTCCGGTCCAAGCTCGATCGCCGCGAGACACGTCAAGAGCCCGAGAACCGTCACGACCGACGACACCGCCGTGATGAGCGGGTTCGGCCGTACCGCCGTCGCCCCCTCGAATGTGCTCTTCACCGCGGCCACCCCGCGCGGCCTCAATCGAGCGACAGCGTCGCCCGGTACACCGCGAGGATGTACAGCGGAACATGGTAGCCGTGCAGGCCGTAGGTATTGTCGCCCGGCTTGCCCAGCACCTGCAGTAGGAACAGGTCGCTGTTGTGGTGCCGCGGCGTGACCAGGCCTGGGCGCGTGCCGTACACGAAGCCGACGTGGAACTCCGTCTTGCGCGTGCCGTCCTTGGGCAGATCCATCACGCGCAGCATCGGGCCGATCGCGCCGAAATCGCGGTGCCGGTAGAATAGCGTGGTCTCGTTCTTCACGATCGTGCCGCGGTCGTGCACCGTCGCGTACAGCCAGTCGAAGGAGTTGTCCTGCCGGCCTTCCCAACGGACGGCCGTCTTGTTGATCAAGAACAGGAAATCCAGTGGCACCACGAGCTGGAAGCGCCCCTCGCCGTAGGCGAACCCCTGCGTGTCGAAGTTGCCGGCCTTCTCGCGATCGAGACGCGCCTTGAAGGTGCGCGACTCGCCGGGCTGAAACTCGAGGTTCCGGTACACCCAGCGGTAGCCGAGGCTGCCGCCCAGCGTGAACAGGAACACGCGGGCATCCATGTTGATGCTGCCGTCCGCGTACGGGTAGCTCAGGATGCCGCTGGCACGCGTGGTGAGCATGCTCATCCCGGGCTCGAGATCGGAGCGGTTCTGGAGGCTAAGCTGTGTGCCGACGGTGTACGCGTCGAGGTGCGCGTAGTTGCCGGGCTTCGGCGCGTTCAGGAAGTAGTCGCGCGGCACGTCCGCACGACCCGTCGCCGCGACCGCCAGCACCAGCCCCCCAATCGCCCACGCCGCGGCCCCGATTCGCATGCGCGTCGAAGGTATTCGCTCCCGACGTGGATTGCTACCTCGCACGCTGGACCACGCGGAGCACGATCGGCCAGCGCCGACCCGCGCTCCGGAAAGCCGGCCTGAAGCCGTAGCCGACCGGATCCAGACGTTCCGGCGAGATCCTTCCGTGGCGCCACAGGTAGCGGAACACGGCGTCCGCGCGCGCCTGGCTCTGTTCGATCTCGCGCCGCACGTGCCGCTTCTCCTTTCCGGGATCGTACGAGCTGTACGCCTCGATGCGGAGCAGCTGGAGGTCGGGGTGCGCGCGCAGGAGCTGCGCCACGGCGTCGAGCAGGCGGCGCGTGGCCCTGGGCGGCAGCGGGCGCTTCGGCAATGCAATGAGCCGCCCGCCCAGCAGGATGCGCGTGCGATCGCACGAGACCCGCGCGAGGTGTCCGCCCAGCGCCTCGTCGCACAGAGGCGCCTCCCGCGCCGCAGCATCGACGCGCGCGTCGACCGCGCTACCCCCGTCGACCACGACCGTGCCCGCTTCTGCACCCATGCCGGAACTTTCCGGCGGTGCTTCAGCGAGTGATGAGGGCACTACCGCGGGAGCAGCGGGTTCGCTGCAGGGAACCGCGCGGGGGGAACATCCGACGGCCACGGCCACGCCGGAAGCGAGCACCAGCGAGGCGTGACGAGCTGACAGCATTCCGGCTAGTATCACTCGCCTCCTGGTCTAGCCCCGATGCGCTCGGGAACGAAACCCCCACCCGCGCGAGGCCGTGTGCCTCGCGCCGGAGGAATGCATGCCGAAGAGCCCCTTGCTACGATTGTCCCGTCTCCTCGTCGTCCCCGCCTGCCTGGTGGCAGTGCTGCTGCTCTCGACAGTGGCCCGGGCCGCGGGGCGCGTCGTGTGGAACAACAAGCACCCCCAGGAGCGTGACGATCACTCCTGGCATCTCGGGGTGAAGATCTACATGAGGCGCGCGCCGAGTATTCCGCACATCCCGGTGAAGTTCGAGTTCACCCCGAAGGCGTACTACGAGCGCGACCTGGTCGACGGCGACAAGATCGTCAAGCGCAGGGTCCCGCTGATCAACAACCCGGCCATCATCGAGGTCGTGGACATCGGCTTCCTCGATCCGGGCACTGGCAAGATCCAGAAGCGGACGAAGTTCACCTTCAAGATCACACGCGCCCACGACTTCAAGGCCGGCGAGTACCAGGTCAAGATCCGCGATTCGCGCTCCGGTCACCTCATCGGGCGCCCCATCACGCTGATCCTGGGCGGGAAGAACAAGCCGATCGACCGCCGCACGATGGTGTTCAGCGGCAACGTCGGCAAGAAGAAGGCGAAGAAGAAAGAGGAGATGAAGCACGTCGACAAGAACGGCGACATCGAGGACCAGGGCTCCGGCTCCGGCGACGACAGTGCTTCATCCGACGACAGCTCCGGCGGCAGCGACGACAGCGCGTCCGGCAGCGATGACAGCACCGACGAGCCTTCCGGCGACGACACCGAACCGAGCGGCGACAACGGCTCGGACGACGCGCCGCCGCCCATCAAGGAGAAGCCGGGCTGCAACTGCCGAATCGAGGCGAGCCACACTCCGGCCGATCCCGCGCTGCTGTTCGGCGCGCTGGCGCTGCTCGGCGGCCTCGTCATCCGCCGACGCTATCGCTAGCGGGGGGTCACCCCGCGTAGCTCAGTTCGTTCCGGGCTGCGCGGGGTTCAGGTTCCAGACCCAGTTGTCGAGCAGGAGCAGCGAGTCGTAGACCGCGTCGCTGGTGTCCCAGAGCGCAATGCGGATCTTCATGATGTCACCGGGCTTGGCGTTGCCGGCCGTCGTCAGCCAACCCGTACCGCCGCCAAGCAGCTGACTCGCATTGGGTGGCGTTCCACAGCCCTGATCGGCAGTGTCGAAGCCGGTTCCGGCGAGCAGCGATGTGCCGGACGCGCAGGTGGCCGTGCCGGGAACGCCGCCGGCGCAGCCCGTCGGACCGTCATCGCAGACGGTGAACAGGTTGGTCCCCTGCGCCAGGTTCACGCCGATCGGGTAGCGCTTGAAATCGGGGGCGATGTAGACGGCCAGGTTCTTGTCGGGCGGGTTGTTGTTCACGCCCGCGTCGACCAGCGCCACGAAGAAGTCGTTGTACGGCGTGCACACGTACTCGGGGAACTCCGCCGACAGGAAGAACGAGTTGAACGAGAACGACCGTGCGTTGGTCGGCACGCGGATGCGCAGCGTCAACATCACTGGATCGTTGGCCTGGCTGCCCGTCGGACCGGGACAGCCCGGCGAGTTCGGCAGCTTGCCGCCATGCGCCGCGAGCCAGTCCTGCGGGAAGCCGCTGGTCGTCCCGTTCTGCTTGCCGGGCTGGAACGGCGTGTACGGCGGCTTCGAGTCGCCCGGAGCTGCCGCCGCGCCGGTCGACAGGATCGCGAAGCGCTGGCCCCTGATCGGATACAGCCCCTTGCCGAACCGGGGGCGCACCGCGTGCGAGACCGGGGCCGGCGTGCCGGTCCCGTCGGCGAGCGTGAGCTGGCCGTCGATGACACCCCAGGTCCGCTTCGGCAGCGGCTCTTTCTGCTGGGTGAACGTGCAGAGATCCATCGCGCGCGCGTAGTCGAGCGGAGCGCTGCTGTCGGTCTGCGTGACCTTCACGTCGCAGGGCGGGTGGACCTCGTCGATCATGCCGTTGCAGTTGTCGTCGACGGCGTTGCCGATGTACTCGATGGCGCCCGGGTTCACGAGCTCCGGCGTGAAGCTGCACGGCCCCGGCTTGTCGCAGCAGTCGCCGTCCTTCACCGTCCAGCCGTCGCCGTCGCAGTCGGTCGTCGCGCTGTTGCAGCTACCGCCGGTGCCGCCGCTACCGCCCGCACCCGAGCTACCGCCCGCGCCCGCACTGCCGCCGAAGCCCGCACTGCCGCCGAAGCCCGCGCTGCCGCCGAAGCCCGCGCTGCCACCGAACCCCGCGCTGCCGCCGAAACCCGCGCTGCCACCGAAGCCGGAGCTGCCGCCGAAGCCGGAGCTGCCGCCAAAGCCGGAGCTGCCGCCAAAGCCGGAGCTGCCGCCAAAGCCGGAGCTGCCGCCGAAGCCGGAGCTGCCGCCAAAGCCGGAGCTGCCGCCAAAGCCACCAAAGCCGGACGACCCACCGAAGCCGGAGCTGCCTCCGAAGCCGGAGCTACCGCCCATGCCCGCGCTGCCGCCGGTCGCGCCGCCATCGGTCGGCAGGCACTGCCCGTTCACCAGCACCGTTCCCGGGCCGCACTGGCTCTCGTCCAGCAACGGTCCACGACTGCCGCAATGGGTTGTTCCCAGCGCGGCCACCGCCGCGCCCACCAACACTGGATACCGGAGATTCACTACTGCCTCCCTGACGCCGAGCGCGAGCTTGCGCCTGCGCGCGCGCAGAAGCAATCGCCGTACCTCGCGGCCCGGAAGCCTGCCCGGGCGCGCTTCGCTGCGTTCGACGGGGCCCATGTCCGGTACCTCGGCCTGGAGATGGCCCAGGCCGGCACAGGGCGCGACATTCCCGTCGTGGCTGGCCGTCAGGCCGGAACAGCGACGCTGGCCGCTAGCCGCGCGGCACCGTCAACAAGCTCCGGCCCGGGCGTCAGAAGACTGACGATCACGACGGGTTCCATCACGAAATCGTAGAACCAGCCGGGCTGCACCAGCACGCCGTGCCGCTCCAGCAGCGCGAGCACCCACTCGTCCTCGCTCCGGGTCGCGGGCAGCCGCACCACCGCGTACCAGCCACCCTCCACGTGCAGCACCGTGGCTGCGCTATCGGCAAGCGCCCGGCGGAGCGCGGCGAGATTGTCACGGGAGCGTTCGCAGATCGCGTGCTCGGCCCCCCGGCGGCTGGCCAGCAGGCTGGGCAGGGCGAGCTGCACCGGCGTGCCCACCGACAGGTACGCATCCGCGATCATCTCCAGCCGCCCGAGCGCTTCGTCCACCAGAGCCGACGGTCCGCCGAGCGCAGCCCAGGCGAGCTTCATCTGCGGCAGCGCGGCCAGCTTGGACAGGCCGCCCAGCGCCAGCACCAGCACGTCACGGGCTTCGAGTGCGCTCGCCGCGCGCCGTGGATCGTCCGACAGCGGATAGCTGGCAAACACCTCGTCGGATATCACGGGCAGCCCGAGCCGTTCGAGGGCCCGGAGCTCGTCCCGTTTCAGGTACGAGCCGGTCGGATTGTTGGGGCTCACCACGATGATCGCGCGCGTGCGCTCGCTCACCCGCCGCGCGAGATCGTCCAGGTCGATGTGCCACGCCCCGTCGTAGCCCAGCGGATAGCGCGACAGCTGCACGCTCTCGTAGCCGGCCAGGTGCTCCAACAGCGGATAGCTCGGCGCGGGCACCAGCACCTCGTCGCCCGGATCGCACAAGAGCTTGAGCGCGAAGCCGTAAGCCTCGCTGGTGCTGGCCGTGAGCAGGATGCGCGACGGCGGCACGTCGAGACCGCGTTCGGCCAGGTGCCCCGCCACTGCCTGCCGCGCCGCGGGCAATCCGAACGGCTCGGGCTCGTAGCGGAGCGCTCGCGGGTCGGTCAGTGCCTGCTGGATAGCGCTCGCGGCATACGGCAGTCCGGCCCGCGTCGGGTTCGAGAGCGTCAGATCGAGAATCGTCCGCCCGCTCTGCCGCGCGCGCTCGAGCGCCTGCGACAACAGATTGGGCTGTCGATCCGTAGCGCTGCGCGAGGAGAACACGGCCGCGATTGTGCCCGAGCCGGGCCGCTCGCGCAGCAAGCGACTGGAACGGCGGGCAGTTGTCGGCTAACGCAGGTGCCAGATGACCGACGAGCACGTCACGCGGGTGGAGCACGACGGGCGCGAGATTTTCCTCGTCGGCACGGCGCACATCTCGCAGAAGAGCGTGGACGAGGTCCAGCGCGTCATCACCACCGAGCGCCCCGACACCGTGTGCGTCGAGCTCGACCAGACCCGCTACGACGCCCTGCACGACGACAGCCGGTGGCAGAAGCTCGACCTGTTCCAGGTCATGCGCCAGAAGAAGCTCCTGTTCCTGGTGACGAGCCTCGCGCTCAGCGCCTACCAGCGCAAGATGGGCGAGAAGCTCGGCGTGCGGCCGGGCGCCGAGCTGCTCGCCGCGGTGCAGACGGCCGAGGAGGTCGGGGCGGAGGTCGTGCTCGCCGACCGCGACATCCAGGCCACGCTCAAGCGCACCTGGCACAACGTCGGTTTCTGGAGCCGCATGAAGCTGCTCGGCAGCCTGCTCGCCGCGCCCTTCGCGGCGGAGGAGATCACCGAGGAGCAGATCGAGGAGCTGAAGGACCGCGACACCATCAGCGAGATGCTGGATGAGCTCGCGCAGGTGATGCCGCAGGTGAAGGAGCCGCTCATCGACGAGCGTGACCGCTACCTGATGAGCCGCATCCAGGAGGCTCCCGGCAAACGCATCGTCGGCGTGGTCGGTGCCGGCCACGTCAAGGGCATGCTGTCGCACCTGGGCGAACAGGTCGACCGCGACGCGCTCAGCGAGCTCCCGGCGCCGTCGCCCTACGCGGGCCTGTGGAAGTGGATCATCCCGGCCATCGTGCTGTTCGCGTTCTACTGGGGCTACACGCAGCACTCGGGCGAGACGCTCAAGCACATGCTGTTCGCGTGGGTGCTACCGAACTCCGTGATGGCCGCGCTGCTCTCCATCGTGGCCGGCGCCAAGCCGCTCACTGTCGTCACGGCCTTCGTCGCCTCGCCCATCACCTCGCTCAACCCGACGATCGGCGCAGGGATGGTTGCCGGCATGGTCGAGGCGTGGCTCCGAAAACCGCGGGTGGAAGACGCGCACAACGTCAGCCGCGACGCGCTCAGCCTGCGCGGGATCTACCGGAACCGCGTCACCCGGGTGCTGCTGGTCGCCATCATGGCCACGCTGGGCTCCGCCATCGGCGCCTGGATCGGCGCCGGCTGGGTCGTCTCGCTGATGTAGCGCTCCCGACGCCGCCGAAGACGCGGTATCATCTGCCGCCGTGTCCAGTTCCGCCGACCAGCACTACGACCTCGTCGTGATCGGCGCCGGCCCAGCCGGCGAGAAGGGCGCCGCCCAGGCGGCCTATTTCGGAAAGAGCGTCGCCGTCATCGAGAAGGCGCTCCAGCCCGGCGGCGCCGCCGTCCACACCGGCACCCTGCCGAGCAAGACGCTGCGCGAGAGCGCCCTGTACCTGTCCGGCTATCGCGCCCGCGACCTGTACGGCGTGGCCGTGCACCTCGAGCCCGGCACCACCGTGCCGCACCTGATGGCCCGCAAGAACGCCATCGCCGAAGCCGAATCGCTCGCCATCCGCCACAACCTCGACCGGCACAAGATCAACTACATCGCCGGCACGGCGCACTTCGTCGATCCACACACGGTCCGCGTCGTCGGCCCCGACGGCGACCACACGGTGAAGGGCGAGCACTTCCTGATCTCCACCGGCTCGCGCCCGTACCGCCCAGCCGACATCGCCTTCGAGGACGAGCTCATCCACGACAGCGACGAGGTCCTGCACATCCACAAGCTGCCCGCGTCGCTCACCGTCCTCGGCGGCGGCGTGATCGGCTGCGAGTACGCCTGCATGTTCGCGGCGCTCGGCGTGGAAGTGCAGCTGGTCGACGCGCGCGAAGAGATCCTGCCGTTCCTCGACCGCGAGATCATCGAGCGGCTGCGCACCGCCATGCAGCACCTGGGCATCCGGCTGCTCCAGGGCCGCCGCTGGAACAAGGTGGAGCGCCGCGGCGTCAGCGTCACCACCACGCTCGACGACGGCACGCGGCTGCTCTCGGAGCAGCTCCTGTTCTGCGCGGGGCGCGTCGGCTGTTCGCACGGCCTCGGCCTCGAGAACATCGGCATCGAGCCGAACAAGCGCGGCTACATCCCGGTCGACAAGCGCTACAACACCGTCGTGCCGAACGTGTGGGCGGCGGGCGACGTGATCGGCTTCCCGGCGCTGGCATCGGTTTCGATGGAGCAGGGGCGCGTCGCCGTGTGTCACGCCTTCGGCTTCGAGTACAAGCAGGCCGTCGACGACCTGATGCCGTACGGCATCTACACCATCCCCGAGGTCAGCGCCGTCGGTGAAACGGAGCAGAGCGCCGCCGAAAAGGACATCGATTTCGTGGTCGGCCGCGCCCTGTACAAGAACAACGCGCGCGGCAAGATCACCGGCGATCTCGAAGGCATCACCAAGCTCGTGGTCGACGCGGCGAGCCGCCGCCTGATCGGCGTGCACGTGATCGGCGAGCGCGCCACCGAGCTCGTTCACATCGGCCAGGCGGCGATCCACATGGGCGCCGGCGTCGATCTCTTCATCGACATGGTCTTCAACTACCCAACGCTCGCCGAGTCCTACAAGTACGCCGCGTACGAGTGCCTCGCCGCACTGGCGAAGAAGAACGCATAGCGGGCGAGGCGAATCCCGCGCTCCGATGCGACATCCCGTCCAACACGTGCTCCGCACTGTCGAGGAACACGAGACCGGCGCCTGCCTCGATAGCCTTCGCAATGCGCCGCAGCGCAGTCGCGACGCTGGGGATATCGAGTCACATGGCAGGAAGATTGCGCGCGGAACCGCGGTTTACCCAAGTGTACAGGAACAAGGCTCGCGGCAGGATCACCGCCGATATCCAGGGGAGCGCCAAGCTCGTGGTCGACGCGGCGAGCCGCCGCCCGGGTGTGTTCATCTCCTGGCCGGCGGTCTACCTTCCGGACGCACATGAGCACGACGATTCTCGGTCCCGACGGCAATCCGCGCTGCCGCTGGTGCGGCGCCGCACCGGATTTTTTCGACTACCACGACAAGGAATGGGGCTTTCCGGTCGACGACGACCTTCGCCTGTTCGAGAAGCTGTGCCTCGAAGGTTTCCAGGCCGGCCTGAGTTGGCGCACGATTCTCGCCAAGCGCGAGAACTTCCGCGCCGCGTTCCGCGGTTTCGATTTCGACCGGGTCGCGCGGTTCGGCCAACGCGATGTGGAGCAGCTGCTGAAGAACGAGGGCATTGTCCGTCACCGCGGCAAGATCGAGGCGGTCGTCTACAACGCGAAGCAGGCCAGAAAGCTCGTCAAGCAGGAAGGCTCGCTCTCGGCTTTCATCTGGCGCTACGAGCCCGATCCGGAGAAGCTCGCCAAGCCGCAGACGGTGACGACCTCGGCCGAGGCCACAGCCCTGTCGAAGGATCTGAAGAAGCTGGGCTGGAAGTTCGTCGGCCCCACCACCGTGTACGCCTTCATGCAGGCGATGGGGCTCGTGAACGACCACGTGTCCGACTGCGTGGTCCGGGCCAAGGTCGAGCGTGCGCGCGGCAGGTTCAAGCGGCCAGGGCGCTGACGTCGCGCCGCGCTGCGCGCTCCGGCCCAGTCGAGAGCTCGCGCGTGCTACCTTCCAGGGCGTGCGTGCCAGTGCGATCATCCCGCTTCTGCTTGCCCTGCCGCTCGCGGCGTGCGGCGCGCGGAGCATGCTGGACACGGGCGCAACGGCGGGCCACGACGCGGCGGCGGGCCACGAGGCAGGGGCGGACTCGGGCCGTTCGTGAGTGCCTCCTGGAACAGGGCCCTCCCACGATTCCAGCGCGCCCGGAAGCTCCGGGGCTCTCCAGGCGTATGAAGCCGGAGACCGATGTTGTCCTCGCGCACCCAGCTCGCCTCGATCGCGCTGCTCGCTCTGCTGCCGGTATTGCCGGCGTGTCGCGGGCCGCGCGCGCCGGAGCGGGCTGTGACGGTGCCATCGGCTGCGCCGGCGGCGGTCGCACAGCCGCCGCCGGCGCGGAAGACGGCGCCGAAGACGGCGCACTGTCCGCGCGTGCCGCTGCGGCTCACTGTGCGCGGATCCGGTCACGCGCCGATCACAGTCCTGTCGCTGGATGCGAGCGGGCGCGTGGCGGTTTTCTCGCCCGGCGCATCGCCACTCGAGGCGCGGCTGGATCCCAAGGGGTGCCTGGTCGGGCCGGATGGGCTGTGGGCGGAGCTTTCGCCGGAGGGTTCGCTGTGGACGCAGCACGAATCGCTACCGGTGCACGGCGCGACGATCGAGCTTCCCAACGGCGGGCTGCGCATCGAGCCGGACGGCACGGTCGACCGCCTGGGCGCCGACGGCGGCGCAGAGCTCACGGGCTCGGGCGTGTTCGTGCTCGAGGGCTACCGTCCGGACGCACAGTGCGCGGGCCAGCTGCTGGTCGCGACGTTCATGGCAATGATGCCAAGCATGGCCGTAGTCGACGGCCACCCCGCCATGGCGCCGGCCCCCTCCGGCTCGTTGTGCAACGAATACCGCAGCGACGCGGGCGCGCCGGGGCACTAGGTCGAAACGCTTTTCAGTCCCGCAGCTCACGCGCAGAGGCGACAACAGACTCGCGCCTGGAAGTTCCCGCTGGGAACTGGTCTGGAACTGATATGCTCGCTGGCGCCACGCCAGCTCGGCGTTCGAACGGAGCCGGATGACCAACACGCCCTATCCCCATTCCTCGCCACCCCGGAAGAGCTCCGGCGCTCCCAAATGGATCATCGTGATCGCGGGAGGCATTTTCGTACTCGTCGCCGTCATCGGCGTGGTCGCCGCACTGGGGATCTACGGTGTGCGCAAGTACATCGCGGACTCGAAGGAGGCCGAGGCGCGCAATGCCGTAGGGCAGCTGGCCAAGGACGCGGCGGCCGCGTACGTACGCGACGGCAAGCTCTGCCGCTCCACGTCCTCGCCGGTTCCGGCGACGGTGCCGCACGGTACCAAGTATCAATCCACGCCGGGCGATTGGGAGGCGGGCAAGGCCGCCCACGCGGGCTTCGGTTGCCTCCGCTTCTCGATGTCGTACCCGCAGTACTACCAGTACGACTACAGATCGACGCCGCGCGGTTTCACCGCGATCGCTCGAGGCGACCTCGACGGTGACGGCGTCCAGTCCCGCTTCGAGCTCGACGGGCACCTGAGCGGCGGCGTGATCAGCATCGTGCCGAACCTGAAGGAGACGAACCCCGACGAGTGAGCGTCCTGCCCACGCTGGCGCTATGATCCGCAGCCGCTGCCCCGCTTCCGCTGCCCCGCTCGATGAGCAACCGTCCGCCACGTCGGAATGTTCCGCTACGCTGGCGTGCTAGAGCCAAGATGCAGAAGAGATCCTTCCTTCTCGGCGTGGGGGCCACGGTCCTCGCGCTGCTCCCAAGCTGCCGCCCGCAGTGGCGAAGGCCTGGCGACAGCCGACCGTGACTGCCGCGGCGACTCCTCGAGCGACCGCGACGAATAGTCGCCGCTCGCAGGCAGAGTGGGGCTAGCCTGCGTCCGTGCTGCGGGCCTCCGTCTCGGCCCTCGCCCTGCGCCCGCCGGTACCCGCCTGTTTCGCGCTATCCTCCTCCCCTTTCGATCCGTGGACCAAGGAGAGACGCATGCTGGACCGGCGCATCCGCTACTCGCTGGACGATCGCAATCGCTTCGTTGTCGAGGACTACAACTGGGCGATCCCGTTTTCGGACTTCTTCCCGGGCATCGCCGGGCTCTGGGGCATCCCGCTGTGGATCTACTACGTCAGCCGCGGTCAAGCCGTGTGCTCGATGGGCGTGCGGGACAAGGACCACCAGATCCTCGAGTTTTCGTCCTTCAACCGCGCCTGCCAGGCCGTCCCTGACGAAGGCTTCCGGACCTTCATCCGCCTCGCAGACGGAACCGTGCACGAGCCCTTCGTTCGAACCGACCGCGTGGAGGTCGAGCAAACCCTGGCCATTTCCGCCGGCGAGGTCGAGCTGGTCGAGCACGATCCGGCCACAGGCCTGACGACCACGGTCGTGTACTTCCCCTTGGTCAACCTCCCGGTCGCCGGGCTCGTGCGGCAGGTCACGCTAGAGAACGTGTCGAAAGCGCCCATCGAGCTCGAGTGTCTCGACGGCGTGCCGCGTGTGCTGCCCTACGGAATGAACCAACAGCACATCAAGTTCACCGCTCGGCACATCGAGGCGATGATGGGCGTGCAGCGCCACCAGGGCGTGCCGCTCTTCCGCCTCAAGCAAACCGCGTCGGACCGCGAGCGCGTCGACAAGCTTTCGGGTGGCAACTTCTACCTGACCGTGCAGGGCGGTGAGCTCTCTGACGGACGCTTCATCGTCGATCCGGAGGTCGTCTTCGGCGATCCTTTCCAGCACCATCGCGCATGGCCCTTCGAACGAGGCGGCGTGGAAGCGCTCCTGGCCGCGCGGCAGCTCACGGAAAACACGACCCCCTGCGCCCTCACCGCCCTGTCGGGACGTCTGGAGCCAGGGCAAGCCATGTCGTGGACCTCGGTGCTCGGCAATGTCGACGAGGACGCAGAGCTCGAGCGATTCTTGACCCTGGCCACGCACGCCGGCGGGTTGGAAGACAAGCGCCGCGAGAATCGCGACGAGGTCGAACGCATCACGGACATGGCCTTCACGGCCAGCGCGGAGAAACGTTTCGACCTGTACTGCGGTCAGGACTTCCTCGACAACGTCATGCGCGGCGGCCTCCCCGTCGTGTTCGACGGCGGCGACAAGCAGAGCGTGTTCTACGTCTACGCCCGCCAGAACGGCGACCTCGAGCGCGACTACCACTACTTCGTGCTCGAGCCGACCTACCTATCCCAGGGCACCGGCCACTACCGGAGCATCTACCAGAACCGTCGCACCGACACCTGGTTCTACCCGGAAATCGAGGACGCCAACATCCGCTGGTTCATGAATCTGATCCAGCTCGACGGCTACAACCCGCTCGAGGTGCGCGGGCTGACCTACTCGGTTCGGGACCGCGAAGAGGTGGACCGCGCGCTCGGCGAGTTCGCGGAGGGGCCGGCGCTCGACAAGCTGATCGAGGTCACGCGACGCCCCTTCACCCCGGGTGAGCTCGTCATGGCGTTCGAGGCCGGCCAGCGAAAGAGTCCCGAGCGCTACTTCGAGCTGGTGGGACGCGTGCTCGGCGCCTGCGACGAAAACGAGATCGGCGGTCTGCACGAGGGCTTCTGGGTCGACCACTGGCTGTACAACCTCGACACCATCGACGTGTACCTGATGGTCTTTCCCGACCAGCTGCGCGAGCTGCTCGTCGAGCGAAACGACTACACCTTCTTCGACGATCCGGATGTCATTCTTCCCCGCAGCGAAAAGAGCGTCCGCCGCGACGACGGCGCGGTACGTCGCTACGGAGCGGTCGTGCGGGATCCGGAAAGGCGCGCCGCCATCGAAAGCCGCCAGCACAGCGCCTACCACGTCCGGACGAAGCACGGACAGGGAGAGGTCTATCGGACCAGCCTCCTGGTGAAGCTCTTGTGCCTGGTGGCCAATCGCATGGCGACCCTGGACCCTGCGGGTGTGGGGATGGACATGGAAGCCGACAAGCCGGGTTGGAATGACTCGATGAACGGGCTTCCCGGGCTGTTCGGCTCGTCGCTGTGCGAGACGCTCGAGCTCGAGAAGGCCTGCCGCTCGCTCGACGGCTACCTCGAGCGGCTGGGCGATGTGTCCGTGCCCGTCTACCAAGAGCTGGTCGATCTCGTCGGCGCTCTCACGCCCGAGCTCGATGCGTACGGCGGCCATCGCGAGCGGGCGTTCGACTACTGGGAAGCGGCGAACGCGGCCAAGGAGCGCTACCGCGCGGCAACGAAGCTGGGTGTCTCGGGCGCAGAGAAGCGCCTGGATGCGAAGCAACTGCGGGGCTTCCTGGCCCGGTGTCTGGCCGCGCTGGCCCCGCTCTTCGACGGAACCCGGCAGAGCGAAGTGCTCGACGGCACCGGCGTTCCCTTCACCTACTTCGTCAACGAGGTAACGGCGTCGGACGAAACGGATCAGACCAGCCACCAGGGCCTGCCCCTGGTTCGCCCCCGGCAGTTCGAGCAGCATCCGGTGCCTCTCTTCCTGGAGGGACCGGTCCACTACATGAAGGTCCACCCCGACCAGGCCAAAGGCGTGTACGAGGCGGTGCGCCAGAGCGATCTCTTCGATTCGAAGCTCGGCATGTACCGCTCGTGCGTGGACATGTCCGGCGAGAGCTTCGAGCTGGGAAGGGCGGTGGGCGCGTACCCGCGCGGCTGGCTCGAGAACGAGTCGATCTACCTGCACATGGAATACAAGTACCTGCTCGAGATCCTCAGAGCGGGCCTCTACGAGGAGTTCTACCGCGACATCAAGACGGTGTTGGTCCCCTTCCACGATCCGGCCGTGTACGGTCGGAGCACGCTCGAGGGAAGCTCGTTCATCGTCAGCAGCTCCTACGCCGATCCATCGCTCCACGGTCGGGGCTTCCAGGCTCGCCTGAGCGGCATCACCTGCGAGATGTTGCACGCCTGGATCCTGATGGTCGCCGGCGAGCAGCCCTTCAGCCTGGACGCCGACAGCAAGTTGCAGCTGGCGCTCGAGCCAGCGCTGGCAGGCTGGCTCTTCACGGAGAAAGCGGCTGTCGTGCCCTACCACGATCCGGTTCGTGGCCGACTCGACGTGGAAGTTCCCGAAAACTCCTTCGCGTTCAAGCTTCTCGGCCGCACGCTCGTCATCTACCGGAACGATGCGCGCCTGGACACGTGGGGCGACAAGGGCGCGAAGCCCGTTCGCTACGACTTCAGCTTCCGCGACGGAAACAAGCGCGTCGTCGAGGGCTCGAGCGTGGACGGCGACCTGGCCCGGGCGGTTCGCGACGGTCAGGTCGCGGAGCTGGTGGTCACGCTCGCGGGCGGCTGAAGATCCCGCCGCTGGCCCCGGCTCGTGGCCGGCAACGCGGGCGAAGCGCGCGAAGTGCTCGACGAGGCGCTGGTGTACCTGAAGCCGAACAACATGAAGGACGAGCAGATCATCTACCCGCGCACCGACCAGGCGCTCGGCGAGCGCAAGGCCGACGAGCTGGTCGTAGAGATGCTAGCGCTCTGACGCCTCCGCTTCACCGACGTCGCCGCCACGCCTTGGAGGCGCGCCGGTCGACGTCCCGACCCCGAGCACCGGGCTCTGGTAGAACACCCACGCCGTCACTCTGAACATCCAGAACCTCGAGGCGCTGCGACGCGACGATGCGCGAGGTGCAAACCCCGCCTGTATGAGGTAGGCTTCATGTCTTGGGTGTCCCCCGGGAGGGTTTCCATGGGGCGTAGTGCTTTTCTTTTCTGGATGGTGTTCGGGGGGCTGCTCGTCGCGTGCACGAGCGGGAAGCCGACCGCGGCGGAGCGCACCACGCGCGTTGCCGAGCCGCTCGATCCGCCCGTGTGGGCGGAGAGCCAGCGCATCGCGCCGAGCGACTCGCAGGCGGGCGATGACTTCGGCAAGGCGATCGCCATGTCCGGGAGCACGGCGCTGGTGGGTGCGCCGTGGCACGACTCCGGCTGGGGCGCCGCGTACGTGTTCGTGCGCTCGGGGTCGAGCTGGGCAGAGCAGCAGAAGCTCGTGCCCAAGAACCAGCAGTCGAGCGATCTGCTTGGCACGGCGGTGGCGCTCGATTCGGACACGGCGCTGGTCACCACGTACCGCTGGAGCGCCGGCGCCTCCGTGTTCGTGCGCTCGGGCAGCACGTGGACCGAGCAGCAGAAGCTGTTCCCCGGCGACGGCGGACCGGGCGGAGGTTTCGGCGTCTCGGCGGCGCTGTCGGGCGACACGGCGATCGTGGGCCAGGCAAACCAGCAGACCAAGACCGCGCCGGGCGCGGCGTACGTGTTCGTGCGTTCGGGCAGCACGTGGACCGAGCAGCAGAAGCTCGTTCCTGACGACTCGGCAGACTGGGACCAGTTCGGCATCGCCGTGGCGCTCTCGGGCGACACGGCCCTCGTCGGAGCCTGGGCTCCCTTCACGAACACTGGAGCCGTGTACGTCTTCACGCGTTCCGGAAGCGTCTGGACCCAGCAACAGAAGCTCTCTGCCAGCGACGCCGCGGCCGGCGACGAATTCGGGACCGCGATCGCGATCGACGGCGACACGTCGATCGTGGCAGGGCAGGGCCACTACGTGCTGGTCCGCTCGGGAACGACCTGGAGCGAACAGCAGAAGCTCCTCCCCGGCGGGGCCCAGGTCTGGCCCGGCTTGGCGGTCGCACTCGCAGGCGACACGGCGCTTGGCGGAGGCTTCGACGACTCCCAGGGTACGGCCTTCGTGTTCGAACGGACCGGCACGACCTGGACGGAGCAGCAGGCGCTCGTGCCGGTCGGAAGCGACACGTGGTCCTTCGGCAGATCGGTCGCGCTGCAACCCGGTTTCGCCCTGGTCGGTGCCACGCGCACCGTACCCGGGAGCGACCACGGCATCGTCGTGGCGTTCGATCTCGGTCCGCCCAACGGAACAGCATGCACCGGCGCCGCCGACTGCGCGAGCACCCACTGCGTCGACGGCGTGTGCTGCGACACCGGCTGCAGCCGCGCCTGCGAAGCCTGCTCCATCGCGACGGGAGCAGCCCAGGACGGCACGTGTTCCGTGGTGCCGAAGAGCTCGCCCGGATCCCCGTCGTGCGCGCCCGGGACCTGCAACGGGATCGACGCGGACTGTCCCTGCGTGAAGAACAGCGACTGCGCCACCGGCGCGTGCGTCGTCGCGACCGGACGCTGCGCTGGCGCCGGGAGCGCGGGCACGTCGTGCACCGACGCCAGCGCATGTCTGACTGGCCACTGCGCCCAGGGCATCTGCTGCGATACGCCGTGCGACGGCCCCTGCGAGACGTGTTCCGGAGGACAGGACGCTCTGTCCCTGGGCACGTGCACGCCATTGCCTCGCGGCGCGACGCCTTCCTCGTCGGGCGGCCGATACCTCTGCGACGGCCAGTCCGGCCAGTGCCCCGATTATTGCAGCAGCGACGACGCGTGCGCGCCCGGTTTCGCCTGCTCGTCGAAGGACGAGTGCATTCCACCGGAGGGCGAGTGCTCGGCGGACAGGTCGCAAGCGAACAGGCTGGAGAGCGACAGCTATTGCCACCCGTACTATTGCGACCCTGCCACCAACTGGTGCGCGTTTGCGTGCCACGACGACACGGACTGCGTGTCCAGCTACAGCTGCAGTCAACAGCGCTGCGTGTCCGACTACGTGCTCCAGAGTCCCTCCTGGGACTTCAGCATCTGCGCCTGCCGCACCGCGGGTCGCCGACAGAACAGCAACGCCCCGCTCGCGCTGCTACTCGGCCTGCTTGTGCTCGCACTCCGCCGTTCGCGCGTCGGGTGACCCGGGCCTGGCTACGCGCTCGCGTACACTCTGCGTCGATAAGACTGCGACCCCGCTCGATGCGCTGCGTCGCCGGACGCTGCGTCGCTGGCCCCCGCGTCACCCGCGTCGCTGCCGCGGGAGGCTTCGGGCGCGCCAGCCTCGACCGGAGCCTCCACCGCGACATCCCCCGCGTCGGTTCCCGACCCGGCCGGGGCCGCCGAGGCGTCCGGCCCGGGCGGCACTCCTCCGGCCTCGTCTGGACGGGCCGGCGGAGGAGGCGCGGGTATCGGGATCCTGGGGATGCTCTCCAACCCCCCTCCGACCACGCTCGCGCTGCGGTCCGTCCGGGGCACCCTCGCCCGCTCGCAGATCAGCTGGAAGCTGCGTACAAGCCTGGCCATGCGCGGCTGCACGCGGGGCAACGCCTGGGCCACGTTCGATCTCACCATTGAAAAGGGCGCCGTGAGGCGCGCCCACGTGCTGTCGAGCCAACCGGCCACCGCGAAATTCCGTAGTTGCACCGAGCACATCCTCGGCCGGCTGCACTTCGCGTCGGCGGGCAAGACCGTCGTCCGCGCGACTCTACGCGTCAGCGCGAAGAAGCCGTAGCGCGTTTCACACGGACGCCCGCGGCTTCCGGGACTACGCTATCTTGCTTGTCGCGCCAGCTACCCACGCTAGGCGCCTTGCATGGGCCTCACCGGCCCGGGAGGGCTTGATGACTTCTCTTCGTGGAGCGGTTTCGACGGCGCTGGTGCTGGCAAGCGGCTTGGCCACGGCCTGCGGCGGCAGCGTCAGCAGCAGCAACGCGGCGGGAGGCAGTGCCGGTTCGGCGGGCAACGCAGGCAGCGGCGGTCAGGGTGCGACCGGCGGCTACTCCGCCAGCGGCGGACAGGCCGGAACGGCCGGCACAGCTGGAGCGGCGGGCACGGGCGGCAGCGCCGGAATGGGCGGCGCCGGCGGACGCACGGTCATCGCGGTGAACGAGTTGTTCTTCGGCGACACCGATCCCAACGGCACGCTCGATCCGAACGCGTGGCGGGACATCGGCGAGAATCTCGACGGCCTCGACTCCACGCCCCAGGACACGAACCATTGCATGCCGGTCGCGGGCGCCAATCCCGCAGACGTGAAGACCGACGGCGTCGGCGGTATCGACAACTCGTTCGGAGAGAACCTGTTGCCGCTATTCACTGCGCTGGCAGCGGACTTCTCGACAACGGTCAACCAGTCCATCGCCGACGGCAGCTTCACGGAGCTGTTCCGCCTGGATGGGCTCCTGGACCCCGCGCAGGCGCCGAACCAGAACGCCATCGCGGCCTCGCTCTACGGCGGCGCGCCCAAAGGCTCGCCCGCGCTCTTCAACGGCACCGACGTCTGGCCGGTGACCAACGTCTCGGTCGTAAACAACGACATCAACGCCCCGAAAGTCACGTTCCCGGCCAGCTACGTCAAGAGCGGCTCCTGGGTGTCCGGCAACAAGGCCGCCTTCACGCTGCCGGTGGACGTGCAGGGCTACGAGCTCGATCTGCCGATCACGAACGCGAGGTTCAGGATGCGCATCGCGGGCGTCGGGACCTCCGCGTCGGCTACTGCTGGCACGATCGCCGGCATCATCAAGACCACAGCGCTTGTCGACCAGTACAAGCAGGTTGCGGGGTCCTTCGACCCGAGCCTGTGCAGTGGCCCGACGTTCGACAGCATCGCCCACCAGGTCAGCGCGGCCAGCGACATCATGTCCGACGGCACCAACGGCGATCCGACCAGAACCTGCAACGCCATCAGCATCGGCATTGGCTTCAACGGCGCGGCGGTGAGGCTCGGCCCGGTCGCGCCGCCCGTCCCCGCGCCGCCGGACCCGTGCGCGCCGTGAACGCGCATCGCCCGGCGCATGACGGCCGGCGCGGGCCCAGGCATGATGGGCACAAGGAGCGGCCTTTGCACGAGCGCGCTCGTCTCGTTGTAGGGGCCGAGGCTTGCCCGGCCCGGCGACGGTGTGTTCCTGGACGTCGCCAATGTGAGCAGTGCGCGGCCCGCGCGAGCGTCAGGCCCTACGACGAACAGGTCCGTCGACGCGATCGTGCCCTACACCGTGTTGACCTTTCCGCACCAGAGCATGTTCGTGACCTTCTCCGTCGCGATGCTCGCGCTCGGCCTCGGCCACCACGGGAACCACCTCTTCTGGAAGTGGGGCGACGAGTAGCTCCTACGCGAGCGGCTCCACGGGCTCGGGGCGCAGGCGGCGGCGTTTGTCCTCGAGTGGCTCCAGAGCCGCGCGGCTGACGTCGATCAGCGCCTCGCGGATCGCGCGCCTATTCTCGATGCGCCGCGTGACGAGCGCCACCTCGCGGAAGGGCGCCTTGCCCGCGATGGACTTGATCTGTTCGCCCAGGCCACGGCTCTCGAGCTCGGCCGCGGCGAGCGCGGGCAAGATGGTGAAGTAGGGGCCGTTCTGCACCATGGCGCACAGGGTCGCGAGGCTACCCGCTTCCAGCACGAAGCCTTGCGTCTCGCTGGCCTCGGCGCCCAGCGCGCACAGATCCAGCGTCTGCGTGCGCAGGCAATGTCCCTTGCGCATCACCATCAAGCGCTCCAGCGGTAGAGCGTCGAGCCGTACGCGACCTTGGCCGTCGGTGCGCAGCTTGATCGTCGGCGAGTGGAAGACCACGAACTGCTCGCGACAGATCGCGTACTCCGTCAGCGCCGGTACGTGCAGCGGAGTTGCCAGGATGCCGCCGTCCAGAATCTCCTCCTTCAGGCGTTCGACGATCTGCGCCGTGGTCAGCTCCTCGATCTGTAGCTCCACCGTGGGATGCGCTGCCACGAAGGGCGGCACGACGAGGGGCAAGATCGTGGGCGCCATGGTCGGGATGATGCCCAGCCGATAGGGACCGGCGATGACGCCGTGCAGCTCTTGCACGACCTCGTCGATGCGCTCGTACTCGCGCATGACGGTGCGGAACTGCTCGAGCAACACTGCGCCTTCGCGTGTCGGCACGACGGGCTTTCGGGTTCGGTCGAAGAGCACGATGCCGAGCTCGTCCTCCAGCTTGGCGAGCTGCATGCTCAACGTCGGCTGGGACACGCAGCTCACCTTGGCCGCGCGCCGGAAGTTCCGGTGTCGGTCGACGGCCAGGGCGTAGCCGAGCTGGGAGAGGGTGGCCATCAGGCTCGTACGCCCACCGGGGGATCCGCGCAGCGCAGCACCTCGAGCGGCGGAGGGCTGTTCTCGAGTTGATTCGCCGCGTGGCGCAGCGCCGTGCGCAGGCCTTCCTCCAGCACCGGATGATAGAAGGGCAGGCTCAGCGCCTGACGCACACCGAGGCCGGCCGCGATGGCCCACGCCAGGAGATGCGCCAGGTGTTCTCCGCCCGGCGCGAGCAGCTCGGCACCGAGCAGCTCGCCCGTCTCCGGATCCGCGTAGACGTGGAGCAGGCCGCCCTCCTCGCCCTTCACGATGGCGCGCCCTTGTCCCTCGTAGCTGACCGCGCCCGTCACGAAGCGCACGCCTTCGGCCACCAGCTCACGATGCGAGCGGCCCGCGGTCGCGATGTTCGGTGCCGAGAAGGTCACGCTCATCGATGTGCGTCGGCGGAAGCATTGGTCCTCTTCGTGCACCGCGTTGTAGCCCGCGATACGGCCCTCGTCGGCGGCCTCGTGCAGCAAGGGACGCATCCCGTTCACGTCGCCCACAAAGTACCAATCCTTGTTCACGACGCGGAACGTGCTGCCATCGAAGACGGGCAGCCCGCGCTCGAAGGGGACGCCCAGCTCTTCCATCCCGAGGCCCGCCACGTTCGGTCGCCGACCCACGCTGAGCAGCGCTTGGTCCACCGTGAGCGTGGTACCGTCCTCGAGCGTGAGTACGAGGTCATCGCCCTCTTCATGCAGCTTGCTCACGCCTGAGAGGTGGACGGGGAACTCCGCCGAGAACGAGTCGTGGGCGTAGCTCTGGAGCGCCGGATCGCTGAGGCCGCCGTAGGCCTTGTCGAGGCTGATGGCGACGACCTCCACGCCCAGCCGGTGCAAGGCCTGACCCAGCTCGAGGCCGATCACGCCCAGCCCGATCACGGCGACGCGACGTGGGAGCTCCGGAAGCTCGAAGAAGGCGTTGGTGTCGACCAGGCGATGGCGAAAGGGCGCCCACGGCCCAGGCAGGATGGGTGACGAGCCCGTGGCGATGACCACGCGATCCGCTCCGATCTGCTCGTCTCCCAGATCGAGCACGTGGTCTCCGGCGAAGCGCGCGCGCTTGGCGATGAGCTTCTCCTCCCGCCACGTCTCCATGCCCCCCAGCACGCCCCGCACGAAGCGATCGCGGAGCTTGCGCACGTGCTTCATCACCGCCGCCGAGTCCACCGAGAGCGCGTCGCCGCCACCGATCCCCTCGGCTTCGAAGCTGCCTCGGCGGTGGAAGTCGTTGGCCACCTGGATCAACACCTTGCTCGGCATGCAGCCCACGCGGGCGCAGGTCGTACCGAGCACGCCGTCATCGACGACGACGTAGTCGTCCGTCTCCTTCGCGACCTCACGCCGCGCGCTGAGCCCTGCCGTGCCTGCTCCGATGATCGCTACCCGGTAGTGTTTCATGTCCTCTTCCCTTCAGGCGACTTTGGCGGCGAACGCCTGGAGGTCGTCGAGTCCACCGATGAGCTTGCCGTCGATGTAGACCTATGGAGTCGTCGCGGCGCCCGTGACGTTACGCAAGCTGGTGTAGCTCACGCCGCTGCCCAGCTCGATCTCCTCGTAGTGGTAGCCGCGTTCCGTGAGCAGCGCCTTGGCGCGGGCGCAGAAGGGGCAACCGGGCTTGGTGAAGAGGGTCACGGCCGCCGGCTGCACGGCGTCGGGCGCCACGTAGGCCAGCATGGTGTCCGCGTCCGAGACCTCGAAGGGGTCGCCGGGCTTGTTGGGCTCGATGAACATCTTCTCGATCACGCCGTCGTCGACCAGCATGGAGTAGCGCCAGCTGCGCTTGCCGAAGCCCAGGTCGGACTTGTCGACCAGCATGCCGACGCCCTGGGTGAACTCGCCGTTGCCGTCCGCGAGCACGGTGACGTGCTCGATGCCCTGATCCTTCGCCCACGCCTCCATCACGAAGCCGTCGTTCACGGAGATGCAGACCACCTCGTCCACGCCGCTGTTGGCGAACACGGGCGTGAGCTCCTCGTAGCGCGGCAGGTGCGTCGACGAGCAGGTGGGCGTGAACGCTCCGGGGAGTGAAAAGACCACGACGCGCCGGCCGGCGAAGAGCTCCTTGCTCTTCACGTCGTGCCAGTCGCCGTCACGGCGCGTGCGAAAGGTGACCTCGGGGATATGCGTGCCTTCTCTGTTTTCCATTGTTCTTCCTTCCGTCGGCTTCTTCGTCCGACGAGGTTCAACATGGGGTCCCGGCGCTAATCGATCCAATCGATTGTTACTATGAGAGGATAGCGTGCATCTATCAATAGGCGACCGGGGCCACGCTCCTTACACTCGATGCGCTGTGCGCCGGCAGGGCAAGGGACGATCGTCGTCTCCACGTCGCCGTCCGGCCCCGTGCTAGGCGTGCTCGATGTCTACGCGCCGAGCAGCAGTGGCTGGCAGCTCGAGGCGAGTCTTGCCCCCCGGCTTCGGTCACAGTTGCCGATTGGCTCGGGGCCCCGGTCGTGACCGACGGCTCGAGCATTCTAGCCGACGTCGCGCCAAGCAGCGGCGATTCCTACCTCGTCGCCTACGATCGAACGGGGTCCGGATGGGTGCAGCCGCAGTCGCTGTACAGCGATCCGGGAGACATGGGGTTCAGCGACGTGGCTTTGAGCGCGTAGGTGAGATGAGCGGCGCGGAGCGTGGCCTCCCGCGGAGCCCGGCCGATCCGGCGGGCAGGAGGAAATGCGCCTCGCTGGCGCGCGTCTCATTGAGCCGCGTCGCCGCGCATTCTCCTCGACGGTGTGCGGCAGACCGGCCCGGAACGACGGCAGCGCCCGGCGCGGCGCACTGCGCATTTCGGCCCAGGCGCAGCGGCGCGAAACGCGCTAGGTCTGGGCGTGCAACGTGCAGAGGGCGTTCATCTCACCTACGCGCAAGCACGTTCCGAGGCTCCTCGAAGATCCCGGATTGAACGACTAGCGCGGTTCTAGTTGACCGAGCCGCACTTGCCGGGGCTGTTCAACCCGCAGACCTGGCCCGTGGGGCAGTTGCCGCAGTCGAGCGAGCCGCCGCAGCCGTCACCCGCGGGACCGCAGTCGATGTTCTGCGTGGCGCAGGTCTGCGGCTTGCAGCTGGTGCCGCAGACGCCCGGCGTGCCGCCGCCGCCGCAGGTCTGCCCGTTCGGGCAGTTGCCGCAGTCGAGCGAGCCGCCGCAGCCGTCGCCGGCCGGCCCGCACTGGATGCTCTGATCCTGACAGGTTAGCTTGCTGCAGGTGCCGCCGTCCGGCGCGCCGCACTTGCCGGGCTGTCCGCCGCCGCCGCAGGTCTGTCCGCCCGGGCACTTGCCGCACTGGATCAGGTTGCCACAACCGTCGCCGGCCGGGCCGCACTGGATGCCCTGCTGTGCGCAGGTGAGGCCGTTGCACTGCGTCGTGCCACACTTGCCCGGGTTGCCGCCGCCGCCGCAGGTCTGCCCGCTCGGACAGTTGCCGCAGTCGAGCAGATTGCCGCAGCCGTCACCCGCGGGACCGCAGTCGATCTTCTGCGCGGCGCAGGTGGTCGGCGTGCACAGCGGCGTGTACGGTTGCACGCAAGCCGACAGGTCGAACAGCATGAACTCGAGGATCGCCTCCTGCGGCGTCATCGGCTTCGAGTCGCATTCCTGGGGAAATGTCATGCCGTGGCTGTAGTAGGGCGCCGTGGTCGGCAGCACGTAGGGGCACCCCGGGTAGCTTCCGGAGAAGCCGAGCGTGTCGGCGTGCCAGTCGCTGAAGACCGCTCGCCCGCACTGCTGCGAGGAAGAAGCGCCGACGGGAGTGTTGAACGTGAAGTGCACCGGCGTCCCCGCGCCGCGATACAGCCAACGCTGCGTCGGCGACGTGACGCTGTCGGTATTGTGGAAGACCGGGTCCAGCGACACGGTGCCCGATCCGGACGCCGACGCGCCTACGATCTGGAGCCATTGCTTGAAGGCCTGGCCCTTGGGGTTATTGACCAGGTCGATGCTGCTCGTGACGGCGGAGCCCTGCGGATCCTGCAGAGTGTGCCACGTGGCCACGCTCGGGTAGGCGGGGTTCTCGGTCACGTTGTTCGCGCTGACACAGTAACCGCTGTTGCAGATGCCGCCCGCGCCGCAGTTTTTGTTGTTGTTGCACGTCTTCGTCCGCGCCATCCAGTTGTAGGCAAAGTCGCTCATGAAGACGCGCCCGCCCGCTGCCGTGTATGCGCCGAGCTTGCTCCAGTTCGGCTGGTTGTTCTCCTCGTAGCCCTCGCAGGCGAGCACGACCATGTCGTACTGATTGATGGTCGGCTGCCCGCTCGTCGTGCCGAAGAGCGAGGCCTGGTTCGGCGTCTTGCCGTTGATGGTGGCGCCCGAGCCGTAGGGGTTGGCTGGGCAAATTGGCGCGTAGAACCCGAACGGATTCGCCGGAACGTTGGGCTGTGCCGCCTTGTAGAACTGGATGTGGCCACCGCCACCCCGATTGGTGAATTCGCTGTCCTGCACGCCCATCTTGCGCAGCACGCACTCGATCGGATCGAAGCCGCCGGTGAGGATGCCTATCCGCGGGATGTCGCCCTGGTTGTGGTTCTTCGGCATCAACAGCTTGCCGCCGCTGATGCCCGTACCGCTCGCCGTGTTCGCACCGCACGATTTCGACACGTTCACCGTGAACTGCCGGCGCCAGTGTCCGAGCTGGATCACCAGCGGGATGCTCGAGCCTACCGGCACGCCGCTGAGTGTGAACGTGCCGTTGGGCTTGGTGTACGCCGTCACCATCGGGTCGCCAGCGGCGGTCGAGCCGCACACGTCGCAGGTAATGCCCGGCTGGAACGGCTGCAGCCCGGGAGCGTTGGGGTCATTGGGAATGTAGACCAGGACGTTGTAGAGCGGATTGTTGCCGGCGGGGTCGTACACACTGCCGCTGAGCGTCGTGGTCTTGCCCCCGGAGCAGTCCGGGATCTTCGCGCAGACGCCGGTGCAGCCACACTGGCCCGGCGTGCCCCCGCCGCCGCAGGTCTTGGGCGTGGTGCAGGAGCCGCAGGCGAGCGTACCGCCGCAGCCATCGCCTGCCGGACCGCAGCTCACGTTCTGGTCGGCGCAGGTCTGGGGCTTGCAGGTCGGGTGCCCACACTGGCCGGGGGTACCGCCACCGCCGCACGTATCGGGAGAGGCGCAGGAGACGCAATCGAGCGTGCCTCCGCAGCCGTCGCTGGCTTGGCCGCACTGGATGTTCTGCCCTGCACAGGTCAGCTTCTTGCAGAGGCCACCGTCGGGAACGACCTGCCCACAGACATTCGGCCCGCCGAGGCCGCACCCCATGCCGGCTTCGCAGGTGCCGCAGTCGATCAGGGTGCCGCAGCCGTCGAGCACCTTGCCGCAGTCCGTGCCGAGATCAGCGCAGGTCTTCGGGGTACACGTTCCGGCTTCGGGGTTGCCCGCGCCGCACTGGTTCGGTCCGGCGGCACCGCAGGCCTGGCCCGCGGGACACGTTCCGCAGTCGATGACACCGCCGCACTTCGTATCGGTGGTCGTTCCGCAGTTGGCGCCGAGCTCCTGGCACGTCGACGGGCAGGTGCCGCCGCCGTCCGCGCCACCCTGGCCCGAGTCGAACACCAGGCCGCCGTCGTTGCCCAGGCTGGTGTCGGGAAGGGCATCGGTCCCTCCGTCGAGGTTTCCCCCGCCGCCCGATCCGGTGAAGCTGCTGCTGCCGGAGCCGCACCCGACGAGAACGAATGCGCAAGCCGCAAGAACAACGGCGGTGAACCGCTTCAACATGGCAAGACCCCTTGTCGGCGTCGCGATCCCAGCAGGAGCGCCGACATCTGTGGAAGAGAAGCGCTGGCGATTGTTCATGGCTCTGCGTGTCCAGCGAGGCTGTAATCTACCAACGAGTCTACCACGTCGCTCCGATGGCGGCTCCGCGATCGACGGCGGATGGGCTCGCGGAATCGCGTGAGCGGGGTTTCCGGGGCTTGCCGCGGCGCGCAACCGGCTCCGGCTGGGACCGAGCCGCAGCTCACGGCCTGGAACCCGGACGAGCGCGCCGAGATCAACACGCTGCGCCAGCGGGCGCGTGGTGGCGGTGCGCTACGCGGTCAAGGGCTGCTACGTCGAGCTCCAGGTGCTGCCGAACTGCACCGGGCCGGGCAAGTACGCGTTCACGCCTGCGCCGTCCACGCGCCAGGCGCGTAGGCATCATCGGGGGGTGGCGTCCGGAATCCAAGGTATTGCGCAGCGACATGTGGCGATGCTCGCCGCCGCGCGCCAGGTGGGGATAGCTGACTCGCAAGCGGCTCCCGGCGCGCGGTCCTGCCTGGGCGAGCGCGGCGTGAAAGCTGCCATGTGGATGCGAGCTGGCCGCGCTACCGCGACATGCGCGCCTGCCGACGACGGGCAGGCGCGCAGGCTCCCGGCCGGAAGCGAGCTGCGAACAGCTCCGCCTGCACGGGCTCTCCGACCCGGCGGTGGATGACGACGCTCTTGAACCGCGGCGGATCGCGCGTGGGGGCCACGTCGTGTACAAGTACACACTGACCGAAGGAGGAGCATGATGAACGCATTCAGCAAGTCGGGTCTGGTTCTGGTTGCCTTGTTGGCGACCTCCTGCGGCGGAAGTACGAGCAGCAGCGGAACGGGCGGATCGGGCGGAAGCGGTGCGACGGGCGGAAGCGGCGGAAGCGGTGCGACGGGCGGAAGCGGCGGAAGCGGTGCGACGGGCGGAAGCGGCGGAAGCGGTGGAACCTCGCCTTCGGGATGCCCGGCGAGCCCCCCGACCGGGCAGTCCTGCAACACGCCGAACCTGCACTGCACCTACGGCGACTCGGTGCGCCCGGAGTGTCGCGACGAGTGGGCCTGCGTCAGCGGCCACTGGGCCGCAGGGTCCGTCTGCCAGCACTACACCAATTGCCCGCCAGCATCGCCCTCCGTCGGCTCGGTCTGCAGCAACGAGGGCCAGGTCTGCGACTACGCGGACGGGACGCTATGCCTGTGCAGCTCGTGCAGCGCGGGACCGTGCGGACCACCGCCGCCCCATTGGCAGTGTGCCGCGCCACCGACCACCGCCGGTTGTCCCAAGACCGTGCCGAATGACGGCAGCAAGTGCAGCGCTCCCGAGGGAACCCAGTGCCAGTACGGCAACCCCTGCGGTCCGAGCGGCGCCCTGGTCAAGTGCACCAGTGGGGCATGGCAGTGGCAGATGAACATCCCCTGCCCCCAGTAGCGCGCAGCGCGTAGGGCGACCTGGAGCCGAGCCGGCGGCGCCTACCGCGCGCGCTTGCTGCGGCGTCCGCGTCCGGGGCCGCGACGATCCAGCAAGCGATACGCGGTGGGGCGCGCGGGGCGCCGCGCTACGTCGTGAGCGATCGAGGCTCGCGGTTCCAGAGCGGGTACCGCGCGTGGTGCCGCAAGCGCGGCCTACGCCCGCGCTTCGGCGCCATCGGGCAGCACGGCTCGATCGCTGTCGCCGAGCGCTTCATCCTGTCGATGAAAAACGAATTCCTGCGACGCATCCTCGTGCCCTATGCGTTTCCGCGCGTGACCGAGGCGCTGTCCGCCTACCAGCTCTGCTACAACGAGCACCGGCCGCACGAGCGGCTGGGCGGCGCAACGCCCGGCGAAGTGCTGCGCGGCGAGCTGCCCGCTGCTGGTGTCGCGCCCTTCGAGCCGCGAGCTCGCCATCCGCACGCTCGCGGCGACCCCGATGTCGCGCCGCCACGACGCGTCTGCACGCGGCTCGAGCTCGTGGTCGACCGCGCAGGCGGCATCCGCGAGCTGCCGATCGTGCAACTGCGCGAAGCGGCGTGAAGCGCGCGAGCTTCCGCCCCGGGCGCCAGGGCGAAGGTCCATCTTCGATCTCGAGATCGCGACTTCGCTCCGCTCGAAGTGCAGGTGACCAAGGTCGCAGCGTCCCTTCAACACGCGAAGCGCGTCGCGATCAAGCGTGAAATGCGTCATCGAAGCCCCGGAAAGCGTGCGTTCTGTCTCGTACAAAGTCGCTGGACCGGGACAGCGTGCCGTCCCCTGTGCGGCCGTCGCGGCGTCGGCAAATCCCTCGGGGAAGCGGTCGGTGATGTCCGCGGGCTGCCCCCTCGAGAGCGTCTCGGATTCGTGGTACACCGTCGCCCAGCCCTCGAGCAGCTCCGGCTGTTACGCGCCGCCTTGCAGCTGCGGACACGGAGACGGGTCGCACGCGTCGCCGATCCGCGGGTACGCGAGTTGCCGGGCATTCTCGGTCTCGACATTGCAGTTCGGCTGTAGGTCGTACCCGGTGAGCTTGGGATTGTTGGCGTTCGGACAGCTATCGCAGAGCTCGCCGAGCCCAAACGCGCTAGCCGCAGAAACAGAAGCACTGGTTGACGCAGATCTTGTTGCCGCCGGCGCCGCATCCGCACATCGGGTCGGCCGCGGGACAATCCGCGGCCGACGTGCAGGTCTTGTGACAGGTGCACATGCCCAGACCGGGACCTCCGCAGCCACATTGGTAGCCGCTCGGGCAGTCGTTCGCCGACACATCGCATGTTGCCGGCAACCCGCCCGAACCGCCGCTGCCTCCGGTCGCCGAACCGCCGCTACCTCCCGTGCTGGCATCGGTGCTTCCGTTGCCGGGAGTCGTGCTGCCGCTGCAACCTGCGGTCACGCAGGCGAGAACGAGCAGGGTTGAACAAGCGATGGGACCCAGAGCCAGTGCAAGCCGCATGGTGGCAATCCTACTCCTCAATCGTGGAGCCGACGACCACTGCGTTCCGCCGCCAGGCCCGGGCTCATCGGCGCGGACACGCTACCGCTCGGGGCGCTGCTCGCCGACATCGCACCGCTCTTGCCCCCGCGCTTCGATGGCCACTTCACGCCCGGCGTCGAAGCGGCGCTCGAAAGGACGCGCGACCTGGAGTCGCACGGCCGCCACCTGAAGATGTCGCTGGTCAACGCTGCGCCCATCGCCGATGCGGCCGCGCGAGACGCAGTCCCGCTCGGTCCCGCCGATCGCGACGAGGTGCTCGCCTTCTACGAAGCGAGCTAGCCGGGTCACTGGTTCGAGGCCCAGCTGCTCCGGACCGGCTGCTACTGCGGCCGGCGCGAAGACAAACGGCTCGTCTGCATCGCCGGCGTGCACGTGTACTCGCCGCGGCAGCGCGTCGCCGCCCTGGGCAACATCACCACCCACCCCGAGCACCGCGGCCGCGGCCACGCCCGCGCCGTCACCGCGCGGCTCTGCCAGCACCTCGCGGAAAGCACCGATCACATCGGGCTCAACGTGAAGGCACACAACGTGACCGCCATCCGCTGCTACGAGAGCCTCGGCTTCGAGGTCGCGGCAAAGTACGACGAGCGCGTGGCGACGCTCGCGGCGTTGCGGGAGTAGGGGCGGTCTACGGGAACGACTTGAACAGCTCGCCCAGGTCCGTCGCGTTCGCGGCGTCGCCCGGGCACGGCGAGACGCCCACCCTGGGCGGCTTCTCGCTGCGCGCCTCGACCACCGTCAGCGCCACCGACGCCGCGGGAAAGGAAGCGCTCTACAAGTACATCCTGCGACCACCCATCGCAGCCGAGTGCGTCCAACTGCTCGGCGACGAGCGCGTGCGCCTGGTGCTGAAGCGACCGTTCGCCGCCGCCTCGGCGAGCCCGTGCAGGCGGACCTGTTCGACGCGCCCTGAACGCGCGCGCGTGGGGGCGCGGATCCGCCCGGAGGCGGCCGGTTCGTGCGGAGACGACGTGCGCACGGCCCGATGCCGCGACGGCGCGCCGTCCTCGGAGCTCGATCGAGGCGTAGACTGTCCAGACGAGGCCGGAGGAGTGACGTGGGAAAACCAGGAGCAACGTGCAGAGGTCGTTCATCTCAGCTACGCGCTCGCTGCTTTCTCATCCAGTACCAGGCATGGCGCAGGGTGGTAGGTGCGGCCGCAGCTGGCACGCCGGGGAATGCATTTGCCGAGTAGCGGCGTCACGCGCATCGCGGGGGTTGTCTTCGTGCTGACGCTCTTCGGTTGCAGCCCAGCAGTTCAACCCGAACTCCAAGGACCCTACGGCACGCCGCAATGCCAGGTCTTCAAGTCCGAGGCAGGCCGGGTCGGCGACTGGTGCCGGCTTGCTCTGCGCATCGCCCAAGGACCCGCTCACCTGGGGCGCGTGCAGTATCAGCGATCGGTGGAACAACTCCGGGCATCGGCGCGCGACCCTGCGCTCCGGGGGTTCGTGGTTAGTCAAGTCCTGGAGGGGTTATGGGGCCGCGATTCCGGGTTTTCTGTGCGGCCTCGCGAAGCCGGATTGCGCCCGGAGTTCCTGGTGGAAGCGCTGCGCAGACAGAGCTCCGCGGCCGCGCCGACGACGCGGAGACTCGATGAGACGATGACGCCGGGCCGACGACGGGAGAGTGCCGTATCTTCGTGGTCCAGCTCTCCACCGGGAAGGTCTGGGCGATCCCGCCCCGCCCGGGTAGCGGGTACTGGGACATGATGGCAGTCTCCCAGGATACCCTCCTCGCCGGCGAGACGAACCAACCGCACCTAACCGCCATGGACGGTCAGTACGTCCGCCGTTTCGTCCGCTTCAGTACGGCCGAACTCGACGCGCTGGAGAAGGGGTGGCGACGTGAACGCCGCGCGGCGCTGGCTCGCGCTGGCCTGCGTCGCTGCGAGCTTCGTCGTCACTACGGCCGCGACTCCCGAACCGCGCCAGCTCACCAGCGCCGATCAACCCTCATTCGGGTGGGAACGTCCGGCTGCCGTCAGTCTGCATCTCGGACTGCGCGACCCGCTCGGCGTCGGCGCGTCGTATGAAGTCGCGCCGGTCTATTTCCTCCCCATCGAGGTTGGCGCGGGCTATGCCGACGACGGAGTGCAGCTCGGCGCGCTCGCGCGGCTGCGGCTGCCGATCAGGAGCTTGGCGTCCGCTCAAGGCGCTGCGTCGCCGGACGCTGCGTCGGTGGCGCCCGCGTCACCCGCGTCGCTGCCGCGGGAGGCTTCGGGCGCGCCAGCCTCGACCGGAGCCTCCACCGCGACATCCCCCGCGTCGGTTCCCGACTCGGCCGAGACCGCCGAGGCCGCCGAGACGTCGGGCCCCGGCGGGGCCTGCTGCAACTCGAAGCCCATGCGCGCGCCGAGCTGGATGCGCCCGAGGAAGTCCTTGAAGTCCTGGAGAGAAGCGTCGAAGTCCTCCGGCGAGTTGGAGTACGACGCCATCATCAGCACGGGGAACACCGTCCTCCCACCGTAGTGGGTGTGCT
>Ga0114931_10000437_pt1 | contig 49837 bp, 48 predicted proteins | sample 2SBtaG_FD_89579 | JGI IMG/M metagenome (GOLD analysis project Ga0114931, IMG submission 89579) | Deep subsurface microbial communities from Kolumbo volcano to uncover new lineages of life (NeLLi) - 2SBTROV14_V59a metaG | ecosystem: Environmental > Aquatic > Marine > Volcanic | place: Kolumbo... | reverse complement strand
GCAAACCGATTTTCGCGCAGGCGTAGCAGCGCTACGTTGAGCACAAAATCGGTGAAGCCAACGCAGCATAAAGGCCTGATTCGGCAGCCGAATGCCGAATTAATTGCAAAATTTAGGTTATACGCCAGCTTCTATTCCGATTGCCGAGCAAGGAGATACATCACGACATGGCCTCTAAGGACATAGCAAAGAAGAAGCGAGCCACCAAGCCCAAGAAAAAACGTTCCTATCGGGGGAGGGCGGTTCTTTGGATCTTCATCTTTATGGTCATCGACGAAGTTTCCCCCGGGATTCCCCTGGCCGAGGCCATCGTCCTTGCAATCGTGGTGATATTGCCCCGTTGGCTGTTGAACGTTATTCACCGGATCTATGAGTACGTTCCGCACCGCCAGTCATGGAGGACAGTGGGGGACATCTGTCATCGCAACGTGTTGACCATTGCTCCCCAGGCATCGGTCATCGACGCCGCCCGGCTGATGGGTGAAGAGCATGTGCAGAATCTGATCGTGGTGGAAAGGCGGGAAGCTTTGCCAACTGAGCAAGGAACGGCGGAGGGGAAAGAGCCGGGCAAGCGCAAGAAACGCAAACAATCCAAAGGTTCGTCAGCCTCAGAGATCAACACCGTGCTTTATCCTGTAGGAATTATCACTGACCGTGATATTGCCCTGCGGGTGGAGGCTGAAGGACTCTCGTGGCAAGAGACCACGGTGGCTGAGGTGATGAGGGCGGAAATCGAAACGGTGCAGGCGGATTCGGAAGTCCATACCACGGTGGAGAAGATGGGGGCATTGGGTATTCGGCAAATGCCGGTGGTGGATAAACGGGGGAACCTGCTTGGTATTTTCAGCCTCGATGACATCGTCGCCATGCTCTACGACAGCCTGGACGATATGGTCGAATTACTCCGCCGGGAAGCCCAACAGGAAGCCGAAATCAAAAGCTGAATATGACTGACGATCTGAGATAGGAAATTCGAATTGGGAGGGGATGAGAAGCAGGATGGCCAAACGACCACACGCCAAGACTCAGGATAAAAGCAAGAAGGGACGTGCCCTAAAAACCAAGGTGATCATCTGGACCGTGATCATCATGGTCATCGATGAAGTGACCATCGGCATACCCGAAATGGATCTGGTGATGTTCTATATCGTCCTGTTCCGTCCGCGCTGGTTCCTCGAGTTGACCCACAAGCTCTACAAATACGTTCCCCACCGGCGGGCCTGGCGACCCGTCAGTCAGATTTGCAGACGTGAGTATGTCACGGTGACAGCGGACCTTTCCCCTTCCGAAGCGGCCCGGTTGATGCGGGATCGGTATCAGCGGAGTCTGGTGGTCATCCAGGAACGGCAATATATTCCTGGTGAGACAGCCACCCGGGCTGGCAAGAAGAAATCGTGGTTTGGCAAGCGGGCGAAAAAAAAGGCCGAATCGGCCACGGCAGCCGCTGCCGAAGTCATTCAGGTTCCCATTGGAATGATCAGCGACCGGGATTTGGTGTTGCGCCTGAGCGAGAGTGACGATCGGGGTGGAGCCGTGACCGTGGCCGATATCATGTCCGAGGAAGGCGGGGTCGTGCTCGAGGACGAGGATATCAATTCTGCGGTGGAGAAGATGCGTGAGGTAGGGAGGCGTCGTCTTCCAGTCGTGGACGAGCGCGGGGCATTGGTTGGCATCCTGAGTCTGGACGATGCCATCAATGTACTTTCGGAAGGTCTCAACGATATGTCGTTACTGTTACAGCGGGAGAGCCAGAAGGAGATCGCCGGTTCCCCTTGATTAGGTGATGCCAGGGATGAGCTTCCTGAGCTGCCGGGGCCGACCCTGGCTCTGCCAGTCCCGCGCTGGGTTTCCATTGACAGGGGGGACCGTGGGATATCAGGGGGTATCCGGTTTCTTTTTGTTGGGTTCGGTCAGCACCCATTCCCCTTCCCCGCTGGCCGGTTTGCAGAAGAAATAGACACTTTGACCTGTCAAGCCCCTGATACTGTTGAAGAGACTGACCTTGCGGCAGGTCCGTTTGGGAGTATTGTAGGTTTTGAGAGGTGTCACCTTGCCGTTTGCCCCGGTTTTGGGATTCTTCCATTCCCTGCTTTTGCCGTCAGGTTCCGCGTTGAGTGCTTCCTGGACCGTGGCGCTGTAGATGGACCAGTCCTCGTCGTTGTAGTAGCGGACCGGGGAATAGTTGAGCCAGCGGAGATTGAGTGCCTCGGCACCTGTGGAAGCCAGGCTCGCCAGAAGAAGGAGGAGGATGGTTATTCTTTTCATCGGTTTGCTACTCCCTCAGAGTCCTTCACAGAAGATGTGGTCAAGTATACCGCCCTTCCCGGGGATGACCAATTTGGCCGTTCCCTCTCGGCCGCCTGGGGGCAAGTGGTCACGATGCGTCTTGTTTGGCGGTGATGGGGGGGGCAGTTTCCGGGACTTCTTCGGAAACGGAATCGTCTCCCGCCGTGACTGATGTTGGCCCATCCCCGGGCGGGGGTGAAACAGTGGGATTTCTGTCGGAATAAACCACGATTTCCTCTTCTTCGTGGTCACTGTCATTTATGCTTTCGTCCACCGCAGCCGGTTCGTTCAGTGCCTGACTATCGTCGGATGAGTCCTCATTCTCCTGAAGGACGATATCCTCTTCATCGATTGGATCATTGTTGGTCTGGGTTTCTTCCAGCACGGGCGTTTCTTCCTTTGCTTCCTCCATCTCGACAGGGGAGTCCTCGGATTCAGGGGGGATTTCCGATGGCTCTTCCAATTCTGAGACGGGTGTTTTTTCTTCGCCCGGTAACTCTTCAGGAACCTCGGCCGGTCCAAGGGCCCTGCCCAGGATGTCCAGGCGTGAGTTCAACAAACGCTGGAGATGGTGGGGAAAGTCGGCCAGGGAATTCTGCTCAGGTTGCAGATGCCAGGTTAGAGATGCCTGCCAAAATTGTTTTTCTACCCCTATCCATTCTTGAGCGACCTTCTCCGCTTCGGCTTCATCCAGGATCTGATGGCCTTGCAACCATTGCCTGTAATGGACGTTTCGCTCCGCGGCATTCTTCTCCAGGAGGTCGATCATTTCCGCCACGGCGCGGTCACGTTGAAGGCGCCGACGCCAGGAGATCACGATCCAGGTCAGGCTGAATCCAAGGGCCAGCACCACGAGTTCGATCCCCAGCAGGGTAATGATGGAGGGGTTCATCATGAATCTGTCACGGTGATGATCAGGTCGTCATCGTCGAAAGCGGTTTCGCCAGGCGGCTCTTCCACGGGGTGCCTGGCCAGGCGGTTTTCGTTCTGTTTGAGGGTCTCCAGAATTCTGTGGCGACTGGCTTCCATCTCTTCGGTGGTCTTGTCGGGAGCGAACATACGGGTATATTCCTTCGACAGGTTGTCCACTGTTTCCATCGCTACCTGTAACTGTTCCGACAATTGCTGCGTTTCTGCCTTGAGCCGGCTGATCTCCCCCTCGGCTTGGGCCAGGGCAGCGGTCAGCTCGGGGTCTTTTCCGGCGGGCAGATCGCGCAATAATTCCTGATACGGACGGGTGATGTCCCTGACCCCTTCATCCACCTTGCTCAACAGGGAAATATCCCGTTCCAGGAACAGTTTCAGGATTTGCCGATAGAGCGCTTTTTCCCGCTCCATGATTTCGTCCACCAGAATCTGACGGCGCTCTTGTCGCAAGTCCTGGATCTCCGCGAGAATTTCACCGAGTTCCTGGGATTGACCGCTTTCGACTTTTTTCAAGCGCTCGATCAGTTGTTTGACCGCTTTCTTTTCCTGATTCCTGCGACGGGACAACAGCCAGATCCCGACGACGGCGAATGCGGATACTACGCCCAAGGCTTCCAGTACGAGAAGCCAGGTCAAGGGTTCAATCTGTATCATGTTGCGGACTCCTTCAGTTCGCCTGTCAACCTGCCGAGAAGTGCTTCAGTTTGCCGCTGCGCGCGCTTTTTGAGCCACCGCCAGGTGAAAAACCCGGCAACCCCCAGAAGCAGATTGATGGCCGCTGCAATCAATCCGGTGATGAGCCAGTTCGCCTGGGGTTCTTCCTCTTCTTCCTCAAGCAGCAACTCCTCGTCTTCTTCTATGACTGCGTCCTCATCCGTTTCTGAGGAGGGTGGCTGCAATGTGATGGGCTTCAGTACCACTGTCAGAGGGGTTCCCTCATGATCCTTGGCAAGAACCTCGAAATTGAGGATCGGCGCGGGATCCGAGGCCGCCGGGATCTCCAGTTGCGCTTCCCATGATTCCTGATCTGCCGGGGTAAAGGTCGCTTCGATGTTTTTTCCATCCACCGACAGGATGGCCTTGGCCTCGAAGGTTTCCGGATCGACGATTCGGTTGTCCGGAATCAGGCGCAGGGTGACCGTGCCCGGTTTTTCTTCGGGATAGTCGGTTTCCACTTTTACCGGAGTGGTAATGAGTTCGATGTTTTGTTCCCAGCTCCGTTGGAATGTCTTGCTTTCGGCTTTGATCGTCACTGTGTGGGCTCCCGGGGCGGAATAGGGTTCCAGGGTCCTGGCATAGATGCCCGGTGCATCAGGGCTGCTGCTGAGGGGAATGCCTGCCCCGGAGTCGCCATCGGGTTGCAGGGTCAATTCCACCAAGCGTAAAAAGTTTTCCCGGGTGATGCGTTTGCCGTGTTCGGTCAACTCCGCCTCCAGGGAGACTTTTTCACCCTCGATCAGATAGTTGGGAAGCGGGGAGACCTTGAGTTTGAGATCGGTGACGATCATCACCTGATTGTCCGGGTCGACATCGGCTTTCAGCCGCCATTCGCCAGGCATGGGATCGGTTACCGTGATGAGGTCGTAACTTTCCTCATGGTGCCAGCGTACCTGGGGGGGGTATTGGTCATAGGTCCAATGCTCCCCGCTGGGCTTGATGAGCTCGGTGGCCGGACTGGCCGGTTTGCGGAACACCAGCAGGGAGAACTCCTCGATGCTGGGATCGATTGTGAACCGGTTGTCGGCGAGCGGTACGCTGTCTCTGGGGAGCGCGCTCTTGAAGATATTCAGAAAGGTCCGCTGGAGCTGGTCGGCGGACAGCGCCACGACGTTTCTGCCGTCGGTGGCGACCGCCAGTTGTTTGAGCAGAGGATGGTCGGCCTGCTCCGATAGCGCGATGGTGTAGACATGGACCCCCAGTGACTGCAGGCGGGGAATCAATTCTTTGATGATCCGGGTCCTAGAGGCCTTGTCGACGATCGAATCCCCTTTGATATCGACCCTACCGTCGGTCAGAAGGATGAGGTGCCGGCTGTGGTCCGAATCAGACTTTTTCCAGCCCTGAATCGCTGTGAGGAGCACCTTTTCGATATCGGTGAACTGACCGTTGGAATGGATACGTTCCGCCGCCTGGGTGGCATCGTGTTTCCATTTACGGTTCACCTGTGCAGGGGGGACCAGGGATTCCACGTTTTCAGAAAACAGCCAGACCCCGGCGAGACTTTCCGGTGGTAACAGCTCCAGCAACAATTTGAGGGCCGGCACCCGGAGGTTGTTGGGGTCGGTCTGGTTCATGCTCCCGGAAACGTCGATAAGGACCCTGACCTCATCGCTGGCGGCTCTGGCCGTCGTCGACAGGGCAAGGAAAATGAGCAACAGGATGCAAAGGGTGCGCACGTTTTGGTCTATTCTTCAGCTGGTTTTTTCTGAAGAATAGACCATATCGTGGTTTAGGGGAGGGTGGTTCAGCTGTTTGTCTGCATTGCCGAGATGAACGAATCGGCTTCCTGGATGGAGCGTTCCATTTCCTGGATCAATGCCGAGACGCCCGCCTCGATACTCGTCAGTTCGGTTTGTAACGAAGCGATTGCGCGGGCGTTGAGGTTGTGTTTCAGGAACAGTACCTGATCGTGAAAGACAGTCAACACCGGTTGGATTTTGCCCTCGGCCCGTTTCATGGCGTTGATCAGCCGTTGATAACGGCGGCGGGTCTCCTGCAACTGTCTGGCGCTGCTGCGCCGCAGTAAGGGATTGCTGTACTGGGTCAATTCTTCCTCCCACTCTTCGAACAGTGCCTGGGCCACGTCCTCGATATCCGCGATTCTGCGATACACTGAGTCGGCCTTGTCCACGCTGGCCTCGTAGGCGGCGCTCAGTTCGTCGTATTTCTGTTGCAGTTCACCCCCGTCGAAGTGTGTCAGTTCGGTGAATCTCTGCAACGCAGACTTGAACTGTTCCTTGGCCTCACTTTGCTCCTCCCGCGCTTTTTCGATGCGGTGCACCAGAATTTCCCGCTTCGGGAATCCGACTGATTCCATCGCGCTGTAATAGGCTGAAGAGCAACCTGTCAGGAGAAACAAAAGGATCAAAAATAATCGTTGTGGCATAAGTGTCGTTGTCTTTCTTAAGTAAAGGATTGAGATGATGGAAATATAGAACCATTTGCAGGTTGAAGCAATTGTCATCCAGCCTTGCGACCAGTAAGCTACCTGTTACCTCAGGGCGCCGTCGTCTATCGGGGTTGGGCAGGTGGCCTGCTTCGATAAACGCTGTGAATGCTTCCTTGCCGGCGAGGCTTTCGCACCGGAGTACCCGCACTTGCACCAATGCGTTACATGTTTGAATGACCTGCTCCTGCCGGTCACCCCTCGCCTCCTTGTAAAATGGCGCGCTTTTGCTAGTTTTCCCGGTAAGGAGGAAAGCTGCCGTGAGATGCATCACATTTTTGCTCGTGTTCGTTCTATTGAACGCCTGTACCCCCCAGCGGCGGCTGGAGGGTGAGCGGCATTTGCAGCCTTCTGCTCCGCTGGCGGGAGAGGTTCCGCAGCCGGTCCTGAATGTTCCTCCTGTTCCCCGCCGGAAGAAGGGAAGGCTTCCACAAAAACGCTTCTCTGCGGTGGTGACCGATGTCCCGATCCGCCAGTTGTTGTTCGCCCTGGCCAGGGATGCGAAGCTGAATCTGGATTTGCTCCCTGGGGTCAAGGGTAAGGTGACCATCAATGCCATCGATCAGACCTTGCCCCAGATTCTCAAGCGTCTGGCCAGACAGGTGAATTTCCGTTACCGCTTCGAGGACGAGGTGCTGGTCGTCGAGCCGGATCTGCCCTATTTCGAGCACTATCCCATTCCCTACGTGAATATCGACCGCGACAGCACCAGTACCGTCGGGGTCTCCAACCAGATTGGCGGAGGGGATGCCAACACTGCCTCTTCAGGCAATGAAGGCGACAATGAATCGACCACCAAGATCAGTACGTTATCGAAGAATCATTTCTGGAAGCGCCTGGTCACCAATCTGCAGGCCGTGCTGGGCCAGCAGGGGGCGGTTGTCCAGGTGGGAACGGGCGGCGCTGGCCCCGCCAGGAATGGAGCCAGCAGGCCGGCAACGAACAGTGGAGGCGGACAGGCCAGTATGGGAGGGGGTAATGGCATGCCAGCGTTCCAACCACAGGCAGGCGGTGCCGCCCAGGGAAGTTTTGGCCGCCCTGGAGGGAAAGCAAATCAAGTGAGGCCGGGAACAGAAGTCCGGATCATCGCCCATCCCGAGAGCGGCATTCTCAGCATCAAGGCGACTGCCAGGATCCACCGCCGCATCCGCCGCTATCTGGATCAGGTATTGTCGCGTTCGCAGCGCCAGGTGCTGATCGAGGCGACGGTGGTGGATGTGCAACTGGGGGATCGTTTCCGCGCCGGGGTGGATTGGGAGGCGGTGAATGTCAAGTTGGGCAGCGACAAGCGCAAGATCGACATCGTCCAGAATATGCTTGGCCAGGCACTGTCGGGCCCCCCTGCGCTGACTATCGCCTATGCCGGCAAGGACATTGCGGCCACAGTGAAATTGTTGAGCGAATTTGGTACCACCCGGGTGATTTCCAGCCCCCGCCTGATGGTGGTCAACAATCAGAGTGCTATTTTGAGGGTGGTCCAGAACCGGGTGTACTTTACCGTGGAGGCCAACGTGAGTCAGTCCCAGACCAACACCGTGACCACCTTCGAGACCGTCCCCCATACGGTCCCCGTGGGTTTCGTCATGAGCATCACCCCGGCCATCGACGATGACGCCAATGTATTGCTGCACGTCCGTCCCACCATCTCCCGGATCAGTGGTTTCATCAAGGACCCAAACCCTTCCCTGGCAGATGCAGGGACCGAAAGTCAGGTCCCCGAGATCGAAGTCCAGGAGATGGAATCCATGCTCAGGTTGCATGATGGCAATATCGGCATCATCGGTGGCCTGATGCAGGACAATGAGAAGAAAAACACCCAGGGAGTGGCGGGACTGGCTAACATTCCCTATGTAGGCCAGTTGTTCGCCTTCCATGACGACAACAAAACCAAATCCGAACTGGTGATCTTCATCCGCCCCACGGTGATCCGCAACGTCAGTATCGAAGGGGATCTGCATGATTACCGCAGCTATCTGGAACAGCTGGAGACTGATCTCCCATGATCTGGAAATGGGCTCTGGTGATCGTAACCCTGTGTTGTGCGATGAGGGCGATGGCCGGAGGCGGCGCGTGTACCGAACTTGGCCGAGCTCATCAGGTTCCGATGAAGGGCCCGCTCCGTTCGGGCTATTTCCGGGTGATCGAATTGCCTTCCAGCGGAGCCGCCGAATGTTGGCTCGCTGAGGCTGGTGAGGCCCTCCTGGCGGGGAGGTATGAAAGGGCCCGGAGTGCTTATGCAAAAGTGCTCCGCAGCAGACCTGATGACCTGGAGGCATTGCTGGGATTGGCAGCGGTGGCCATCCGCGAGGGAGACCATGAGCAAGCCCGCCGTTACTACCTCAAGGTCCTGGTCCAGGATCCCCGGAATACGACGGCACTGGTGGGTATGAGTGTGGTGGCGGGGGACGATCCCAAAGTGGCCGCTGCTCTCGAGCAACTCGTGCGGGAGCGGCCCGATCTGGCCCAAGTGCATTTCGCCCTGGGCAATCTGTACGTACGCAAAGAGGATTGGTCCAAGGCCCAGTTTGCCTATTTCCAGGCCTGGCGGCACGATAAGGAAAATCCGGACTATCTCTACAATCTGGCGGTCAGCCTCGACCACCTGGGTAAACGCAGCTTGGCCAGACGTTTCTATGAGCGGGCACTACAGATGAGCCAGTTGCACTCCCATGCCTTCGATCCATCCATGGTCGAGGGAAGGTTGCGGCAGCTGTCGGGAGCCGGGTCATGAGCCCCCCCAAGAAAAGGCTGGGCGAACTCCTGATCGATGAGGGTATTCTCACCCCGGATCAACTGGAGATCGCCCTCCTGGAACAAAAGACCAGTGGCAGCCAGGAGCCACTGGGCAAGATTCTCGTCAGGCTGGGGTTCGTCAGCGAAGAGATCATTCGCGATCAATTGGGGCGCTCCCTGGGGCAGGAAAGCATCGACCTGCAACATTGGGTCCCCGATCCCAAGGCCCTGGCCCTTATGAATCAGGAGACTGCGCGCAGCCTCAGGGTGGTTCCGGTGGCTTTCGATGAGGAAGCCCGGCAGTTGATGGTGGCCATGCATGACGTGTTCGACATCGTCACCCTGGATCGTATCGCTGCCATGTTGGACGGCAAGGCCGAGGTCATGCCCCTTCTGGCAGGGGATGCGGAGTTGGAACAGGCGCTGGACCGATTCTACGGTTTCGAGCTGTCCCTGGAAGGTATCCTCAGGGAACTGGAGACCGGTGAGCAGGAGAGCGAACTGCAACTGGACACCGACCGCTACAGCCATCCCATCGTGCGTCTGGTGGATGCCATCCTGACCGATGCAGTCAAGAAAGGGGCCTCGGATATCCATTTCGAGCCCGAGGAGGGGTTTCTCCGTATCCGTTACCGGATCGATGGGGTGCTGCAGCAGGTCAGGGTGCTGCATAAACGCTACTGGGCCGGCATGCTGGTGCGGATGAAGGTGATGGCGGAAATGAACATCGCCGAGAGCCGGGCTCCCCAGGACGGCCATATCCAGTTGGCCGTGGCCGGCCGGGAGATCGATTTTCGCGCCGCCACCCATCCGACGGTCCATGGCGAGAACCTGGTGCTCAGAATCCTAGACAAGCAGAAAGGCATTGTCCCCCTGGATCGCCTCAATCTGGCGGAAGACACTCTGGAAACCATCTACCGCATGGCTTCCCGGCCTGAGGGCATTCTGTTGGTGACAGGTCCCACGGGAAGCGGCAAGACCACCACGCTTTATTCCCTGCTCAGTCATATCAACGAGGAAAAGGTCAACATCATGACCCTGGAGGACCCGGTGGAATATCCCCTGGCGATGGTCCGCCAGAGTTCTCTCAATCCCGCGGCGCGGCTTGACTTTGCCTCGGGAATCCGCTCTCTGATGCGGCAGGATCCGGACGTGATCCTAGTGGGGGAAATCCGTGACCAGGAAACGGCCACCATGGCATTCCGTGCCGCTATGACCGGTCACCAGGTGCTTTCCACCCTGCATACCAACTCAGCGGTGGGGGTGTTCACCCGTCTCCGCGACATCGGGGTGGCCAGCGATCTGATGGCCGGAAATCTGATTGGGATCATTGCCCAGCGCCTGGTGCGAAAGCTCTGCCCCCACTGTCGTCAGGAGAAAATTCCGACTGAAGAGGAAGCCCGCTGGTTCTCCACCCGCAATGAGAATCCCCGGGTCATTTACGAAGCCGGCCGTTGTGAGTCCTGCAACTGGCTGGGGTACCGGGGGCGGCTGGTGATCATGGAGGTGCTGCCGATGGACAGCGACCTCGATGCCCTGGTGGCCCAGGGGGCACCCCTGCACGAGATAGAAAGCGTGGCAAGAGGAAAGGGTTTTCGTTCCCTGGCCGAAGACGGTCTTCGCAAGGTAGGCGAGGGGGAAACCACCCTGGCCGAGGTTAGCCGGGTGACCGATCTGGGCCGTCTGTTGAAAACCGCCGACTGCCAGTAGCAAACCATGCCGATCTACACCTATACCGCCATCGATCCGCAGGGACGCCGCCAGAGCGGACAGGCCGATGCCGACAACATTGACATGCTCGAGGCCAGGCTCGGCCAGAGGCAGCTGGTTCTGATCCGGGCCAAACCCAAACGCGCCAGTAGCGCTTTAGTGTTACCCCGCGGGGTCGGTCGGCGGGAACTGATCCATTTCTGTTTCCAGATGGAACAGATGGTCAACGCCGGTGTGGGATTGCTTGAAGGGTTGCATGATTACGCCGATTCCCTTGAGGCGGGGCGTTTTCGTGATGTGGTGGCCGGGGTGGCGGACAAGATCGAATCCGGTATGACTTTTTCCGAGGCTCTCGCCCAGTTTCCCCAGGAGTTTCCCGAACTGTTCGTCAACCTGGTGATGGCCGGGGAGCAAAGCGGCGAGCTGGGAAAGGTGCTGGGGCATCTGACTGAATCCTTGAAGTGGCAGGACGAAATGATCAGCCGCACCCGGAAAGCCTTGAGTTATCCCCTCTTTGTCGCCGTGGTGGTGATGGGGGTGGTGAGTTTCATGATGATCTACGTGGTACCCCAGATCACTCAGTTCATCGTTTCCATGGGGGGCGAGCTGCCCTGGCACACCCGGTTGTTGATTGCGGTTTCCAATGGCATGGCCAATGGCTGGCCGTGGCTTTTCGGGCTGCCGGTCGTAACCTTTGTGGTGGCAAAACTGATCCTGAAACGGAGTCTGGAGGCCCGGCGGTGGTTCGATGCGGGCAAGTTGAGACTATGGGTGGTGGGGCCGGTGCTGGAGAAGATCGTCATGGCCCGTTTCGCCCATTACTTCACCCTGTTGTTTCAGGCGGGGCTGCCGGTGCTGCAGTGTATCGAACTGTGTACCGGGGTGGTGGGTAATCTCCAGGTGGCCAGGATTCTGGAACAGGCCAGGAGTCATATCGCTCAGGGTGAATCGGTCAGCGAGGCTTTGGCGGAGAGCGGGCTGTTCCCCAGGCTGGTGGTCAGGCTGCTCAAGGTGGGGGAACGGAGCGGTGATCTGGGTAAGGCCCTGAGCAACGTGAATTATTTCTATCAACGGGATGTGGACGATGCCATCGGCCGGATGCAGGCGATGATCGAACCGGCCCTCAACATCATCATCGGTGCGATCATGGGCTGGGTGATGCTGTCGGTGCTGGGGCCGGTGTACGACATGATCAGCAAGGTCCAGTTCTGATGGCCTGGGTTCTCTATCTCACCAATGGCCGCCAGGTTCTCTATCGGGTGAACCGGCGGGGGGCCATGCCGCTGTGGGAAGGGGAGGGAGCCCCCCCGGCAGACAGGCCCGGAACATGGTCCATGTCGCGGTTGGCGGTTCTCGTGGACCTCATGGAGGAGGAATACCGGCTGGAACGCCTGCCCCATCTGAAGGGATCCGATCGCCGTGCTCTGTGGAGTCGCAAGAGACGCCAACTGTTTCGTGACGAACCTCTGGTTTCTGCCACGGTCATTGGGCGCGAGAAAGACGGGCGCCGCGATGATCGGGTTATGTTCACGGTGCTACGGCATACCGGCCCGTTCAGGGATTGGATGGAAGCCATGGGTTCCTGGAAGGTCACCGTCAGAGGCATCTGGTCGCTTCCCAGGCTCAGTGCCCATTGGCGGGAGTACTCCCTGGTTGATGGGATGCGGCTACTGGTCTACCGTTGCTCCGGCCGGGTTGCCCTGCGTCAGAATTATCATAGCCAGGGTCGCCTGGTATTCAGCCGTCTGAGCTTTGTGGCAGAGGAATCCTTGGAAACGGAAGGCGCTCTGGAGCTGGAAAGGACTTGGCGCTATCTGGGCCGTCTCTTGGGGCTGGATCCTGGTCAGGGAGTGGATCTCCAGGTGTGGGCGCCTTCTTTCCTCAGCCAAAAAGTTTATGGGTTATGGGAGGCATTGCCTTATTTCCGACCTCATTGTCTGGAAATGGAAAAGATCGCAGCCGGGCAGTGCTGGAAGGAGGCGTTGGAGTCATTGGCGTTGCCTTCCTATGCTGCCTGGAAACTGACCCGGAATGTGTTCATTCCTGCTGCCCATTATCGTGATCCTTTCCTCTCCCAGCTTGAGAGACGGAACTGGCTGAACATCGGACTTTATACAGGATCGGTGGGGCTGCTTGCAGTGGCGGCAGGTTATGGTGCTGTGACAGAAGGACAAATGCTTCGACTCAAGGGGGAGGTGGAGCGTTTGCGCCTGCAAAAACAGGCATTGACGACCCTGGTGCAGAATCTTCCTGAGCCGTTTGCGGTGGATGGAATGAACCCCTGGGAATTGGAATCTCTTATCGATCTCAAGAAGCAAGTCGATAAGGGAATGATCAGCCCCAGACCTCTTTTGCAACTGGTTTCGTCCGCCTTGGGCCGCTTTCCTGATTTCGAACTCAGCGCGCTCGCACGGCAGCGTCCCCCGGCAGAGGAACAGGAAGAACAAACTGACGGCGCGGAAAGCTCCCTGGAAGATCCCCTTATGCTGACATTCACGCTCAAAGCGCCCTTGCATCCGGGTCAGGTTCGTCACTTGGTGGAACAGGTGGGGAACCTGGTCTCGTGGCTGGAAAGTCAGCCGAAAGTGGTGACGGCGCGGATCGGGGAAAGCTCGATTCCCCTCAAGGAAGACGAGCCAGTCAAGGGACAGTTTGGGGGTATGGAAAAAATCAACAAATTGGCTATTTTTACCTTAGAGATCGAATATTTCCCCTCCGGGGTGATCGGAGAACCCCCATCGAAGAGGGAGGGATCAGGGGAGGAATGAAGATGTGGACATGGGTGCGTTCAAGGTTCCTTGGGGACCGCCTTCCCATCGTTGCCTTCGTCTCGGCTATGTTGGTTACCCTGCTCACGATATCAATTCTTCACCTGAAAGTTTCTGAGCTGGAATCGATACAGAGGCAATTAGACACGGAAGTGGCCTCACTGGAACAAAAGCAGCGGGAAACGGAGGAAGCGATTGAACTGTATCAGCAACTTGAGCCTGTCTATCGAAAGGCGGAGAAAAACGGTTGGTGGCGCCGCCAGGACCGGCTGGCCTGGATGGAGCAGGTGGATCCGTCTGCCCGCCAAGTGGGGATGGCGAGCCTGAACTATGAACTTTCTCCGCCCAGAGATTTTTTTCAAGCCGATGACTTCTCAGTGCAGGCGGTGGCCGTCGAGTTGGAAATGGGGTTGGTCCACGGAGCCCAATTGTTGGAATTTGATCAAGCCCTGGCTGAAACCGGTCTGGGGCCGTTCAGCTGGGAACAATGCAGGATTGAACGCCGCCGGATTCGTGCAAGGCCTGAGGAGAGCAATGTTTCGGCCTTGTGCCGGCTGGAATGGTTCGCCCTTGTACAGCAGGTTGAAGAAGGGAATGACCCTGACGGTTCTCCTGATGGTGGGGTGCCTCCCTCATGAAGCGTCGGCCTTGGGAAGATTGTTCTTCACTCCCAGGGAACGGCTGGAATTGGAACGGCAGGTGAAAGTGCCTGCCGACAGTTCCCCCCGAAGTCATCGCCGCCTGAAAGTGAATGGATGGCTGTCTGGTGGCACAAGAACACGTCTGTGGGTCGATGGACATTTGTCCGGGGTAATGAAAAATTCGCCATCAGCGAAACTCGTGAATGAAACCCCACGTATTCTTTGGCAGGGGCGCTGGCTGAAACTCAAACCTGGCCAGGTGGCCCGGATAAACTCACAGGGTAGGTTTCACATCCATGAATTCGATCATGACTCCGATTATAGAGCACGGGTTCTCGATGATCGAGATGGCGATGGTCCTGCTGGTGTTCAGCCTTCTCATGGGAGGGATGCTGATGCCCATGGCGTCCCAGTATCAACATCGGCGTGAGTCCGAGACCCTGCGCAAACTCAATGCAATTTCCGAAACCCTGTACGGGTTTGCCTTGAGCCGGGGCAGGCTTCCTTGTCCCGACACCAATGGTGATGGACAGGAGGACCGGCTGAGGAGCCAGACCTGCAAGCGTGCTGCCGGAACCCTGCCCTGGGTGACCCTTGCGGTGGATTCCAGGGATTCCTGGGGCAGGCCATGGATCTACAGGGTGACCAAGGCATTCGCCGATGGCATCGATGGTACGGGTTGTGGGGATGAGGTGGCCGGCATTTCTTTTGCCCTGTGTTCCGAGGGGGATATTCGGGTGAAAGACGCTGAAGCTGGGCTGGTGGCGGAACACCTGCCTGCCATCGTGATTTCCCAGGGAGCGGTGGAATTTGCATCCACGCAGGAAAAGGAAAACAGGGATGGCGACCGGGATTTCGTCAAGAGTGTCTATTCCAACCTTCAAGGAAAGGAGTTCGATGATATGGTGGTATGGGTAACGCCCTCGATGCTTCAGAACCGCATGGTTCAGGCTGGGAGGCTGACGACAACGGACGGCAAAAGAACCGAGGAAAATTAGCAAAAGGTCATAGCCGGGCTCCAGAGGTGGTGCGGAGAAGGGAGAAAATACTGAGTGGCTGGTGCCAGTTTTGTGAGATGTTTGGAGGTATTATTGTATGAGGTATTGTATGAGGAAAGAGCATTGGATGAGGAAAGAGCAAGGTTTCACCCTGGTGGAAATCGCCATCGTGCTGGTGATCATCGGCATCCTTTTGGGTGGGGTGCTAAAGGGGCGGGAGTTGATCCAGAATGCCAAGATATCGAGCCTGGCAAAATCCGTCGAGGAAATCCGGGCGGCCTACAACGGCTATCGGGATCGTTATCATGCCATTCCCGGGGATGACAAAAAAGCGGACAAACATATCTCCACTCTGAGTTCAAGGGATGTGGGGAATGGCAATGGCAGGATCCAGGGGGCCTGGTACAAGGAGGTCCCGACTCAGGAGGCCAGCCTGATCTGGAAGCATCTGCGTGAGGCGGGTTTTCTGAGCGGAGCGGGAACCGAAAATCCAACCCATGGGTTCGACAATGTCATCGGTGTGCAATGGGCCAATCTCGGAACCGGTTTAGGAAATGGAAATGTGGTCTGCCTGGGGTATTTGCCGGGAGATGTCGCCAGGCTGGTGGATCTCCGCATGGATGACGGAGTGGCGACCTCGGGGACGGTCCGTGCCTGGGGAGCCAAGAAGGACTATGTGGATACCGGAACGTATGACGTTTGCACTAAGCTTTAGGAGGAGAGCTTGAGTCAAAAAACCGATAAACGCCAGGAAAACAGGTTTCCCCTTCCCGGTCACCAGGTCGAGATTATGATCGACAAATGGGGCAAGGGTGTTCCCAGATCCTGTCGGCTGGTCGATCTGAGTTCCAACGGCTTGAGTTTCGTGACCCATGACAATTACCTTGCGCCCCTGGACAAGATAGCTTTTCGTCTTCAAATCGGCGAAGGGGAAGCGGAAGGCAGGGCAGTGATCTGTTACCGGCGGTCCGATGGCGAGGGTAAATGGCGCTATGGGGCCATGTACCTCAAGGTGGATCCTGAAATCGAATCACTCGTCAGGAATTCGGAGCAGACCGGGGAAACCGTGCGGGTGGTGGCGGAGGAGGTGGCCGAGAAGATGTTTCTCGACCGCTGCCATTCGGCCGCCGAACGCCGGCACATGCATGCCAAGGTGATTTTGACCGAAGCGTCCACGGCCTTGCTCAGGCGTCTCAAAGTGCTGAAATATCCGCTTCACTCGTCGATCGAGATCGATATTCACGAAGGGGTCCAGATCGGCGGCAATCCCCCATTGATCGTCATTGCCGAAGAGGATGGCAATGGTTTTCGTTCCAGTGAGGGAGAGCAATTCGCCAACATCTTCGAAGTGCTGGAATTTCTCAGCGAGCGCCTCGCGGTCAGCCAAAGCGACCGGTGATGTAATCCTCGGTGAGGGGATGGCGCGGATTGGTGAAGACCCTCGAGGTATCTCCCACCTCGATCAGCTTGCCGAGATGGAAATAGGCGGTGCGCTGGGAAACCCGGGCGGCCTGTTGCATGGAGTGGGTGACGATGACGATGGTGTAGCGCTCGCGCAGTTCGTCGATCAGTTGCTCGATGGTGGCGGTGGCCATGGGGTCCAGAGCCGAACAGGGCTCGTCCATCAACACCACTTCGGGACCGACGGCGATAGTACGGGCGATACACATCCGCTGCTGCTGACCGCCGGACAAGCCGGTGGCCGGATGATCCAGGCGGTCTTTCACTTCCTTCCACAATCCCGCCCGCTTGAGGGAAACCTCCACGATATCGTCCAGTTCGGTGCGGTTGGCGGCCAGGCCGTGAATACGCGGGCCATAGGCGACATTGTCGTAGATGGATTTGGGGAAGGGGTTGGGTTTTTGGAACACCATGCCCACCCGGGCGCGCAGGATCACAGGGTCCATCTCGTGGCCATAGATATCCTGGGAATCCAGCTGTATGTTCCCTTCGACCCGGCAGCCCTCGATGATGTCGTTCATCCGGTTGAGGCAGCGCAGGAAGGTGGATTTGCCGCAACCTGAAGGGCCGATGAGGGCAATCACTTCGCGTTGCCCGATATCCAGATTGATGTCGAACAAGGCCTATTTTTCCCCATAGAAGACATCGACCTGGCGGCAGGAGATGCGGGCGTTTTCAACCGTATATTCCCCCACGGTGCGATGCCCTTCCCCGGTTATAGAGGGGGGCTCGGTTTGGGTCTGGGTTCCATCCACGAATCGTTCGAAGGTGTTCATAACGTTACTCATCAGGTTGCTCCCGGCTATTTTACCAGCGGCGCTCGAGGCGGCGCCGTAAAAGTACGGCTGCCAGATTCATCAAGCCCAGAAAAATCAACAGCACGATGATGGCGGCCGAGGTGCGTTCGACGAAGCCGCGTTCCGGATTGTCGGCCCACAAGTAGATCTGAACCGGCAGGGCGGTGGCCGGATCCAGCAACCCCTGCGGCGGATCGACGATGAAGGCCACCATGCCGATCATCAACAGCGGAGCGGTTTCTCCCAGGGCCCTGGCCATGCCGATGATGGCTCCGGTGAGCATACCCGGCATGGCCAGCGGGAGGACATGATGAAACACTGTCTGAGTTCTCGATGCACCGATACCCAGGGCGGCTTCCCGAATGGAGGGAGGGACCGCTTTTAGGGCGGCGCGGCTGGCAATGATGACGGTGGGCAGGGTCATCAGAGTCAGGGTCAATCCGCCGACCAGGGGGGTCGAGCGGGGCAGGCCGAAGAACCCGAGAAACACTGCCAGCCCCAGGAGACCGAAGACGATGGAGGGGACGGCGGCGAGATTGTTGATATTGATCTCGATCATGTCCACCCAAAAGTTGTTCTTGGGGGCGAATTCCTCAAGATAGATCGCAGCGGCGACTCCCAACGGGAAGGATAGCACCAGGGTGACCAGCATCATGTAGAGCGAGCCCTTGAAGGCGACCAGAATTCCGGCCTGTTCCGGTTCCCTGGAGTCACCACTGAGAAAGAAGATCCGGTTGAAACGGAGATCGAGGCGTCCCTGATGTTGCAGTTGCTGGATCCAGTCAATTTGATAATCCTTGAGGCGGCGCTGATTCTCGGGAACCGTCCGGTCCACTTTCCCTTTGACATACAGATCCACATCGGCGCCGGCAACCAGCCACACGGTAACGGCATTGCCGATCTGTTCCGGGTGCTGCAATACCCAATCCCGAAGTTCATAGCCGGCGCCGGAACTGACAAGACGATAAAGAACGCGTTTCTGGCGCCGGTTTTTCACTTCCGGGAAAAATCGCCTGAGGGATTGTTTGAGCATGCCCTCGAAATCTACTTTGGCCAGATGCTCAGGGGTAGGGGGCGCCACCTCGTGGGGATCCAGATAGACATCCAGGGCGATGTAGGTTTGCTGAAAGGCGCTGATCCCCCTTGCCAGAATGCTTGCAACCAGCAGGGCCAGAAAGGCGATGGCGATGAATATGGCGATGCGGCCATACCAGCGGAAACGTTGTTCCTTGCGTCGTCTTCCGGCCAGGCCGGCCTGGACGATGTCGAGGGCCTTGGGGGTGTCGTTATTCATATTGTTCGCGGTATTTGCGGACCACGTGGAGGGCGATCAGGTTGAGCGCCAGGGTGATCAGAAACAGGGTCAGACCCAGAGCGAAAGCCGCCAGTGTCTTGGGACTGTCGAATTCCTGGTCGCCCACCAGCAGGGCCACGATCTGTACGGTGATGGTGGTGACCGATTCCAGTGGGTTGAGAGTCAGATTGGCGGTCATTCCTGCCGCCATGACGACGATCATGGTTTCACCGATGGCTCTCGAAACCGCCAGTAACAATCCACTGACGATACCGGGAAGGGCGGCGGGCAATATCACTCCGGTGATGGTTTCCGCCTGGGTGGCACCGAGACCATAGGCCCCTTCCCGGAGGGCGCGGGGCACTGCGGTCAGGGCGTCGTCGGTCAGGGAAGAGACGAAGGGAATGATCATCACGCCCATCACCAGGCCAGCGGCCAGGGCACTCTCACCGGAAACCCTGAGACCAAGAGCGACGCCTGCATCACGCAGCATTGGGGCAACGACCAGGGCGGCAAAGAAACCGTAGACCACGGTGGGGATCCCGGCCAGTATTTCCAGCAGGGGTTTGACGAAGGAACGGGTATGGGAATTGGCGTATTCGGACAGGTAGATGGCTGCGAGCAGGCCGATGGGGGTGGCCACCAGCATGGCGATGGCCGAGATCAGCAGAGTGCCTGTCAGCAGGGGAATGAAGCCGAATGCTCCGGAAGCGCCCACTTGATCGGCACGGATCGCCATCTGGGGGCTCCATTTGAGGCCAAACAGGAATTCCGTGAGGGGAATTCTAGCAAAGAAACGCAGGGTTTCGAACAGCACCGACAGGACGATGCCGATGGTGACGAAGATGGCCAGGGTGGAGCTGAGAATCAAGGCATAGCGTATGGCCTTCTCCACGGTATTGCGGGCCCGCAGTGAGGGAGAGATGTGACGGTAGCTGAATGTCAGTCCGGCCGTGGAGGTGGCCAGGGCCAATACTGTCAGAGCCCGATAACCGATTTCCTTCAGTTGGCGATAATGTTCGGCTGCCGCAGACAGGGCCGGGTCCAGATTCTTCGGATTGACTTCCCCGGCCATGAGGTTGTAGATCTGATTGATGACCAGGGACAGTTGATCGGGGGGAAGACGGCGGATGTCTTCCGGTAGTTGGGAAACGATCCAATACAGAATCAGTTTATCGTCGAGAACCAGCCACAGGATCACCAGCAACAGGGCCGGCAGACCACACCAAAGAGCCACGTAATAACCATAGTAGGCAGGTATCGAGTGAAGATGACGGATATGACCGCCGCTGGATTGAAATGCCCGGTTGCGACCCAGATAGAAGGCGGTGGCGCTCAAGGCCAGGAGAACCCAGATCAGGAGGTCAGGCTGCATGGACGAGGTTCCGCAAGAAAAGCATGATCATCCCTGGGCTGGCCGTGAAGTGTCGTTTTTGCATGGATGATTGTGGAGGGTTCCTATGGTTTTTTTGCTGAGTATTCAAGCACGGCTTCAGAGATGAAGCAATCACGTTCTACGATCCAAATCGGTAAGGGAGCGTTCCTCTGGCGGAAACGCCCCCTGGCTTGCTTTCGTCGAAGTTGCTTTACAGAGATTGCAGGGGGATCAATTCCCGCGCAACCTTGCGGTACTTCTCACGCTCTTCCTTGGGCATGGGGATCAGACCTTTGTCCGCAAGATAGCCTTCGTCTCCCCAGGCCTTTTCGCTGACGTATTCATCCAGGAATTGCGGAATCCCAGGAATCAGACCCACATGGGCTTTCTTGATGTAAATGAACAAGGGGCGGGAGATGGGATAAGTTCCTTCGGCGATATTCTCGAAAGTCGGCTCGACCCCGTCGATCATGGCGCCGCTGATCTTGTCGATGTTCTGATCCAGATAGCTATAACCGAAGATCCCCAGGGTATTGGTATTGGCCTCCAGCTTCTGGACGATCAGATTGTCGTTTTCACCCGCTTCCACATAGGCACCGTCCTCGCGGAGGGCGTGGCAGATGCCTTTGTAGCGGTGCTTGTCCTGTTTCTTAAGGGCCTTGATCCAGTCGAAGGTCTTGCAGCCGCCTTCCATCGCCAATTCAGCGAAGGCATCGCGGGTGCCGGAGGTGGGCGGGGGACCATAGGCCTTGATGGGCACCTTGGGCAGAGACGGATCGACATCGCTCCATTGTTTGTAGGGGTTGGGGATCAGCTTGCCGGGGTTGGCCGGGTCGGGTACCTGCTTGGCCAGGGCAAGAAAGATCTGTCTGCGGGTAAGATTCCAGGATCGGGGGGCTTTGCGGGAATAGGCAAGAACGATCCCGTCATAACCGATCTTGACTTCGACGATCTCTTTGACCCCGTTTTTCCTGCAATTCTCGAACTCCGATTTTTTGATCCTCCGGGAGGCATCGGTGATATCCGGGTGCTGGACCCCGATACCGGCGCAAAACAGTTTCATGCCTCCGCCGGTGCCGGTGGACTCGACCTTGGGGGTGGGGAATTCGGTGACTTTTCCAAAGCGTTCCGCCACGGTGGTGGTGAAGGGATAGACGGTGGAGGAACCGACCACATAGATGTAATTCCTGCCGGCGGCCTGGACATTTAAGGTCAAGGCGCCCAGGAGGGCGGCGATGGATAAATACTTGAGCTTCACAGCAACACACCTCAGGTTGTTTGTTACATTGAACTAACCAGTATAAGGTTAAAAAAGTTACAGTTCTGTGACAATCCATTCGGGGGGCGGGACCTGAATCCAAGCGCTCCTATTTTTTGTTCTGGACAGTCCTGTCGATCAGCCGCTCGCGCTGGAAAACCAGGACCGCCGAAGTACGGAGTGCTCCGAGGACCAGCAGCAGAGCGCTCAGCGACAGTATCAGTTCCACAGTCAGCTGCTGCTTGAACAGCCCGATCATGACGTCACGCAGGACCGAGACGATGGCCGCATCGACGATGAAGGTCAGGCGCAGGCGTTGCAGGTGAAAATACTCCGCCAGGGAACGTGAGAGTTCGATCATCACGAACAGGGAAAGGACATCGGTGATGATGTCGAAATAGCTTCCGGTGAGGTTCCGGCTTTGGATCAGGGGCCACAGTTGCAGGAACAGTTTGGCCGTCCCCAGGAGGATGGCCAATGAGAGCACTGCCAGCATCAGGGCGAAGATCACGTCGGTAAAGCGGAAGAACAGGCGCAGCGCCAACTGGCTTATGGGGTTCATGAATGCAGCGCCTTGTCGACGATTTCGAAAAGATCCCTGGAAAGTTCCGGGGTCTGGCGGATTTTTTCCAATTGTTCCCGCATCCTCGCCTGGCGCCGGGGATCGTAACGCCGCCAGCAGGTCAATGGCTGGGCTAGGCGGGCTGCGATCTGGGGATTGAGGCGGTCGAGTTTGATCAGATAGTCGCCAAGGAGCTGGTAGCCGCTGCCGTCGTGGGCGTGAAAATGGATAGGATTCTGGCGGCTGAAGGCCCCCAGGAGCGAGCGGACGCGGTTGGGATTACCGAGATCGAAATCCTCATGGGAAAGCAGGGCTTTGATCCGTTCCAGGGCGCCGGGGGATGGATCGCTGGCCTGGAGGGCGAACCATTTGTCCACGACCAGAGCCTCGTTCCGCCACTGGTGATAGAAGCGGGCCAGGCACTGGCTCTTGCCGGGGTGGTGGTGATGGACCAGGGCCCTGAGGGCGGCCAGCTGGTCGCTCATGTTGGTGGCCTCTTCGAACTGGGCCTGGACGAGGTGCTGGCACTCCTCGCTGGGGATGGTGGCCAGGTAATCGAGACAGACGTTCTTGAGACGTCTGCGGCCGATGGCGCCGGCATCGGTTTGTTTACCTTCCCCGGGGCGATTGTGTCGATGGTAACAGTTCAGGAAATCGTCGGCCAACTCCCCTGCCAGTTGTCTCCGGCTGATTTCCCGAACCCGATGAATGCCATCCACATCGATGACTTCCAGTTGCTCGGCCAGGGTTTCTTCTTCCGGTAGCGTCAACAGCAGCGCAGTATAGGAAAGATCCTCCAAAGGATGCTGGAGAAGTTCAGCGAAACCCTGGAGCAAATGGGTGGAGACAGCGGGATCGTCGTGGTGCAGTTGGCCCAGTATTTCGGCACTGGCCAGGCATTGTCCCGCTTCCCAGCGGCTGAATGGATCGTCGTCATGGCGCCACAGAACACGTATTCCTCTGGAGGGCGGTCGAATTTGAGCCTGACCGGCGCCGAGAAGCCTCGCAACACGGAGAGCACCGGAGGCTCATGGACATTGATGAACCGGAAGCTTTGTTTCCGCTGCTTCAATTCCAGCACCCGGATGGTGTCACCAGCCTGTTCTTCTCCGGCCAGCTGGAGGGGAAGCCGACGTCCGCCCTGGTCAAGCAGCGAGAGGGACAAGGGGATCAACAGAGGTTCCTTGTGGGGTTGGCCTGGAGTGGGGGGGGTGGACTGATGACAGCCGAGGGTGAATGTCCTGGAGGCGGTATCGTAATGGGTTTCGATGGTCACCTCGGGGGTGCCCGCCTGGGTGTACCAGCGCATGAACTGGGAAAGACCGGCGCTATTGGCATCCTCCATCGCGCGCAGAAAATCCTCGCAGGTGACCGCCTCTCCGTCATGGCGCTCGAAATACAGGTCCATGCCTTTGCGGAAACCTTCCCGGCCCAACAGGGTATCCAGCATTCTGACGACTTCGGCGCCTTTCTCATACACCGTCATGGTGTAGAAATTGTTGATTTCGATGTAGCTGTCCGGCCGTACCGGGTGGGCGAGGGGCCCTTCGTCTTCGGGAAACTGACGGCTCCGGAGCAGTTTGACGTCCTCGATCCGACGCACCCCTGGCGAGCCTTCGTGGGCGGAGAACTGTTGCTCGCGGAATACTGTCAGTCCCTCCTTGAGGCTGAGCTGGAACCAGTCCCTCAGGGTAATGCGGTTACCGGTCCAGTTGTGGAAATATTCGTGGCAGATCACTGCCAGTACGTGTTCGAAATCGCTGTCGGTGGCGGTTTCCGGCTTGGCCAGGACGTATTGGGTGTTGAAGATGTTCAGTCCCTTATTTTCCATCGCCCCCATGTTGAAGTGTCCCACCGCCACAATCATGTAGCGGTCGAGATCGTATTCCCGGCCATAGGCCTGCTCGTCCCAGCGTATCGCCCGTTTGAGGCTGTCGAGGGCATGGCCGCATTGGTCCAGATCGTGGGGCTCCACATAGATTTCCAACACAACCTCTCTGCCGGAGCCGGTGGTGAAGGTATCACTGATTTTTTCCAGATTGCCGGCCACCAGGGCGAACAGATAACACGGTTTGGGAAACGGGTCTTCCCAGACCACGAAGTGACGTCCTCCCTCGAGTTCCCCCTGATCGGTCAGGTTGCCGTTGTAGAGCAGGACCGGAAAGCGCTCGCGATCGGCTCTCAAGGTCACCCGGAAACGGCTCATCACGTCGGGCCGGTCGGGAAAAAAGGTGATGCGCCGGAAACCTTCCGCTTCGCATTGGGTGCATAGCATGCCCTTGGAAACATACAGTCCTTCCAGACGGGTGTTGGTGTGGGGATGGATGAGGACCTCCGTTTCCAGGGTAAAGGTTTCGGGAACCCCGGTGATGATCAGTCTGTTGCCTTCCAGCCGGTAGCGATGCGAGGGCAAGGGAGTGTCATCGATGGCGATGGCCTCCAGTTGCAGATCTTCACCATCCAGGATCAACGGCCCGGATCCGGCAAATTCCGGATTTCGCCGGACAGCGAGCCGGGCTTTGACCCGGGTGGTTTCCGGGTTGAGATCGAAGTCTAGTTCGATTTGGGTGACCAGGTAGGTGGGGGGGCGGTAGTCCTGGAGATGGATTGCCTGGGGGGTGCCTTCACGCATCATGGTTTTGTCAGCTCCTTAAGCTGGTTTTTTCATGTGTTGGTAGCCGTGCCAGGCCAGCAAAGCCCAGGCGGCGATGAACGACAGGCCGCCGAAGGGGGTGATGATTCCGAGAATGCGGATATCACTCAACACCAACAAATACAGGCTGCCGCTGAATAGCACGATGCCGGCTGTCATCAACCGGCCGCTCCACACCAGGGTGGCCGATTGCCCGCCTTGCAGGGCGATGAGCCCCAGTCCGAGGGCATGCCACATCTGATAGGTGACCGCGGTGTTCCAGGTGGCCAGCATCTGGGGGGTGATCTGATCCCTAAGTCCATGGGCTCCGAAGGCCCCTAAAAGCACTCCCACACATGCCAGCAGGGAGGCCGTCATCAAAGTTTTGTGGTGCATGGATTCAACCCAACGGGGCGACGCCGAACAGCCGCACATGGCCATGGAGGAAACCGAAATACAGCACCAGGGCCAGAGCGATCCGCCACCAGCCGATCTCTTGCCAGTTCAGCTGTTGCCTGCCCTGAAGGATGGCCTGGAAGGGGATGATGGAAGTGATCTCCTGGTATTGATGCCATTTTTCACCGTATTGCCTGAGCCGTTTCTGATCCAGGTCGAAACTGCCTTTGACTGCCAGGATCAGGAAGGTGCCAAAGAAGATGACGGCCGCCAGGTCGCCGTTGGCCAGCAGGTGCAACAGGGCCCACAGGGCGATGCCCCAGAGCATGGGATGGCGGCTGATACGGAGTACACCAGTGGGATGGAAGTCCCCTTCGATCATGTTTTCCTGGCCCAGGCGGGCGGGATTCTTGGTGGTGATTCCGGCAATCACGAAAAAGAACGCCAACGGCATCAGCAGCACCGCCAAATATTTGAACAACAAGGGCTGTCCCCATAGGGGGATGTAAGAGGTATACGAGGCCTGACGCCAGGCGTAGACGAGCCAGATCAGCCCCAGCAGGGCGAGGGAGGCGAAGAGGATACGGTAGCCGATGGCGCCCAGTTTTTCAGTCAGTTGGTCCCGCAGTGAGGTGGCGGCCACCCCGAAATGCAGGCCAAGAAAAAATAATGAGGCTAGGATTAACTGGAACATAGCGTTTCTCCGGTCATTCTTCTTTGAGTCGGGCATCAACTCTACCAGATTACAAGGCCGGGTGCGGTAATCCAGTTGGCTCATGATCAGTTTGTCCCAAGCGGTGGCGCAGGTATTCCTGGAGCCTGGGAGACAGAAGACATAGGTGCCGTTGGCAACCCCGGCTATGGCCCGGGACTGGATGGTCGAGGTGCCGATCTCCTGATACGAAAGCATCCTGAACACTTCGCCGAAACCTTCCAGGGTTTTGTCCAGCAGGGGCTCGACGGCTTCCGGGGTGCCATCACGCCCGGTGACTCCGGTACCTCCGGTAGTCAGGATGACCTCGACCGAGTCACAAGCTATCCAGGGCGAAACCACGGCACGGATCTGATAGATGTCGTCTCTGACGATGCCCTTGTCCGCTACCCGGTGGCCGTTTTCCCCGATCCGTTGGGCCAGCAGTCTGCCGGAGGTGTCGGTGGCGTCGGTGCGGGTGTCGGAGACGGTCAGTAGGGCGATGTTGAGAGGGATGAATTGGCGTGTGGTGGTCATGGCGTTATTATTTAAGCTGAATGATTTGGGGAAATTGATCACAATGGCACGAACTTTTCAAATCACCGTCAATGAGCATCCGGAGATTCTCGTGAAAAGGGCCCACAAAATGGCGCTCGAGAACGCGGTTCATTTTATCGCTAACGAAGTCCAGGGGCATTTTTCCGGTAAGGGATTGGAAGGCACCTATCGTTTCGAGGACGACCTGCTTGTCATTACGGTGGCAAAAAAACCGCCTTTCGTCACCTGGACTATGGTGGAGAAGATTCTTCACTGGTTTTTCTGTTGAATAAGGTGGCGGGCACCGTAATGGACGAAGAGCGATTTGTGACGCTGTTGAGAAACAAAGCCGGTAATGCTGACAAAGGAAAGAATTATGCCAGATGAATTGTTGAAATGGGTGCTGCAAGCTCTGGATGATCTCAAGGCGCGCGAGGTCGTGGTGATCGATGTGAGGGGCAAGACCAGTGTGACCGATTATATGGTGGTGGCTTCTGGTACTTCGGACCGGCATACCCATGCGTTGGCGGATGCCGTGGTTGGGAAAGTGGCTGAACACAAGATCAAACCCCTGGGGGTCGAAGGGGAACATTCCAAAGACTGGGTCCTGGTGGATCTGGGGGATGTCATAGTGCACCTGATGCTTCCCGAGACCCGGGACTTCTACCAGCTGGAAAAACTCTGGCAAATGGATGCGGAAGACAGTGCTGCGGTTTGATCGTACCCTGCGCGGTTGGGTTTTTCTTCGCCACTGGGGGTTAGCCGATAGGTTTGGGTGGATGCCGGAAGGGCGCAGCGCAGCCGGCAATGGGTCCCGTGAAAGTCATCTTGATGCGGGGGCGTCAAACAGTTGCCGGAAGCGGTGGCTTGCCAGACAGGGATCCTTTTGCGAGAAGATCCCGCCGATGACAGCCAGGAGGTCGGCACCGGCCTCGAGCAAACGCGTGCCGTTTTCCGGGGTGATCCCGCCGATGGCCACCAGGGGGCACTCGAGAAGCTCTTTCGCCTGCCTGAGTATTTGCAGGGGGGCAGGCGTTGCGTCGGGTTTGCTTGCACTGGGGTAGAAAGCACCGAAGGCTACATAGCTGGCGCCCAGCTTTGCCGCAGAAGAGGCTCGATCGAGGTCACCATAGCAGGAAACGCCGATGATGGCCTGCCTGCCAAGGTGTTTTCTCGCTTCTGCAAGCCCGATGTCCTCTTTCCCCAGGTGGACTCCATCCGCACCAATCCTGAGGGCAAGTTCGAGGTCGTCGTTGATGATCAGAGGGACGTCGTAGCCATGACAGAGGGTCAGCACCTGAGAGGCTTGTGACGGCCCAAGCCTGCCTTGTTTGTCCCTCAGTTGGACGATGACCGCCCCACCTTCCAGGGACCGCCTGAGCTGCTTCAGCAACCATGCGAAATCCTCGCTCCCAGGGGTGATCGCGTAGAGACCCTGACGCGGAAGGGGTAGAGGCATTGTTTCAGCTCCAGAACAGGTGATAGGGAATGGCTTGGCCTTTGCCTGGCCGGAAGCCATATTTGATCGAATTCCAGGTGTATTGCTGAGCTTTGCGTACCGCCTCTTCCAAGGGGAGATCCTGGGCCAGCAGGGCGGTGAGGGAAGAGGCCAGGGTGCAGCCCGAACCATGGGCGCCATGGGGCAGACGTTCCCAGCTGAAGGTTTTGATGCCGCCCTGAAAATACAAGGTATTGTAGACCAAGGGCGTGGGTTCGTCCCCACCGGTCAGGAGAACGGCACCACAGCCGTGAGCCAGCAAACCTTCGATGCCTTCGTCCGGGTTGGGGGTGTTGCCCAGTTTACCAAGCTCGTGGTGATTCGGGGTAACGATAGTGGTAAGTGGCAGCAATTGCTCCCGGATCACTTCGAGCAGTTCCTCATCGCCCAGCTCCTTGCCTCCGCTGGCCTGGAGAACCGGGTCCAGGACCACGATTCCGGGACGCAGCCGTTCGAGTGCGGCGGCGACACCCCGGGCGATCTCGGTGGAACCCAGCAAACCGATCTTGACGGCCCGGATGGGAATATCCGCCACAATGACCTCCAGTTGTTCCTCGAGTGCCTCCGCTGATTGGGGAAAAATCCGCTTTACGTTCCGGGTATCCTGAGCCGTCAGGCAGGTGACGATGGAACAGGGATGGCATCCCTGGCCCAGAATGGCCTGGATGTCTGCCTGAATGCCAGCCCCCCCGGTAGGGTCATGGCCGGAAATCGTCAACACGGGTATGGGTGAGTTCAAATCTGTGACAACCTGGAAATTGGCCTGAATCGTCTAAACTTGCATTAGGAAGGTCTTCATGGGAAGCGACTGGGGCAAGTGGAAGGTAATTATACCAATGTTATTGATCCCATCAGGGCTTTCTGTATGATGCTGGACCATCTGGAGGCCTATCAGCGTGATATCTGGCTGCTGGAGATGGATCTGCTTCTGCCGCAGATCGAGGACGGGATGGCGGGATTGAAGCTGGACGTGGAATACAGTTTTTTCGTCCTGCCCGATTTGGAATATCGCTTCCGCATGTTCACCCGCCTGAAGCTCTTTCTTGGGGAGCTGGATGGCTATGCTCTGGATGGAGACGGGAAAGACCCTGATGATTATAGCGGCAGTCTGGCCGATGACTTTACCGACATTTATTTCGAACTGAGTCGGGGGCTCGATCTTCTCGATTCTGATCCTGGCGATCCTCTCTCCGCCCTGACTTTATGGCATACCGGTCACGTTCTTCACTGGCAGCAGCATCTCAGTGATGCCAGGCGGCGGTTGCAGGAACTGAAAAGAACGCATATGTTCGGATGAAGGAAACTTTTTTGTTATACAATTGAGAACGATTCGCGTTTGCAATATAATCCTCCCTCGTAATCGATTTTCAATCATGATTAACCTAGACCCAAGGGAGGATCGTACAATGAGAACCGTGGTCCGGTTGTCTTCTTTTATGGCGATGACTGTTGTGATAAGTGTCGTGGCGGCGGGGGAGAAAATGCCCAGCCAGGAAGAAATGTGGCGAATCATTCAACAACAACAGCAGGAGATCGAAGCCCTGAAAGCCCGCCTGGAGGCCCGGTCTGAAGGCGGGTCTCAGGCCAAGACCGAAGCAGAGGTCAAGGAGGTCAAGCGGCAAACCTCGATCCTGGCGGAGGAAATGGAGAAGGTGCGGACGCTCCTGGTGATCCCGGAGGAACCCAAATACAAGAGTGTGTATGGGCTGGGGCCGGCCGCCTCCAAGGTCTATCAGGTGGGCAAGGGGCTTTCCATCGGAGGGTATGGGGAAGGCCGTTATCAAATATTTACCGATGATCAGAACGGCAAGCAGGATAATGCCGATTTTGTCCGTCTGGTGCTCTATACCGGTTACAAGTTCAATGACTGGATCTTGTTCAACAGCGAGATTGAGTTCGAACATGCTTCTACTGGTAAAAATGGCGAGGTTTCGGTGGAATTCGCCGCTCTGGATTTTTTTCTCGATCCCAAAATCAATTTCCGTGCCGGAATGGTGCTATTACCAGTGGGTTTTCTCAATACTATCCATGAACCGCCGTTTTACTTCGGTAACAACCGACCTGAGGTGGAACAACGGATCATCCCGTCTACCTGGCGTGAATTCGGTGCTGGATTGTTCGGTGAGATCTACCCGGGATTGACTTACACGACCTATGTGGTCAATGGGATTCGGGCTTCTGATTTCGAGTCCAGTGGCATCCGTGGGGGGCGCCAGGGAGGCAGTAAGGCCAAGGCCGAAAACCTTGCCTGGGTAGGCCGTTTGGATTACGCAGTGCCCCAGTTGACGGGTTTGACGGTGGGGGCTGCGGCTTATTTGGGAAATTCCGCTCAGGATGAGATTGGCAGTGCAGGTGTGTTTACTCAGCTGTATGAAGGGCACGTGCAATGGAAATACCGGGGCTTGGAGTTCCGTGCCCTGGGGGCTTGGAGTCATATCGACGATGCCGGTAAGGTCAGCAGTGCGGTAGGGGAAACCGTGGGTGAACAGCAATTCGGCTGGTACACCGAGCTCGGCTATAATATTTTGCCTTGGCTGTTACCGGAATCGACACAATATCTGGCGCCGTTCTTCCGCTACGAACAGTGGGACACGATCGCCAAGGCACCCAAGGGCTTCAGTGACGACCCCCGTTTCGCTCGCCACCTGTGGCAGCTGGGATTGCATTACAAGCCCATTCCCAATGTCGTCATCAAAGCGGATTATCGTAACATCGATGCAAAACGAGGCGATGTGGCGGACGAGTTCAATCTTGGGTTGGGATTCATTTTTTAACCAATATGGGGAAACCATTGCCTGAAAAAGCAGTGATTTGGTGGGTGCTCATGGTCCTGGCGCTGTTCACCCACGTGGTTGCCGCCAGGGTTTATTACAGTAAACAGGAGGCCCTGGAGTTGGCTTTCGGCAAGGGCGTCAAAGTGCAGATGCGACCGCTGTTCCTGACTGCTGAACAGCGTTTACGGATCGAGCGCCTAGCCCAGGTGAAACTCGATTCCAGCTTGTTCACGTTTTATCTCGGCCAGCGTGAGGGGCGGGTGATCGGTTATGCCGCCATCGAAACCCATACGGTACGCACCCAACCCGAAACCCTGCTGATCGTTCTGGATGCCGGCGGCAGGCTCAAGCGGGTGGAAGTGCTGGCATTCCATGAGCCGCCGGAATATCTGCCCCCGGCACGCTGGTTTACGCACCTTCTCGGTGTACCCTTGGCGGATCTCCGTCTCGGTGTTGGGGTGGAAGGGGTCAGTGGTGCCACCCTCAGCTCCCGGGCGGCGGTCGATAGCGTACGCAAGGTTATGGCTGTCTACAGGGTAGCGGTTGCCGGGGGGCAGGACTGATGCGTTTTTTTGTCACCGGCGAGCACCACCGTAAGCTATTGCTGAATACCTGTGTGCTGATGTTCCTGGGTTATATCCTGCTGTTTTCCATCAGCGCCGCCTTGATGTATTTCCATCAGATGGATCTGACCCCCTCTTCCGTGGTCTATTATTATCTCGGATCTGAGGAAGAGTTCAGACCTCCCCGGTCTTATGAGAGTATGCTCGAGGTGGCGCATTTCCATCTCTTTTCCCAAGGGCTGTTGTTGTTGACCCTGGTTCACCTGATGCTGATGACCGAATTGCCGGTCAGGCTGAAGGTGGTGCTGGGTGGAGGGGCATTTCTGGCGGCGGTCAGCAACGAGGCGGCGGGATGGCTGGTGAGATTCGTGCATCCCGGCTTTGCATGGATGAAAGTGACTACCTTTCTGCTGCTGGAGTTCTCCCTGGGAGGGCTGGTGGTTTGTGTGGGGTTGTCCCTGCTGGGAAGTCTGCGGGCGAAGAGTAAACCACTGCTTGCAAAGCGGGTTGTGCGATAAGGGCTTTACAGCCGGGGGATTTTGTCCGATAATTCCCAGTCTATAGGCGCGTAGCTCAGTTTGTTAGAGCACCACCTTGACATGGTGGGGGTCGTTGGTTCGAATCCAATCGCGCCTACCAATTCATGAATTCCCAAAGCATCGCCTGGCGGTGCTTTTTATTTTTTGTTTGATGTGTCATGCCTAAGATAACGCTTCCTGACGGAAAACAACTGACCTTCGATCACCCGGTCACGGTGAGGGAAGTGGCCCAAGCCATCGGTCCCGGTCTTGCAAAGGCGGCGGTGGCTGGAAAGGTGGGTGAGCGTTTGGTCGATCTGGATCATGTGATCGAAGGCGATGCCCAGGTCATGATTATCACGCCCCGGGAGGAGGAAGGGCTGGACGTGCTGCGTCACTCCACGGCTCATTTGCTTGCCCAGGCGGTCAAGGAACTCTATCCGGAGGCTCAGGTGACCATCGGTCCGGTGATCGAGGACGGGTTCTACTACGATTTCGCCTTCGACCGCCACTTTACTCCGGAAGATCTGGAAAAGATCGAAAAGCGGATGGAAGAGTTGGCCAAGTCGGAAATTCCCGTGGAGCGGCAGGTGATGCCCAGGGAAGAGGCGATCGAGTTCTTCCGCCGTCAGGGTGAGGAATACAAGGCGAAAATTATCGAAGACATCCCGGGAGGGCAGGAGATCTCCCTTTATCGCCAGGGGAATTTCGTCGATTTGTGCCGCGGGCCCCATGTGCCCGATACGGGGAAGCTCAAGGCATTCAAGCTGACCAAGGCGGCAGGGGCTTATTGGCGTGGCGATGCCCAAAACGAAATGCTCCAGCGTATCTACGGGACCGCCTGGGCCGACAAGAAACAGCTCAAGAATTACCTCAAGCGGATCGCGGAGGCCGAGAAGCGCGATCATCGCCGCCTCGGAAAACAGCTCGACCTGTTCCATCTTCAGGAAGAAGCGCCGGGGATGGTTTTCTGGCATGACAAGGGGTGGCGGATCTACCAGACCATCGAACAGTACATCCGCGACAAGTTGCGCAGGCACGGCTATCAGGAGGTCAAGACCCCTCAGGTGGTTGACCGCAGTCTGTGGGAGAAGTCCGGGCATTGGGACAAGTTCGGGGACATGATCTTCACCACTCATTCCGAGAGCCGCGACTACGCGATCAAGCCGATGAACTGTCCCTGTCATGTGCAAATCTACAATCAGGGGCTGAAGAGTTACCGGGATCTTCCGCTACGGATGGCCGAGTTCGGCTCCTGCCACCGCAACGAGCCTTCAGGTACCCTGCATGGCTTGATGCGGGTCAGGGCATTTGTCCAGGACGATGCCCACATCTTCTGTACCGAAGACCAGATTCAGCAGGAAGTGTCGGCATTCATAGATTTGCTGTTCGAGGTCTATCGCGATTTCGGTTTCGATGAGGTCCTGGTCAAATTGTCCACCCGTCCGGAAAACCGTGTCGGCAGTGATGAGATCTGGGACAAGGCGGAGAAGGCACTGGAAGAAGCGCTCGAGCGGAAACGCCTGGAATGGCAGTTGCAGCCGGGTGAGGGCGCTTTCTATGGCCCGAAGATCGAATTCGCCCTCAAGGATTGCCTGAACCGGGTGTGGCAACTGGGCACCATTCAGGTGGATTTCTCCATGCCGGAGCGTCTCGGCGCCAGTTATGTCGCCGAGGATGGCTCCCGCCAGACGCCGGTGATGTTGCATCGTGCCATACTGGGGTCGCTGGAACGTTTCATCGGTATCCTGATCGAGCATTATGCAGGTTTGTTGCCCCTATGGTTGGCTCCGGTTCAGGGGATGGTGCTGAATATCACCGATGAACAGGCCGATTACGCCCTGGAAGTGGAAAAAATCCTAGTTTCTCAAGGATTTCGGATAAATTCGGACTTGAGAAATGAGAAGATCGGCTATAAAATCCGCGAGCACTCCATGCAGCGTATTCCCTATCTGTTGATTGTCGGTGACAGGGAAAAAGCGGCCCGGCAGGTGACGGTTAGAACCCAGAGTGGTAAGGATCTGGGGTCGATGACCCTGGAAGAGTTGGCCGCATGGCTGCAGGAACAGGTGGACGCCAAACAGGCTGCCATGGTACTGGAAGAATCGTAAGGAGATATCCACATCGCTGCAAAAACAGAAGTCCGTCGTAACGACGATATCAGGGCGCCCAAAGTCAGATTGATCGGGGCGGATGGAGAACAGATCGGGGTCGTGCCGCTAAGCGAGGCCAAGAGAATTGCTTACGATGCGGGCATGGACCTGGTCGAAATTGCCCCGCAAGCCGATCCTCCCGTATGTCGGGTGATGGATTATGGCAAATTCCGCTTTGAGCAGAACAAGAAGTTACAGGCGGCCAAAAAGAAGCAAAAGCAGATTCAGGTCAAGGAAGTCAAATTCCGTCCTGGGACGGGCGAAGGGGATTATCAGATCAAGCTGCGGAATCTGATCCGCTTCCTGGAAGACGGGGACAAGGCCAAAGTGACCGTGCGCTTTCGGGGCCGGGAGATGGCCCACAGGGAGCTGGGGATGGAATTGCTGAAGCGGGTCGAAAAGGATCTGGAAGACTATGCGACGGTCGAGCAGCATCCCAAGATGGAAGGGCGTCAGATGGTGATGGTGCTGGCCCCGAAAAAACGCAAATAACAGTTCTAGTTTCCCCTGCCGGTGGAGGCACCGGCAGGAAGTTGTAATGGACCAGGAGAAAACGATACCCAAATTGAAAACCAATCGCGGCGCAGCCAAGCGGTTCAGCAAGACCGGCTCTGGCAAGTTCAAGCGGAACCGTGCCAATCGTCGCCACATTCTGACCAAGAAGACCACCAAGAGAAAGCGCCAGCTGCGTGGTAGCGCTTATCTCAACGAGTCAGATGTGCGCGAAGCCAAGCAGCTTCTTCCCTACGCATAAACAATCCAAAGATAGAGGTTTCCCATGCCGAGAGTGAAATGAGGTGTCACGGCTAGCCGCCGCCACAAGAAAATCCTGAAGCAGGCCAAGGGCTATTATGGTGCCCGTAGCCGCGTCTTCCGGGTGGCGAAGCAGGCGGTCATCAAGGCCGGACAATATGCCTACCGTGACCGTAAACAACGCAAGCGTCAATTCCGTTCTCTCTGGATTGCCCGCATCAATGCAGCAGCCAGGGAGCATGGACTGTCCTACAGCCGTTTCATGGGTGGTCTCCACAAAGCGTCGATCGAGATCGATCGTAAAGTACTGGCGGACATGGCGGTCAACGACAAAGAGGCCTTTGCCGAGCTGGCCAGGATAGCTCAAGGCTGAATTACTTGTGAGCGAAGATATACAGGAGCTGCGCAATCAGGCCATGGAAGAGGTCGCCCAGGCGAGTGATCTGGAGGCGCTGGAACAGGTTCGGGTTCGTTATCTGGGTAAGAAAGGTCTGTTCACCCAACGGATGAAGCAGCTTAGCAGGCTGGGCCCGGAAGACCGACCTGCCACCGGTAAGATCATCAATGAAGCGCGCCAGCAATTTCAGGCAGCCCTGGAGTCCCGCAAATCCCTGCTGGAACAGGCGGATCTGGAAGCGAGGCTGAAGGCCGAGGCTATCGATGTCACCCTGCCTGGTCGTGGCCAGGCGGGTGGCGGGATTCATCCTGTGACCAGGACCCTGAACAGAATCCAGAAACTGTTTGCCAGTGTTGGATTCGAGGTGGCGGAGGGGCCCGAAATCGAGGACGACTACCACAATTTCGAGGCTCTCAACATCCCTGCCCATCACCCCGCCCGGGCGATGCACGATACCTTCTACATTGATGCCCATACGCTCCTGCGGACCCATACCTCCCCTGTCCAGATACGGGTGATGGAATCGGGTTATCCCCCGTTCAGGGTCATCGCCCCCGGACGGGTCTATCGGTGTGATTCAGATCTGACCCACACTCCGATGTTCCATCAGGTGGAGGGGTTTCTGGTGGATGAGGGAGTGAGCTTCGCCGACTTGCGCGGAATTCTCGACCAATTTCTGAAACGCTTCTTCGAACAAGAGATTCAGACCCGCTTCCGGCCTTCCTATTTTCCCTTTACCGAGCCCTCGGCGGAAGTGGATGTCAGCTGTGTCATGTGCAGAGGGGAAGGCTGCCGGGTCTGTAGCCAAAGCGGCTGGCTGGAAGTGATGGGATGCGGGATGATCCACCCGAAAGTTTTCGCTGCCGTGAGCATCGATACCGAACGTTATACAGGGTTTGCCTTCGGCCTGGGAGTCGAACGCCTGACCATGCTCCGCTATGGCATTGGGGATTTACGCCTCTTTTTCGAAAACGACTTGCGATTCCTTGAACAGTTCAATTAATCATGCGCTTTAGCGAATTCTGGCTCAGAGAGTACGTCAACCCCCCGGTATCGACCGATCAGCTGGTCGCGCAACTGACCATGGCGGGGCTGGAAGTCGACGCTGTCGAACCAGCGGCTCCCGAGTTTAGTGGGGTCGTGGTGGCTGAAGTGGTGAGCGTGGAGAGCCATCCCAACGCAGACAAACTCCGGGTCTGTCAGGTGTCCGTGGGTTCAGACCAGCCATTGCAGATTGTCTGTGGTGCGCCCAACGTGCGGCTGGGGATGAAGGCGCCTCTGGCCACCGTCGGTGCCATCATGCCTGGTGACTTCAAGATCAAGAAGGCCAAACTTCGGGGGGTGGAATCCTTTGGAATGCTGTGTTCGGCCAGGGAACTGGGGCTCGCCGAATCTTCCGATGGGCTTTGGGAACTGCCTCAGGATGCTCCGGTGGGTCAGGACCTGCGCGATTATCTGCAACTGAACGATACTGTGATCGAGGTGGACCTGACTCCGAACCGGGCCGATTGTCTGAGTGTCGAGGGTATCGCTAGGGAAACGGCAGTAATCAATCGAATGGATTGTCAACCTCCTGCGGTCGAAGCGGTCCTTCCGGGGTGCGATGACAAATGGGGGGTGGTGATCGATGAAGCGGCTGCCCATTCCTGTCCACGATATCTTGGCCGCCTGATCCAAGGCATCGATCCCGAGGCAGAGACGCCGATGTGGATGCAGGAACGTCTTCGCCGCAGCGGCATACGCAGTCTGGGTCCTGTGGTGGATGTGACCAATTACGTGCTCCTGGAACTGGGCCAGCCCCTGCATGCCTTCGATGCCAATCGCCTGCGGGGTGGTATTACCGTGCGGATTGCAAGACGTGGCGAACAGCTGGCGTTGCTGAACGGACAGGAGATCGAACTGCAGGGCAACGAACTGATCATTGCCGATCAGGAGCGTCCTCTGGCTCTGGCAGGGGTAATGGGGGGCGAGGACTCGGCAGTCACCCAGGATACCCGTAACATTTTCCTCGAATGCGCCTTCTTTGCTCCTGAGGCCATCATGGGCAAGGCGCGCCAGCATGGGCTTCATACAGATTCCTCGCATCGCTTCGAACGAGGGGTTGACCCTCAGTTGCCACCCCGGGCCCTGGAGAGGGCCACCCGGTTGCTGGTCGATATTGTGGGCGGACAGCCCGGTCCTGTCGTGGAGGTCAATGAGCCGGAACATCTGCCACAGCTTAACCCGGTCCGGTTACGGGCAGGCCGGGTAAAAACCGTTCTTGGGATAGAGTTTCGCGTCCAGGACATCGTCGACATCCTGCAGCGCCTGGGGATGAAGGTCGAACCACAGGAGGCAGGAAGGTGGCAGGTCGTCCCGCCGAGTTTCCGCTTCGACATTTCCCTTGAAGAGGATCTGATTGAGGAACTGGCCAGAATTCATGGCTATGATTCTCTTCCGGTGCAGGTTCCTCTTCTTCCAGCCGAACTTCGGGGGGCGCCCGAAGAGACGTTGCCTTTGGCGAGAATCCTGGAAGTGCTTTCTGACCGGGGTTACCAGGAGGCGATCACCTACAGTTTTGTCGATGCCGGACTGCAGCGGAAAATCACTCCCGATATCGAACCCATCCCCTTGGCGAACCCTCTTTCATCTGAAATGGGGGTGATGCGCACCTCCTTGTGGAGCGGATTGTTGCAAGCGGTTCGACATAATCTGAACAGACAGCATCGGCGGGTGAGACTGTTCGAGTCGGGCTTGTGTTTTGCCACAGTAGAAGGCGAAACCGTGCAACAAAGGCGCCTGGCAGCGGTTGCCATAGGGCCGGTGCTTCCGGATCAATGGGGAGAGCCAGAAAGAAGCGTCGATTTCTATGATCTCAAAGGGGACTTAGAGGCTCTGTTGGACCTGACCGGCCAAGCTGAGCGTATCCGTTTCCAGGCGGACAAGCATCCTGCCCTTCACCCGGGCCAGTGTGCCAGAATTTTCGACACTGAACACCAACAATCATGCGGTTGGCTGGGAATGTTGCACCCCTCTCTCGGTAAGGAGCTGGGATTTGACGATAACGTTTTTCTGTTTGAGACCGACTTGTCAATTTTGGAGAGGCGACGGCTTCCCGAGTTTCAGCCACTCTCCCGCCAACCCCTGGTTCGTCGCGATCTCGCGTTGGTAATACCAGAATCCGTGCCTGCTCAGTCTCTGCTGGAACAGGTCGAGCAGCTGGTAGGAGGATGGCTGGTCGACCTGGTTCTGTTCGACGTCTACCAAGGAGAAGGTCTGGGTGAGGGCGAAAAAAGCCTGGGGTTCAGGCTGGTGATACAGGATCGGGAACGAACTTTGACCGATGATGAGGTCGAGCGTCTCGTCGAAAAGGTAATAGAATCCCTGAATCAAACATTCGGGGCAAGATTGAGGGAATGACCATGACGTTGACCAAGGCCGATATCGTGGAGAAACTGTTTGAAGACATCGGGCTCCATCGTAAGGATGCCAAGGAGTTGGTGGACCTTTTCTTCGAAGAGATCAAGCGCAATCTCGAGGAGGGGAAAGCAGTCAAATTGTCGGGCTTCGGGAATTTCGATCTGCGTGACAAAAACGAACGTCCGGGAAGAAATCCCAAAACCGGAGAGGAGATCCCGGTAAGTGCCCGGCGTGTGGTGACTTTCAAGGCAGGGCAAAAACTCAAAAGCCGGATCGATATCTATTCGAAGAAACACGTTGGAGAGTCGGCTGCACTGGAAAACGAATAAAATTGTTGCTATCATTCTCAATCTGATTCGGGGCGTAGCGCAGCCTGGTAGCGCACCACAATGGGGTTGTGGGGGTCGTGCGTTCGAATCGCACCGTCCCGACCAAATCAAACTTCCTGGAAAAGGGAAGACGAGCCTTGCTGAAAAACCAGCAGGGCTTTTTTGTTGCCGGGAACGTTAATTACCGTGAAAGTTTGGGTGGTGCCGGGGGCTTGTCTTCAGGGACGCTGTGAATACTTTGTAGTTTCATGCCTTGGGGTGAAACGGGCTTTTTCATGAGAGTTATCGAGAATGTGTAAGGAGGCCGGACCACCAGGGGGGGCGCCTCTTGGGATGCCGTGAACCCGTGCCTGGAGGCTCGATAGTGGCCTTTTGGGCCGCTGCTGTTCTCTCAAAGTAACACCCGCATCCCCTCTGTGGTACTTTCTGCTTTAGGGGAACAGGGCGGTGATTACTTGATAAGACAAGGAGCACTTCTATGACTAGACTGGCGAACCTTTTATGTGGGCTGTATGTATTTGTCGCGTGGTCGGCATCAGCAGTGGAAATGAATCTCCCTGGCCTGGATGAAGAGACGTATCGACTCTCCGATTTCCGGGGAAAATGGGTGGTGGTCAATTACTGGAGTACCACCTGCCCCCCCTGTGTCAAAGAAATAGGCGACCTAAACCGGTTTCATCTCAGGCACAAGGACAAGGATGCGGTGGTGATTGGCGTGGATTTCGAAGAGATTCCCCTTCAAGAACTGAAGGGTTTCGTGAGCAAACATAAGATTTCGTATCCCATCTTGATCGGTCCACCCAGTTCTCCATCCCCCTTGGGAATGGTGATGGCTTTGCCAACCACTTTTCTGCTGACCCCTGAAGGCGAAGTGCTAGGACGTCATGTTGGGCCGGTATCTGAAGCTGCCCTGGAGAAATTTCTGCGTTCCCAAGTGCAGACTCCCTTGGATGAAAGTAAAAAGGAGACAAGGGAGTAGATCGTTTTCGCGGCTAATGTGGCCGGTACAATGAACAGCCAGCGATTTTCTTGTCGATCACTTTGAGTATTCGATGATAGGTGGTGCTGTCAGGGTTTCCAAATATCAGTTCGAATTGCTTGCGCCCCAGATGGTCTGGCATCCCCCGTACATCTGGCATGAATAGGGTCTCGTTGCGGGCCTGTGCCATGACTTCCTGGAGATGCCGGGCTTTTTCCGGGCTGACGGCAAAGCGTCCGAAGCGGGCGCCGGCTTTGTCGGCCACCAGATCACTGAAACTGAAGCCGCTCCCGTGGCGGGTATCGGCCAGCTCTTTGTACAATCCCATGGAGGCCGCGAATTGCTCCGTAGTGTAGGAGGCAATTGCTGCGGCAAGCAGAAAATGCTGAGCCAGATCATAACGCCTGTGTAATCTCAGGGTGATGAAACGAATTGGTTCAGTGGATTCCAGATTGAACAATTGGGCCGGATTGCTTCGATTGACATAGGTCGCCGTGACTTGCAGCAATGCTCTGTTTTCGGCCGTAGCATTACCAGAGGTGGAACGTTGCCGTGCCAGCTGGAACAGTGGACGCAACAGTTCGACCAGGGAGGCCGAATAGTGTTGCCGCAGGCTCCACTGACCGATCAATGAAGTATAGGCGGTCAGCCTTGGCTTGGAAGCCAGTATCGGGCTCAGGGGGGAGCCAGGAGAATCCCTATGTGGGTTCCTTTGGGCAACGTTTTGGGAGGAAGGACCATCCACATAGAGTTGGGTGAAGTCTTCGGGGAGCCATTGCAACATCCATTCGACCACTTGGCCAGGGAGCGTGACAAGGCCCATATCCACATTTTGTAACCTCAACTGTTCTCCTTCCAACCTCGAACGAAACACCAGATTCAAATAGGGACGGGGTAGATGGGTGACCAGGGTGATTGTGAGGTCAAGCCTGCCATCGGCGCCGCTTGCTGCTTGCACCCCGACTGGAAGCGATAATCTGCGCAAGAGACTGATGACCTGTATTTCCAGTTCCCTGGAGTCCAAACGGTGTTCTCTGGCGGTCATGGGGGAGGAAGGAGGATAGAAAGGGGGGCTGTGGTGGCCAGGGGGGACGGCAGGCTGGTCGGATAAGATAAACCAGAGCAGCACAGTCAATGTGATCAGAATCAAACTGATCAGGCTTGCCAGGAATCTAATCACTATGTGGCTGGAAAATACAAATTCGAGCGAGCATTCAATCTACAGCTTACTTGGGCCTAAAAAAAGAATAAAATAGTCTTACCCAAATCATGGAAGTAATAACTATACAAAATGGCTAGCGAGTCTGCACAGAGCACCGAAAAAAAAGATCCCAAAGAAGAAATCCTGAAAGCAGCATTGAAGCTTTTCACCGAAAAAGGATATAGCAAAACATCGTTTGCTGATATCAGGCAACTGGCCGATGTCAGTACCGGGACAATCTATCATTATTTCAAAAACAAGGAGGCGATCGCCGACGCGCTGTTCGAGGACATACTGCAAAGTCTCAGCGACTCGATCCAAGAGATCAAGAGGAGGAATAAAAATTCCTTCGCTCTCTTGAGGGCGATTGTCGAACTATTTTTCACCTTGACCGAAGATGCTCCCGAGGTGATGCGTTTCATCGTCGCCATCAGGCATCAGGAATTTCTGCCTTCCCGTCCCCCTTTGAGTCTCTCTCCACCTCTCCAGCAGTTGACCCAAATCATGCGCGATGGCGTCAAACAGGGGGAGCTCAGGCGGACAGACCCCCTCGTCGCCAGTGCTTTCTTTTATGGGACAATAAGCCGCATGATCCAGTTGCGCCTCGAAGGGGTGTTGAAAAAAGACCTGGACTGGTATCTGTTGGATACCTGGACGGCAATATGGCGTGCCCTTTCCCCTGTTTGAAGATCGGATTGGCCGGATACGCTTCGCTCGTCCGGCCAATACAATGCTTGCATCCTTCACGGTAACCCACATGAACCCCCAGTTTCACCCCGAAGCAGGTAAGTACCACAGAGGGGGGAGGGGGCATGGGTTTGAGAGCGCCAGCAGCCTGGGTGGCCGATATCGAACCTCCAGGGATGGGTTCACGGGGTCTCGAAAAACCATGTTACTTCCCCTCCCGCAAACTTTTACCCTAACGCAGGAAAGTCTACCCAGGTGCGAATACTCTCCGTAGCCATAGACAATTGAATCAGGGGAGTTCGGAATATCCCATCAGGTATTCATCGACCGATCTTGCCGCCTGTCGTCCTTCACGGATGGCCCAGACGACCAGAGACTGTCCGCGTCGCATGTCACCTGCGGCGAACACCTTGTCGATGGACGTGCGGTAGCTATGGGTGTCAGCCATGACGTTTCCTCGCGGGTCGAATTCCACTCCCAGTTGTTCCAGCATCCCTTCGTGTACTGGGTGGACGAAGCCCATGGCCAGGAAAACCAGATCGGCTTCGAGAGAAAATTCACTCCCCGGAACTTCCTGCATTTGCCAACGACCGTTTTCGTCCTTGATCCATTCCACCTTGACGCAGTTGACCTTGGTGACCCGGCCATCCTGGCCCTCGAAGGATTGGGTGCTGACGCTGAAAATGCGTTCGGCCCCTTCCTCGTGGGAAGAGGAGGTACGAAGCTTGTTGGGCCAATAGGGCCAGGTCAACAGCTTGTCTTCCTTTTCCGGTGGTTTGGGAAGGATCTCCAACTGGACCACTGAGGTGGCTCCCTGGCGTATGGAGGTCCCGATACAATCAGAACCGGTGTCACCCCCCCCGATGACGACGACTTTCTTTCCCGTGGCGACGATGCTTTGTTCCTCGGGAATCTGGTCGCCGGCGAGGCGCTTGTTCTGTTGGGGAAGAAATTCCATGGCGAAGTGGATTCCCTTCAGATCCCGTCCCGGGACATTGAGGTCTCGTGGTTTCTCTGAGCCGCCGGTCAGGACGATGGCATCATACCGATCGAGCATTTCCTGCATGGCGATATCGACGCCCACGTGGGTATTGGGGCGAAAGACCACACCTTCGTCGCGCATCTGTGCCATCCTACGATCGATCAAGCGTTTCTCCATCTTGAAGTCGGGAATGCCATAGCGGAGAAGCCCACCGATACGATCGTTTTTCTCGAACAACACCACTTGGTGACCAACGCGAGCCAATTGTTGCGCACAGGCAAGACCGGCGGGGCCAGAGCCCACGATGGCTATTTTCTTTCCAGTCCGGGCGTCGGGAATTTCCGGCTTGATCCAGCCTTCCTCCCAAGCGCGATCGACAATGGCGCATTCGATGGTTTTGATGGTCACCGGGACATCATCAAGATTCAGGGTGCACGCGGCCTCGCACGGGGCCGGACAGACCCGGCCGGTAAATTCTGGGAAGTTGTTGGTGCGATGGAGTTCGCGAATAGCCTCTTGCCACTTATCCCGATAGACCAGGTCGTTCCAATCGGGAATCAGGTTGTTGACCGGACAGCCATTGTGGCAATAGGGGATGCCACAATCCATGCAGCGGGCACCCTGTTCCGCGACTTCGTTGGCGGGTAGTGGATGCACGAATTCATGGTAGTGCTGAATCCTGTCGGCGACGGGCTCATAGCCACGGTCGTGGCGCTGGATTTCCAGGAAACGGGTGGGTTTGCCCATGAAATTACCTCTTAAATTCTTTTTCGGAAGCGATATTGGCAGAAAACTGGGTGGGTTGGATCCCTCGGATTTATGCTGTCATGCGCATATTGGCCTGCTGCCGGTCCTTGCGTAACTGCTCAAGAGCGCGGCGATAGTCGATAGGCATGACTTTGACGAATTTGTGGCGGTATTGCGTCCAATTCTCCAGAATCTCCCGGGCCCTCTGGCTATCGGTGTAGTGCAGGTGGGTCTGGATCAGGGCGTGCAAGCGTTGTTCGTCGAAGCGGGTCATGTCGTGGGCAACCTTGACCCAACCATGGGTTTCCAGGTCGCCACTCTGGTGTTCCAGTTCCTCGAGCGCCAGATCTTCTTCCAGGACCGGTTCAAGTTCCACCATCGCTTGATTGCAACGGCACTCGAAGTCACCACTTTCGTCCAGAACATAGGCGACCCCACCGGACATCCCGGCAGCGAAGTTGCGCCCGGTTTCACCCAAGACCACCACGATCCCGCCGGTCATGTATTCGCAACCATGATCTCCGACACCTTCGACCACAGCGATGGCGCCGGAATTGCGCACCGCGAACCTTTCACCGGCGATTCCACGGAAGTAGCATTCTCCGCTGATGGCACCATAGAGAACGGTGTTGCCTACGATAATGTTTTCCTCGGCCACGATTGGCGTTTCCTTGGGAGGATAAATCATGATCCGGCCTCCTGACAGGCCCTTGCCGACATAGTCGTTGCCTTCGCCGTCAAGCTCGAGGGTTACGCCCTTGGCCAGCCAGGCGCCGAAACTCTGACCTGCGGTCCCTTTCAGCTTGATGTGAATCGTGTCGTCAGCCAAGCCTTCGTGACCGTAGCGAAGCGCCACCTCACCTGACAGCATCGCCCCGACGGAACGGTCGGTGTTGCAAACGGGCATATCGATGGTGACCGCTTCCCGGTTGTCCAGCGCCGGTCGCGCCGCCTCGATCAACTTGTTGTCCAGGGACTTGTGGATCTCGTGGGGCTGAGGTTCGCAATTGAATACCGCCACTTCTGGACCGGCCTGAGGTTTGGCCAGGAGGTTGGTGAAATCCAACCCCTTGGCTTTCCAGTGGTCGATGACTTCGCACATGTCAAGGCGGTCAGACTGGCCGATCATTTCGTTGAGGGTACGATAACCCAGTTGAGCCATGATCTGGCGGACCTCCTCGGCGACGAAGAAGAAATAGTTGACCACGTATTCCGGCTTGCCGTTGAACTTCTTGCGCAGGACTGGATCCTGAGTTGCAACCCCCACCGGACACGTATTCAGGTGGCATTTGCGCATCATGATGCAGCCTTCCACAATCAGGGGGGCAGTGGCGAAGCCGAACTCGTCGGCTCCCAGAAGGGCGCCGATGACCACGTCCCGCCCGGTTCTCAGGCCGCCATCCACCTGCACGCAGATGCGGCCGCGGAGCTTGTTCAGCACTAGGGTCTGGTGGGTTTCCGCCAGACCGACCTCCCAGGGCAGCCCGGCGTGCTTGATGGAAGTCAGAGGGGACGCCCCGGTGCCGCCATCGTAACCGGAAATAGTGACGTGATCGGCGTGGGCTTTGGCCACCCCCGCCGCCACGGTACCGACGCCCACCTCGGAAACCAGCTTGACGCTGATGCGGGCCTTGGGATTGACACATTTGAGATCGTAGATCAGTTGCTTCAGGTCTTCGATCGAATAGATGTCGTGGTGGGGCGGGGGCGAAATCAAGCCCACTCCGGGGGTGGAGTGACGCACCTTGGCGATGATCTGGTCCACCTTGTGCCCGGGCAACTGGCCTCCTTCGCCGGGCTTGGCGCCCTGGGCGATCTTGATCTGGATGTCATTGGCGTTGACCAGATATTCAGTGGTGACGCCAAAACGACCGGAGGCCACCTGCTTGATGGCCGAACGCATGGAATCTCCGTTTTCCAGCGGCGTGAAACGCTCCGGCAGTTCACCGCCTTCACCGGTATTGGACTTGCCGCCGATACGGTTCATAGCGATGGCCAGGTTGGTATGGGCCTCCCAGGAAATTGAGCCGAAGGACATCGCTCCGGTGGCGAAGCGCTTGACGATCTCGCTGGCTGGCTCCACCTCTTCCAGGGGAACCGGCGCTCGGTCGTATTTGAATCTCATCAGGCCACGCAGGGTGAAGGTGCGCTCGCTTTGTTCATTGATCTGGCGGGCGAACTCTGCATAAGTCTCGCGGTTGTTCGAGCGGGTGGCGTGCTGCAGTTTGGCGATGGTATCGGGTGTCCAGGCATGGGTCTCGCCGCGCAGCCGGTAGGCGAACTCGCCGCCTACGTCCAGGGATTCCCTAAGTTCAAGAGGGTCACCAAAGGCCCGCCGGTGCCGTTGCAAGGCCTCGGTGGCGATTTCCTCGAGTCCCGCGCCTTCGGTGGTGCTGCTGGTGCCGGCGAAGTAGCGGTCCAGGAAATCCTGGTTGAGTCCCAGAGTATTGAAGATCTGGGCGCCACAATAGGATTGATAGGTGGAGATGCCCATCTTGGACATGACCTTGAGAATGCCCTTGTCCACTGCCTTGATGTAGCGTTGGTGAGCTTCCGTTTCGCTCAAGGATTCCGGCAGGCGGTGGCGCAGGTGAGAGATGGCATCGAAGGCCAGATAGGGATTGATGGCTTCGGCGCCATAGCCAGCCAGGACGCAGAAGTGATGGACCTCACGGGGTTCGCCGGTTTCCACTACTAGTCCGGTCTCGGTCCGCAACCCCTTGTGGATCAGATGATGATGCACTGCGGAAGTGGCCAGAAGGGCCGGAATCGGCATGTGCCTGGTGTCCACCTCGCGGTCGGACAGAATCAAAATGTTGTTGCCGTCGAGAACCGCTTTTTCCGCGTCTTCACACAAGCGTTGCAATGCGGCTTCCATCCCGGCCACCCCTCCTTCCACCGGATAGCAGAAACTCAAAGTGGCGGTGCGGAAGGCACCATGGGTGCGCGATTCGATGTAGCGGATCTTCTCCAGATCGGTATTGGTCAGAATCGGTTGATGAGCCTCCAGACGCATGTGCGAATCACCCTGGTCCATCCCCAGAAGGTTGGGACGGGGACCGATCATGCTGACCAGGGACATCACCAGTTCTTCGCGGATTGGGTCGATGGCCGGATTGGTGACCTGGGCGAAGGCCTGTTTGAAATAATCGTACAGCAGCCTGGAACGTGTGGATAACACCGCCAGGGAGGCGTCATTGCCCATCGAGCCCACCGGATCTTGGCCGCTGGCGGTCATCGGTTGGAGGAAAATCTTGAGGTCTTCCTGGGTATAACCGAAAGCCTGCATGCGGTCGAGCAGGACATCTTCGGCGGGCGCCATGGGGGCCACTTCTTCGGGCAGCTTTTCCAGTTGGATCTGGGTTTTGTCGAGCCACTCCTGGTAGGGAGCCCGCGAAGCCAAGTCTTCCTTGAGTTCCGCATCGCCGATGATACGTCCCTGTTGCAGGTCGATCAGGAGCATTTTCCCCGGTTGCAGGCGCCACTTCTTGATTATCTTTTCTTCGGGTACGCTGAGTACCCCCATTTCCGAGGCCATGACCACCATGTCGTCCTCGGTGATCAGATAACGCGCCGGGCGCAGGCCGTTGCGGTCCAGGGTGGCACCAATCTGACGGCCGTCGGTAAAGGCGATGGCCGCCGGGCCATCCCAGGGTTCCATGAGGGCCGCGTGATATTCGTAGAAAGCGCGCCGCTTTTGGTCCATCAGGGGGTTGCCGGCCCAGGCTTCCGGAATCAACAGCATCATCGCATAGGAAAGCGGGTAGCCCCCTGCCACCAGCAGTTCCAGTGCGTTGTCGAAACAAGCAGAATCCGATTGGCCTTCGGCAATGAGGGGCCAAAGTTTGTCCAGATCCTCTCCCAGAAAAGCGGATTTCATGGCATGGCGGCGGGCGGCCATCCAGTTGATGTTACCGCGCAGGGTGTTGATCTCCCCGTTGTGGGCGATCATGCGAAACGGCTGGGCGAGATCCCAGGAAGGAAAAGTGTTGGTGGAGAAACGCTGGTGAACCAGAGCCAGGGCCGAGACCATGCGTTCATCGTGGAGTTCTGGATAGAATTCACCCACCTGATCCGACATCAACATACCTTTATAAACGATGGTACGTGAAGACAGGGAAGGAACATAGAAGCCGGCGGGATCGTCCAGATCGAGGCCGCGGATGCGATTTTCCGCCTGTTTGCGGATCACGAAAAGTTTACGCTCAAAACTGTCCTGGTCGGGACAGTTCTCACCACGGCTCACGAAAACCTGGCGCACCATGGGTTCGAGGACCTTGACCGAGTCTCCGATGGTCGAATTGTCGGTGGGTACGTCCCGCCAGCCGAGAACGGTCTGTCCCTCCGAGGCGATCAGATCCTCCAGGATCCGTTGGCAGCGGAGACGGTTTTCTTCACCCTGGGGGAGGAAAACCATCCCCACGCCGTACTCTCCTTCAACTGGGAGAGTGATGCCGGGTTGGGTACATTCTTCTCGCAGGAAGCGGTCAGGGAGTTGCAGCAGGATACCCGCGCCATCGCCGCCTTTGGGATCGGCGCCGACTGCCCCCCGATGGGTCAGGTTGGTGACGATCTCCAAGCCTTGTTCGATAATGGTGTGACTTTTACGACCTTTGATGTCTGCAACGAAGCCGACACCACAGGCGTCGTGTTCGTTTCGGGGATCGTATAGACCCTGTTTGCGTGGGAATCCGCTATGATTCATGTTCGACCTCATCTGGATACGCAGTAAGGGGTCCTGATGGGAGTACCCATCGTCCGGTTCCGGACCCATCAATCCAAAGAAAAGCACAAAAGAATAGGAGACTTGGCTACGATTTGCAAGATTGGCATGGCTTGGCTGAAGAGTCTCCGCTCGCCTGCATCTGCTGCCAGGGAGGTGTTGCGTTGCGTGGGGAGTCTGTTTGTGTTCGGCTTGCTAGGGGTCATGGTGGTCGCCTGTAGTGGTTCGAGCGCAAAATCTCATACTTCCCTGCCTCCCATCCAGGGAAAATTTTATCGGGTTCATTCCGGTGACACCTTGTATTCCATCGCCCGGCGCAGTGGCCATGACTATCATACTCTTGCCCGCTGGAATCACATCCATCCACCCTATACCATCAAGGTCGATCAGCTTCTGCGGCTCATTCCGCCCCGGGCAAAAACATCCCCGGCCCGCCATTATCGTTCTGCAACGCATCGTTCCCCGGTCAGGTTCAAAAAAAAATCAAAAAAAACTTTAAAGATTCTCTGGCGCTGGCCGTTAAAGGGGGTGATTGCCAGAAACTTCGAGCAGACGGGTAGGAAAGGGATTGATATCGCAGCCACTTCTGTCCCTCGGGTGAGGGCGGCAGCAGCCGGCAAGGTGGTTTACAGCGGTAGTGGACTCGTTGGCTATGGAAACCTGGTGATCATCAAGCACGGGGAAATTTATTTGTCGGCCTATGGTAACAATCGCCGGCTTCTGGTGAGGGAAGGCCAGAAGGTAAAGGCAGGACAGGTCATTTCAGAATTGGCGAAAGGAAAGACGAAACGATCCGTGCTTCATTTCGAGATCCGCCGCCAGGGTGATCCCGTTGACCCCTTGAAGTATTTGCCCCGGCGTAGATTGAGTAGTGAACATTGATGGGAGGAATGGGGATGGCTGAGAAGACGAATATGGTGGAACGAGTGAATTTACCAATGACCGATAGGATACCCGAATGGGGAGCCGAGCCGGTGGCGGAATCTTCGAGTGGGTCGACAGGGGGCAGTCAGTTTGATGCCACCCAGATCTATCTGAACGAGTTGAGCCAATCCAAACTTTTGACCGCGGATGAAGAAAAATATTTCGGGACCTTGGCCCGCCAGGGAGATGAGGCAGCGCGAAAACGCATGATAGAAAGCAATCTGCGTTTGGTGGTCAAGATTGCCCGCCGCTATCTGAACCGGGGGTTGCCTCTTTTGGATCTGGTGGAAGAGGGCAACCTGGGGCTGATCCGGGCTGTGGAGAAGTTCGAGCCAGAGCGGGGCTTCAGGTTTTCCACCTATGCCACCTGGTGGATCCGTCAGACCATCGAGCGCGCCTTGATGAATCAAACCCGGACCATTCGTCTTCCGATCCACATCGTCAAAGAAATGAATGTCTATCTCAAGGCCATGAGACAGCTGGCCCAGAAGATGGACAGGGACCCCACGGCGGAGGATATCGCCGCCTATCTCGACAAGCCTGTCAAGGATGTGGAGCGGATGCTCAAGCTCAATGAGCGTACCACTTCGGTGGATGTTCCCTACGGTAAGGAGTCGGACAAACCACTCCTGGATGTGATGACCGATGACGCAGTGGACGGGCCGGAAGACCAGATTCAGGACGAGGCGGTGCGTCAACATATGAACCACTGGTTACAAAAATTGCCCGAAAAACACCGCGAGGTACTTCTCCGGCGCTACGGTCTGTGGGGATACGAAATCTCCACCTTGGAGCAGGTCGCCCAGGAGATGCAGGTGACCCGGGAAAGAGTCCGGCAGATTCAGATGGAGGCGGTCAGGAAGTTGCGTGAAATGCTGGAGAAGGAAGGTTTCTCAGTGGATACGATATTCCACTGATTTTCTCAGGCCCACCTTGGTTTTTAGAGGCACCTCGCCCGCCATTCTGGCGGGTTTTTTT
>Ga0114931_10000436_pt1 | contig 49837 bp, 46 predicted proteins | sample 2SBtaG_FD_89579 | JGI IMG/M metagenome (GOLD analysis project Ga0114931, IMG submission 89579) | Deep subsurface microbial communities from Kolumbo volcano to uncover new lineages of life (NeLLi) - 2SBTROV14_V59a metaG | ecosystem: Environmental > Aquatic > Marine > Volcanic | place: Kolumbo... | reverse complement strand
GGCCTCCCCGATGGCTTCCATGTGCTCGCGGATGACCTCCGAGCCGAGGTTGCTCGTCATGATGATAATCGTATTTTTGAAATCGGCCACACGCCCCTGGTTGTCCGTCAACCGGCCGTCGTCGAGGACCTGCAGGAGGATGTTGAACACCTCGGGATGCGCCTTCTCGATCTCATCGAGGAGGACCACGGCATAGGGCCTGCGCCGTACCTGTTCGGTGAGTTGACCGCCTTCTTCGTACCCCACATAACCGGGAGGCGCCCCAATGAGGCGACTGACAGTGTGCCGCTCCTGGTATTCACTCATGTCGATGCGGACCATGGCGTGCTCGTCGTTGAAGAGGAAGTCGGCGAGGGCCTTGGCCAATTCCGTCTTCCCGACGCCTGTGGTACCGAGGAAAATGAATGACCCGATAGGGCGGGTCTCTTCCTGAAGCCCGGCCCGTCCACGGCGGACGGCGTTCGAGACGGCTTCGATGGCTTCATCTTGCCCGACGACGCGCTGCCGGAGTTCATCCTCCATTCGTATGAGTTTGGCCCGCTCGCTTTCGAGCATCCGCGAGACCGGGACGCCGGTCCAACGCGAGACGATGGCGGCGATGTCTTCGGCATCGACCTCCTCTTTGAGCAAGGCGCCGTTGCGCTGTACCTCCTCCAGTCGCCCTTTGTTTTTCTCGACCGCCTCCGTCAGTTTGGGAATCAACCCATACCGGATCTCGGCCACTTTGCCGTAGTCCCCTTTTCGCTCCAGATTCTCCGCCTCCACACGCTGGGCTTCGATGTCTTCCTTGGCCTGCTGAATGGTCTGGATGATCTCCTTTTCCTGTTTCCACCGGGCCCGCAGTTCGAGACGGGTTTCTTCGAGATTGGCCAGTTGTTCGTTGATGGCGTCCAGTTTGGCGTCGTCGTTGTCGCGCTTGACGGCTTCGCGCTCGATTTCGAGCTGCCGGATCTGGCGTTCGAGGTTGTCGAGGTCCTCGGGCATCGAGTCGATCTCGATGCGCAGCCGTGCCGCCGATTCGTCGACGAGGTCGATGGCTTTGTCGGGGAGGAAGCGGGCGGTGATGTACCGGTTGCTCAGTTCGGCTGCCGAGACGAGGGCGCCGTCGGTGATGCGCACGCCGTGATGCACCTCGTATTTCTCTCTGATGCCCCGGAGGATCGAAATGGTGTCTTCGACGCTCGGTTCCGAGACGTTGACCGTCTGAAAACGCCGTTCGAGGGCCTTGTCCTTCTCCATGTATTTGCGGTATTCGTCGAGCGTCGTGGCGCCGATGGCGCGGAGTTCGCCGCGTGCGAGGGCAGGCTTGAGGATGTTCGCGGCATCCATGGCGCCCTCGGCGGCCCCGGCGCCCACGAGCGTGTGAATCTCGTCGATGAAGAGGACGATCTGCCCCTCGGCTTCCGTGACTTCCTTGACGACGGCTTTGAGCCGGTCCTCGAACTCGCCCCGGTATTTGGCCCCTGCGATGAGGGCGCCCATGTCGAGCGCCAGGATGCGCTTATCCTTGAGGCCCTCCGGCACGTCGCCCTGTACGATGCGGATGGCGATGCCCTCGGCAATGGCGGTCTTGCCGACGCCCGGCTCGCCGACCAGCACCGGGTTGTTCTTCGTCCGCCGTGAGAGGATCTGAAGCACGCGGCGAATCTCTTCGTCGCGCCCGATGACAGGATCGATCTTGCCTTTTTCGGCCAGCCCGATGAGATCGCGTGTATAACGGTCGAGGGCCTGATACCGGCTCTCGGCATGCTGGTCCGTCACGCGCTGACTGCCGCGCACGTCCTTGAGAACGCCGAGGACCTTCTCCTTCGTGACCCCCTGATCCTTCAGCATGCGGCCCACCGCCTCTTTCGATTCGGCCAGCGCGATGAGGAGATGCTCGCTCGCGACGAATTCATCCTGCAAGAGCTCCGCCTCGGCCAGTGCCCGGTCGAAGACTTTTTTCGCATCCTGCCCCACATATTGCCCTGTCACACTCGATCCCGTCACGACGGGCAGCTTATCCAATGCCTCATCGGTTTTGTTCCGGATCAGTTCTAGTGAGACGCCGAGCTTCTGAAGGATGGTCGCGACGACGCTGCCCTCTTCGGCGAGGAAGGCCCTCATTAGGTGGGCCGGCTCCAGCCCCTGATGGTTCTTTGAGGCGGCAAGCTGAAGCGCCGTCTGCACCGTCTCCTGCGCTTTGACAGTAAATTTTTGCAGATTCATAGTTTGATCTACGGTCGTTCATGAAATATCGGAAAGAATGTCATTCAACATAGGCGTTTTCGAAAAGCGTACCGTTTTCGGCGATAATGACAGGATGACAGGGACCGTGGGCTGCTCTTCGCTGCGTGCCCTTCGGGTTTGATTCGCTTCCATCGTCCCCTCCTCTAACACCGTCTTCCTGAATCGCATATTCACCGAAGATAAAGGTGCATGAGCGATCTCACCGACGAGGTCCGACCGGATCGAAGTTTTATTCCGGCAATGGACATCAGAGGAAGCGTGTACGGCATTCAGAGACTGTTTGGTGAGTTGGTCACCAGGCGTGCACTTTTCGAGACCGAAGAGCGCCGATTTTGAGGTACGTACTGGAAGTACGGGCCGATAAACCGAGCCCCAAAGCGAGGGAATCGGTGATTCTTTGAGCCGAAGAGGGTCATACGCAGCCCGGAATTATCTGACCAAAACAGTCTCTCAAGCAGCCATTCGCCCACCGCCATTTGAGTTATGTGTGATCATCCCTGCCTGATTTGGAGAAGCCTGAAGAAGTGTTTATCCTGAAAGTAGGCCATAAAGCGGTGGTAACGGAAGCAGACTTTGACTTTATTAACGTAAGCAATGGTTACCAGCCATTGATACTTTGAACGGGGCCCTCTTGTCAATGGCATGAAAATATGTACCATTGGCGCCGTAGTCATTCGGTTTTTTTCACCAATCATAGAAGGAATACCTATGAAACGACAGGGTACGATACTGCTGGGCTTGCTCTTATTGGGTCTGTTTTTCACAGGGACGTCGGCCCGGGCACAGGCGCGGCGCACCGTTCAGGCGACACGCGTCGGCACATCACGCGCATTGCGCAACATGCCATCAAAGCGTCCCCAATACCGTGCACCGTATGCGATCCCCAACCGCCCTTTCAAACTCGGTGGGGGTGCCAACAATGCCGATCGGCCCGGTTTCGTCGACCCGGTGGTGCAGGCCCAACGGGGTAGTATGGCCGCGACCGTTTCCCAGAATTTCGATGGCACGAGTGACGACGACAACGCGGCGATCCTCGGTTTCCGGATTGTTCCTCCCGACACCGAAGGTGACGTGGGACCGAACCACTATGTACAGTGGAACAACCTCGTAGTCGAGATTTTCGACAAAGCCGGCAACTCGATTCTAGGGCCTTTTCCGGGCAATCAGTTTTTTCAGGGACTCGGCGGAGATTGCGAGACCACCAATGACGGCGATCCGGTCGTTCGCTACGATCCCCTGGCCGACCGCTGGGTGGTCAGCCAGTTTGCCGTTTCCAATCCTCATTTCATCTGCATGGCCGTTTCAACCGGGCCGGATCCGACCGGAACGTATTACCAGTACGAGTTTCCGTTCGGCTCCGATTTCCCGGACTATTTCAAGGTCGGCGTATGGTCCGACGCCTATTACATGACGACCCGGAATTTCGCCAACGGGCAATCCTTCACCGGCGTGCAGGCGGTCGCCGTTGAGCGTAGTCAGATGCTCAACGGTCAGGCCGCTCAGATGGTGGTCATCGATATACCGGGCGGGACGGCCAACGACGGCTGGCTACCGGCCGACCTCGATGGACCGGCTCCGCCGATCGGGGCCCCGGGTATATTTGCCGGCGCCCCCAATACGACGGGATCGAACCAGATCGTACTCTATGCGATGAACGTGGACTGGGCCAACACGGCCAATTCATCCCTCACGCAGATCGCCACGCTACCCACGCAGCCCTTCGATACCTCCATCAATACAGTACCGCAAAAGAAGCCGGGAGAAAACCTCGATGCGCTCTCCGGCTTCCTGATGTTCCCGATGCAGTATCGCAATTTTGGCGGGCACCAGACGCTCATGCTCAACCATACGGTCGATGCAGGCGGCAATCGGGCGGGCATTCGCTGGTATGAACTCCGTGATACCGGTAGTGGCTGGAGCATCTATCAACAGGGCACCTATGCACCCAATGACGGGCTTAGCCGTTGGCTGGGTTCCATCGCAATGAACGGTAATGGAGACATCGCCCTCGGGTACACCGTCTCGAGCAAAAACAGCTTCCCCTCGATCCGGTTTACGGGCCAGGCGGTTGCCCAGAGTGGCTCCGGCATCATGGATGTCGCCGAGACGACCATCGTCTCGGGCGGCGGTACACAGCGGCAGTCGTCTAACCGATGGGGCGACTATAGCGCCACGTCCGTCGATCCGTCGGATGATCTCACGTTCTGGCATACGAACGAGTACTATGCGGCCTCCGGCAGCTTCGACTTTAACACGCGTATTGCCTCCTTCCAGATTGGCGGTGGAGGGGGGACTCCGCCCGCAGCGCCCTCTAGTCTGACGGCTACGGCCACGTCGAGCAGTCAGATCAATACGGGCTGGACTGACAATTCGACCGACGAGGATTCCTTCGAGGTCGAACGATCCCTCGACAATTCCACCTTCGCCCTCGTTGCGACCGTCGGAGCCAATTCAACCAGTTATACCGATTCCGGCCTGAGCGCCTCGACGACGTACTATTACCGTGTGCGCGCCTGCAATGTGGTCGGGTGTTCATCTCTTTCGAACACCGCCAACGCGACCACGCAGGGCGGTGGGGCGGCGACGGATGTGCATGTCGAGAATATCGTGACGGGACAACAGGGCGTTGGCCACGGAAACAAGAGCGGCAATGCCACCGTCACCATCCACGATAACCTCGGTGGCCTCGGCGTTGGCTATGTCGTCTCCGGCACCTTCAGCGGCGACTTCAACGAGACGGCATCCGGAACCACAGATGGAAACGGGCAGGTGGTCCTCCTGACGGCCGGCTCCAAGAAGGGCAAAGTCAACGTCGGATTTTGTGTAGACACCGTCACGGGGGCGCTTCCGTACAATCCTAGTGGAAATGTCAGTACGTCTTTTGACTGTTCAACCGCGAATCCGGCCAGAAATCACTTTTCTCAGGGTTCGTCGCAGCAGAGCAGTGCGGATTCGTTGCCCGTTCAATTTGCGCTTGATCAGAATTTCCCCAATCCCTTCCGATTGACAACGCAGGTTGCCTATTCGCTGCCGGAGGCAAGCCGGGTGCGGGTGCGCGTGTTCAACGTGCTCGGCCAAGAGGTGGCCTCGCTGCGCGACGGTTTCGAGGAAGCCGGTCGTCATGTGGTCGCGTTTGATGCCACGGATCTCAGTGCGGGGATCTACATTTATGTGATGGAGGCAGGCCGTTTCACCGCCACGAGACGCATGACTGTGCTCAAATAATCAACTCTGATAGCGACTGAAGGAGAAAAGAGCCGGACGGATTAAATTCTGTCCGGCCTTTTTTCGATCTATAGCCGGAAGACGGTTCGCGTAAAATAGAAGGTTAGTCCGCCGTTTTTTGCGCCTCGATGATCCCATACCGGAAGCCGCCGACCGCATAAGCCATTCGGATGAGCGGAAACAGCCGGACGAAGTGGCGGTCGCGGTTGAGGCGGTCAAAGAGGAAGTGCATATAGCGCGGATGCCGGAGGAGATGCCAAAGCACGCGCCGGGCGCAGATCGTCCATGTGCGCCGGACGCGGCGGCTCAGGTCTTCGGTGCCGCTCACGTCGAAGCCGGCTTCGGCCATCATCGCGCCGTATTCGGCGGCAGACCCGAGGCCCGGCAGACGGCCCTCACGGCAGATGGGCGTCAGAAACAAACGTGACTGCCACTTCCGGGGCGCTTCGGTGGTGAGCCATGCCGCGACCACGAGCCGACCACCGGGCCGAAGTACCCGATACGCTTCCTTGAAAAAGCCGGGCTTGTCGGCCATATGAGCCAGGCTTTCGATGGCGATGACCGCGTCGAAGTGCCCCGCCGGAAGTTCGTTTTCACGCCAATCGCGGAGCTTATAAATGAGGTTGTCCGGGTCCCGGTTCTGGCGTACGGCATGGATGAATTGCACCTTGGATACCGTGAGTCCCGTGACCCGGGCCTCGTACATTTCCGCCAGATATCGCCCGGTCGCCCCGTAGCCGCAGCCCACATCGCAAACCACACTCCCCGGCCCAATCCTGGCGGTTTCGGCCACCCGGTCGATCAGATTCATTACCGCCGTCTCGGTCGATTCACCGCGCCGGAGCCAGAGCCCGTGGTGCACGTGTTCGCCCCAGAACTCCCTGTAAAAAGCATCAAGCGCATCATAATGATGGGCAATGTCTTCGTTAGTAGGAAGAATATCGGGTACGATCATTCGAGAAAGCGCTTGACTTTGAACCGTGGTTCAGGGCTTATATTGAAACGGTCGATGAAGATAACGCTCTCGAAACTCAAATGACGATCGCCCAACTGGCCCGACGCGCCGGCGTAAATCCGGCGACAGTACGATATTATGAACGCCGTGGTCTGATTCCACCGCCGCCGCGCCGGGTCTCCGGCTACCGCATCTATGGCGATGACCACCTCCGCCAACTGGGTTTCATCAAACGCGCGAAAGCCGTCGGATTCACCCTGCGCGAGATCCGGGAACTGCTGGCCCTCCGGCTCGATCCGGCCGCCGATTGCAGCGAGGTACGACGGCAGGCCGCCGAAAAGCTCGCCGATATCGAACAACGCCTCAGTGACCTTGACGGCATGCGTCGGGTTTTGAGCGGTTTGGTGCAAGCCTGCGGCGGATCGGGCGCGACGAATGCCTGCCCCATTCTGGGCGCGTTGGAATTAGATTTGTGAATAAACGATGGAGCCGAGAACTCCGCACCATGGTGCCGGGCGTACGGCAGGTGAAAATGATTTCCGAAAACCATCACGGGAGGTCGTCATGGATAACAAAAGAAGGGTCGAAATCTTCAGTGCCGGGTGCCCTATTTGCGAATCGGCGGAAGCCGAGGTTCGTGATCTCGCGTGTTCTTCGTGCGAGGTTACCGTGCTCGACATGCACGATGCGGCCGTGGCCGAGCGAGCCGCTTCGCTCGGCATCCGCAGCCTGCCGGCCGTCGTCGTCGACGGTGAACTCGCCGGCTGTTGTACCGGTCGTGGCGTCGATACGGCGGTGCTCCAGGCGATGGGCGTGGGCGTGCCGCGTGGATGATGCGTGTCTTCGTTCGGTGCGCGCCTTTCAAATTTCAGATAGGAGAATCAGACATGATCAGCAATCGCCTAGCCTCAGAAACCAGAGGCAAATGCCTCGGCATCTCTATGCTCCTCGCCCTGCTCTCCATGATGGCCCTCGTGCCTTCTGCCCGCGCGCAGGCGGACAAGCAACTCGACCGGCCCGATATCACGATAGAAGTGGGCGGGCTGGCGTGTCCGTTCTGCGCCTACGGCATCGAAAAACGACTGCGAAAGGTAGAGGGCCTCGCGGCGGTGTCCGTCCTGCTCGAAGAAGGGACCGTGCAGTTGAAAATGAAGGACGGTGCGACGGTCTCGGAGGAACGGCTGAAGAAGGCCGTTACCGAAGCGGGATTCGAGGCGAAGCAGATCGTCTTCGTCAACGAAAAAGTGAAAGCGCCCTCGGCGGGCTGAACGGCCAGGAAATGAAATCAGGAAGATACCGGCTTCGCTGGGGCCTGCTCTGCGCAGTGGCCGTGTTGACGTGCGGCCCGGCCATCGCACAGATCACTACGAATACCGCCCTGCCGGTCGCCCGAGGACAGGGCATCGTGCGCCTGCAGATGAAGTATTTGCGGTCCACCGGCGACGCCACGGCGGCGGATCGGGGCGTGCGGGTACTGGCCTTTCCGGTGGTGGGCGTCTACGGAATCACGGCCAAACTGGCCGCCTTCGGAGTTTTCCCCATCCTCGACAAAAGCCTGGACGTGACGATGCCACAGGGACGAATCACCCGAAGCACTTCGGGGCTCGGAGATGTACGGCTGTTTGCCCGGTACACGGTGGTTCAGTTCAACCGGCGCGGACTCCTGATGCGGCTGGCTCCCTTTGCGGGCCTCGAGTTGCCGACGGGGGCGACCGGCGCGATGGACCGGAAGGGCCGGTTGCCGCGGACCCTTCAGCGCGGTTCCGGCTCCTGGGATCCGTTTGTCGGCGTTGTGCTGACGCGCCAATCATTTGCCTGGCAGGTCGACATCTCGGCCTCGTACCAGTTCAATACGGAAGCGGATGCCTTCACCTTCGGCGACGAGGTCCGCCTGGATATGGCCACCAAAGTGCGGCTGCTCCCCCGCAGCCTCGGACACGGCCTTCCCCGCTTTCTGTACGTCAATCTGGAGACCAACCTGATCCGGCAGGACGAGAATCGGGTCGGTGCGGTGGTGGATGGGAATTCCGGCGGCACGACGTGGTATGCGGCGCCGGGCCTTCAATATGTGACCCGCCGCATGATCCTCGAAGCTGCCGTACAACTCCCCGTCGTGCAGGACCTGAACGGAACGGCCCTGGAAAACAACCTCATCACCACCCTGAGCCTGCGGGTCAGCTTCTGACGCGCCCACTTTCATCTTTCGGGAGACCCCCATGTACCGCTTTGTCCTGTTGCTTTTGCTTTCACCGGCCCTGTTCCTCACCGGGTGCCGGCCGCCCCGTACTGAAGCACCGGCCTACCACTTTGTGAAGGTATGGGGGCAGCGGGGTGAGCAACCAGGGGATTTCCGGGAGCCGATTGGGATCGTCATTGCCGACAACGAGGTCTTCGTGAGCGATGCCGGCAACAACCGCATCCAGGTATTTGACCGCGAAGGCCGCTTTCTAAGAACGTTCGGTGCCGAAGGCTCAGGGCGCGGCGAACTGGAGCGGCCGATGCATCTCGGCCTTCGCGGTGACACCCTGTATGTGTCCGAATACCTCAACGACCGCATTCAACTTTTCTCCCGGCAGGGCACCTCCCTCTCCTCTTTCGGCATGCATGGCGCCGGACCCGGACAATTCGATGCCCCCACCAGTGCAGCAGTCGATACGAAAGGGCAGATCTATGTCGCCGATTTCTATAATCAACGCATACAGGTCCTCGACACCAACGGCACCCTTCTCCACCAGTTCGGAACGACCGGGCAGACCGGCCCGGCACCGGGGCAGTTTACCTACCCCACGTCCGTCGCACTGTTCGCTAAGGGCGGCTTCGTGGTCGGCGATGCCTATAATCACCGCATCCAGGCCTTCGACGCCGATGGCACCTTCCGGTGGATGATACCGAAGGACATCAACTGGGCGGATTCGACGCAGGGCCGGTTCAACGTCGCCACCTCGGTGGCCATCGGACCCGAAGGTGACATCTACGTTGCCGACTTTTACAACCATCGCATCCAGGTCATCACGAATGACGGTTCGTTCCTCACCGCTTTCGGCACGCATGGCACGGCGCCGGGACAGTTCGAACGCCCTGTGGATCTAACCTTCGACGGCAACGACAACCTTTACGTCGTCGATTTCGGCAACGACCGCATCCAAAAATTTGCGCCGGTGAGGAGATAGGCGCCGGTTCCTATCGCCGTCCCGAGGACCAGTAGACGGCGGCGATGCGCCAACCTTCGTCGTGCGACGACGCATTTTCGTCATGCGGCATCCGAACCGTTCATTGAAGATACCGGCCTCGAATCATTCCGTCACAGCCCTTCGATAACACGCCGAAGCCGATTCCGAACGTCCATGGCCACCGCACCGAGCGCGTCGTTCTTCACGGCCTGCATCGAAGCCATCGGATCGACCGCCGCCACTTCGGTCTTCCCCTCCTCCGTCGTGCGCACAATTACGTTGCATGGCAGCATCGTGCCGATCTTGTTCTCCAACTGAAGGGCCTGATAAGCGAAGTGCGGGTTGCACGCGCCGAGGATCATGTACGGCGGCAGGTCCACGTCGAGCTTCTTCTTCATCGTGGCCTGCACGTCGATTTCAGTGAGGATGCCGAAGCCTTCTTCCTTGAGCGCCGCGGTCACGCGTTCGATGGCCGACGCTACGGATTCGTCGAGTGTGCGCGCAAAATAATAGGTTGACATTTGACGTTGGCTGTTGGCTGTTAACTCATGGCTGTTAATTTCTGGCTGTTAGCTTCTGGCTGTTAGCTTCTGGCTGTTGATGCTCAGTGGTTATCGTCATGATCGTCATCGTGATCGGCGTCGGCGTGCTCGTGGTCGTCATCGTGATCAGCGCCGGCGTGCTCGTCGTCATGATCGTCGTCGGCGTGTTCATGCGCTTCGGCTTCAGTGATGGGCCCGGCCTTGAAGAAATCGATCAAAATGGTGCCCGTGCCGTCGATGCGGAGGCCGGTGGGCCCGGGTACGGGCGGTGATCCGTGGCCGTGGGCGATGATTTTATCTCCGGAATGGGCGAGGAAGTGCCGCCCATCGGACGCCAGACGATACGTCTGCCAGCCGGTGGGCGACCATTCATCCGCATCCATCTGGTGTTCGGCGCCTCCCTCCACCCAGCCCACGCGCGCCTCGGAGCCGTTGAGGTCGACGAAGTGATAATCCTTCGCGTCCGTCGCGTGATGGATCACTTCGAAATGACCCTGGAACTGATCCAGATTCACGGCCAGCTCGGCTTGCATGTTGCCAAGCGATTGGTCGACGACAAAGGAAAGCGGGCCGCCGTCGGCCTGAAGGGCGAGGACGTCACCGCGGGCGCTGTCCCGCACCACGCTGCTCGAGACCTTTGAGGAATCCCCCTCCAACCAGTGGACCTTCGCTTTCCACGCCGCCGCGTCGGCTGGTTTCCAGGTCCACGAGCCGTTTTCCCCAAGCACCAATCCGGTCGCTTCGGGCACCTCCGATTCCGTTACCGCCTGCATGACGCGCTGCACACCCACGCCGTGTTTGAAGACCATCTGTGCGCCGTGTTCGGCGGTCTCGAAGAGCAGGACCAGCCCACCGAGCCCGATGGCGAAGAGCACCAGAGACGGGACCGTTTTGCGCTCACGGTTGAAACCGAGGGCAGCCAAACGTAGAACGGCATAGATACCGAAGAACCACACGGTCCAAAGCGCAAGATCAGAGTGTTCTGTGAGCGTATGCTCGGCCCACTGCGGGATCGTCATATCGTCGGCGGCGGCATCCCCGGTGAGATAGGCCGCGAGGGCACCCAGCGCACCGAGGACGAACAGCGTGACGGCCGTGGTGTGCCAGCTCTTCTGTCGTCGAAAGACCAGTGCGATTAGATCGACGAGCACAGCGGCAAACAATAGAGCGATGGGGAAATGAACGATGGCGGGGTGCAGATTGGGCGCCCAATCGGGGAGAAACGGCATGGCTTTCAGGTTTACGGAAGAGAGGTATCGAAACGGTCTGTCTCAAAGAGACGTGCCGAAGTTACGAAGGAAGGTTTATGCTTGTTATATATGGCCCGCACCTTTATCCGAATTTCTTTCCAACCTGTAATCTATCGGAAAGGATTCACAAGGCGACGCTTGATTATTATGAATGTCATTCATCGTGTACCGTAACTCGTTCATCATTGATAATCTGAAAGAACCATGGACTACGTAAGGGCCGAGCGTTTGGGATCACTTGCATTATTCTTGATCGCGGCCTCCCTGACGATGCTGGCTACGACGGTCCCGGCTTTTGCCCAGGACCATCACGACGCGCCCATCACAGGAAGTATTCGCGTCGAACGCGGGGCTCATCTCAAAGCCCTGGCCAAAATCACGCCAGAACAGGCCCGAAAGGCGGCATTGTCTCGCATGCCCGATGCCACGATCAAAGAAATCGAATTGGACCGGGAAGACGGTTATCTCGTCTATGATGTCGATCTGATCAGTGACGGCGAAGGGCAAGAAGTACTCATCGATGCCGGCAACGGCGCCGTGCTGAGGACAGAAGCGGATGACGAGGATGCCGTGGAAGAGGACGAGGGGAAGGACGGAGACGAAGCGGTGGACGAAGATGAGGACAAAGACGAGGCTATGGATGCCGATGAAAATGACGACGGAGGCAAGGCGATGGATGAAGATGACGACCAGGACGGAGAGCGCAGGGGGATCGATCTTCCCGGCGCCGTCAAGCACGCATTCCAGTCCACGTATCCGAATGCGAAAATACTCGGCACGGCCGAGGAGCATGACCACGGACAACGCTTTATCGAAATCGAAAGCCGCGATGGTTTGACCCGACGTGACCTGCTGTATTCGCCCGACGGCACACTCCGCGAAATCGAGGAGGAAGTGAGTACGGGCCAGCTTCCGGGCACCGTTCTCCATGCCGCCGAATCGAAAGGGGAGATTCTCAAAGCGGAACGAATCACCCGTGGCCAGACGATATTGTTCGAGGTCACCATTCGGATGAATCATCAGACGCGTGAATTGCAATATGACGCAAACGGAGTGGAAATCACCGCTTCCGGGGTGCAACGATAATCGTCCACTGACCGCTCCACGCTCCCGCCTGATGCAGTACACACGCCGGCCGGAAGGCATAGAAGGATCCCGTGGCGGGTGTTCGGATCGCACACGTCACGATCGTTCGCAGCGGGTATTTCTACCGTCTTCCGAATGCCAAGAACCGTAATACTTTCGGGTCGGGTTTCCCCGACCTACCTCGATGAGCGGGCTGTTCGCCACTACGGGCTCATCGGTCTCCTTTTTCTCGCGGTGCTCGGGGGCTGTGCCACGTATCACCCTGCCCCCATCGACGCACCGTACATGCGGGAGGCCCTCGCCACGCCGGAGACGGAAGCCCTCCGCGTGGCAGCGTCCAGCATCGACCATCCCTACCTTCGCCCGATCGTCCTCGACCTCTCCGATGGGATAACCCCCGACGAAGCCGCGATAGTGGCGGTCCTGGCGAACCCGGGCCTCCGGGCCGCGCGGGCACGGCGGGGCGTCGCGGCAGCACAGCTTTTCGCCGCCGGCGTGCTGCCGAATCCCCAGCTTTCGGCAACGGCCGACGTGCCGCTGAAAGACACCACCGGCGCCTCAACCGCCGTGGGCCTCGGGCTTTCACTGGACCTCAATGCCCTGTTTACCCGCGGAACCGAACGGCAGGCGGCCCGGGCCGAACAGGATCAGGTACGCCTCGATGTCGCATGGCAAGAGTGGCAGGTCGCACAGTCGGCCCGACGGCAGGCGTACGGTGTCGCTTTTCTCACTCGAGAGGTCACCCTGGCTCGCGATCAGGAAACCGCGCTGCGCGAGAATTTAGCGGTCCTCACCGAGGCGTCTCGACGTGGGCTCTCCACCGACGTGGAGCGCTCCGCTGCCGAGACGGCCTACCTCGCGGCCCGCACAACACGGCTCGACCTCGAACTTCAGCGCGACACCACGCGGCTCGGCGTCCTCCGGCTGCTCGGCTTCCCCGCCGACGCTAAACTCCGGCTGCAAGCGGCGGCGTTGCCCTTCGGCGCGGACACGAGCGAATACGATACCACGGCCGTCTTCCCGAGCCTGCCGCCCGCCGACAGTCTGTCGGCCTACCTCGAGCGCAGACGGCTCGACCTCACCGCACTTCGATTTGGATACGAGAGTCAGGATGCATCCCTGCGGGCAGCCATTCTCCGCCAGTTTCCCACCCTCAATATCGGACTGAACCGGCTGCGTAGTGACTCCCGGCTACTTTCGCTGGGGCCGGCCCTGTCGATCGGCATCCCGTTTTTCGACCACAATCAGGGCGAAATAGCGGTCGCACGGGCCACACGGTCGCAGCTCCGAAAGGAATATGCCGCCCGGGTTTTCGAGGCGCGTAGCGACGTATCGTTCCTCTACAAACAGATCACCGGTTTTCAGAAACAGGTGCGCACTGCGGTTGCCACGGTTCGGGCTCAACGCGCCCTCGTCGAGACCTATGGACGCGCCCTCCGCCTCGGCGATGCCGACGTGCTGACGTATTACCGGGCGCGCATCGACCTCATCTCGGCCGAGGTGGCGGAAGTACAACTGCGCCGGACCCTCGCCGCGCTGTCGGTGGCGCTAGAAACCACCACCGGCGGTCTTTTTAGCTTACCCACCACGCAGAACTCGCCTTGATGTTTTCGTTTCCTACCACAGCCCTCTGGCCCATCATTGTTTTCGCGCTCGCCGTGTTCACGGGGTGCGAAAACCCGGCCCCTCCCAACCCCGCATCAGAGCCCGTGGCTCGTGTGGAAACGTGGGTGGCGAAGACCGACACACTCGCCGAGGTGCTCGATGTCTATGGCACCGTCGTGGCGGCACCGGGGGCCAGGCAAAGTCCCTCGGTGCCGTTCGAGGCGGTGGTGCGACGGGTGCTGGTGTCCGAAGGTATGCCGGTCGAGGCTGGGCAACCCTTGCTTACGTTGCGCCCGAGTCAGACTTCGGAACGAGAATTGACAGGGGCCCGCACAGCACTTCACGCGGCCGATACGAGCCTGCGCACGGCACGCTCGCGCGATTCGCTCGGACTGGGAACGCGCGACCAGTTGGCCCGGGCCGAGCAGGTCTTCCGGGATGCCCGGACACGGCTCGATCAGGTTGAGCAGTGGATCCAACTCGCGACGGTCAGTGCGCCTGCCCCCGGCGTGGTCGTGGCCGTCCATGCGACCGAAGGCGCCATCCTCGCGCCCGGGACACCCCTGATGGATCTTGCGCTTGAGGGACGATTTGAGGTACGCCTCGGGATCGAGCCCGACGACATGATTCGCATTCAGAAAGGCCGGCCCGTCACGGTGCAGCCCATCGGAACGCACCGGGAGCCCGCGTACGGTGCCGTGCGCAGTGTCGCCCGCGCGATCAACCCCGATACGCGACTCGTGGATGTGATGGTCACGCTCTCCGAAGATGCGCCGCTCCTCTTCGGCGAGCGGGTCCGGGGTGAAATTGACGTGCGCAGTGGCGACGGGCTCATCGTCCCGCGGTCCGCCGTCTTGCCGCACGACGGCGCATACCAACTCTTCACCCTTCGAGACGGGCGGGCAGTGGCCCACCTCGTGCGCCTCGGCGTCGAAACCGACAGCCTCGTCGAGATACTCGGAGGGCGGGTGGCCGCCGGAGACAGCATCGTCGTGCTGGGCAATTATGTACTCCGGGATTCCATGCGTGTACGGACCACCGCACCGTCACCGACCGCAGCGGTGAACTGACATGAACCACGCGACGCGCTCTTTTTCCGGATGGCTCGAGGCCCATCGGCGTTCCGTCCTGTTCTTCCTGGCCGTACTCGCGCTGGGTGGTGCCGCGACCGCGCTCAAACTGCCCGTCGGCTTGTTTCCGCAGGTCTCGTTTCCACGTGTCGTCGTTTCTCTCGATGCCGGCGACCGACCGGCCGAAGAGATGATGGCGCTCGTCACCATTCCGATAGAAGAAGCCCTGCGGGCCATTCCCGGCGTCAAAAACGTGCGTTCGACGACGAGCCGGGGGTCGGCCGAGATCGCGGTCAACTTCGGGTGGGGGCTCGATATGATCGCGGCCACCCTTCAGGTGCAAGCCGCCCTTGCCGGCGCCTCGTCGTCGCTGCCCGCCGGCACTTCGTCGCTGGTTCGGCGGATGGACCCCACCGTTTTCCCCGTGGTCGCCTTCAGCCTGACGAGCCCGGTGCGAGACGAGACCTTCCTCTACGATCTCGCCTATTACCAGATCAGACCCCTTCTCTCTTCCATCGAGGGAGTGGCCGGCGTCGGCGTCATCGGCGGCTTGCCCGAAGAGATCCACGTCGTCGTCCAACCCGACCAACTCCAACGGTATGGCCTTACGGTGGACGAGGTGGCGCAGGCGGTGTCGGCGACCAACGTGGTCTCCGCCGCAGGCGTCCTCGAAGACGAGTACAAGCTGTATCTCGTACTGACCGACGACCGGTTCACGAGCCTCGACGAGATTGAGCGGACCGTGCTCCGCGCCGGTACAAACGGTCTTGTCCTCCTTTCGGATGTGGCCACCGTGGAGCGGGCCGCCCCACCCCGCCGGACCATCGTGAACGCCGACGGGCGGCGGGCCGTCCTCTTTCAGATTTACCAGCAACCCGGCGGCAATACCGTTCAGATCTCCCGTGACGTCGAAGCCGGGCTCGCCGGTGCGAAGAACCTCATTCCGCCGGACGTGCGAATGGCCAACTGGTACGATCAGAGCCAACTGATTCTCGCCGCGGCCACGAGCGTTCGGGACGCCGTGCTCATCGGCATCGTCCTCGCCATGCTCGTCCTCTTTGCCTTTCTGCGCAATTGGCGACTGACGCTGATCGCCGCCATTTTTGTCCCCGCCGTCTTGATGGCCACATCGCTGTTGCTCGGCGCATTCGGGCAGAGTTTCAATTTGATGACGCTCGGGGGGATGGCTGCGGCCGTCGGCCTGATCATCGACGACGCCATCGTGATGGTTGAACACATCATCGGGCACATGGAGCGGCGGCTGCCGGAGGCATCGATGGGCCCGGCCCCGCTCGCAGAAATTCTTGCCGCCGCCCGCACCTTTACCAAACCCCTCGTCGGCTCGTCGCTGGCTACCATCGTGATCTTCGTCCCCCTGGCCTTCCTGTCGGGGGTCACGGGGGCCTTTTTTCGCGCCCTGTCGCTCACGATGGCCGTATCCCTAGTTGTCTCCTTCTTCGCGGCGTGGCTCGTCGTGCCCCTGCTCGTCGAGTGGCTCGTCCGGAAAAGAGACATCGTCGAGACGGAGCGGCGGCTCGAGCGAGGCGTTCATGGGCACTACGATCGCATCCTCACCGCCCTGCTGATGCGGCCCACGCGCGTGCTCTTCATCCTGATTCCGCTCATAGGGCTCGGCTATGTCGGGTATCGGGCCACCGGTTCGGGCTTTTTCCCCGCTACGGACGAAGGCGGATTCATCCTCGATTATCGGGGGAAACCCGGCACCTCGCTCACCGAGATGGACCGGCTGCTCCGGCAACTCGAAGCCGTCCTGCAGGACACGCCGGAAGTGCAGACCTATTCCCGACGCACCGGCGTGCAGTTGGGCGGGGGGCTCACCGAAAGCAATGAAGGCGATTTCTTTATCCGGCTCAAACCGCCGCCCCGCCGCCCGATCGAAGCGGTCATGGACGATGTCCGCGCCCGCGTGGAACACGACGTGCCGGGCCTGGAGATCGAACTGGCCCAGCTCATGGAGGACCTCATCGGCGACCTCACGGCCGTCCCGCAACCCATCGAAATACAGCTTTATTCCGGTAATGCGGCGCTCCTCGATTCGCTGGCCCCACGGATCGCAACGCAGATCGAGCGGATCCCCGGCGTCGTCGATGTCAGAGACGGCATCACGCCCGCCGGTGATGCCCTGGTGGTGCGCGTCGACCGCGCGCGCGCCGCACTGAGGGGCGTCGACCCCGAGGCAGTGAGCCATGCCCTGGAGGACCTCATCGGTGGCGCCGTCACGACACGCATCCCACAGGGCGACAAGGTGATCGGCGTACGCGTCTGGACTCCTGAAACGGCACGCAACAGCGTCCATGACGTCGAACGGCTGCTGCTTCATACGCCCGACGGACACCGGGTCGCGGTCGGCAAGGTCGCGACGGTCACGCGGGTCAGCGGTCAACCACAGATCACCCGCTATGACCTCAAACAAATGACGGCCGTCACGGGCCGCATCACCGGGCGCGATCTGGGCTCCGCGATCAGGGATGTCAAGGCCATGCTCGACCGGCCCGGGGCGCTCCCACAAGGGGTCTATTACCGGCTCGGCGGGCTCTATGAACAACAGCAGATCGCTTTTCGAGGGCTGATCGCCGTCTTCGCCGCCGCCGTCGTGCTGGTCTTGATCGTGCTCCTGTTCTTGTATGAACGCTTTGCCATCGTGCTGGCCATGCTCCTGACGACGGCACTGTCTTTCGGCGCCGTATACATCGGGCTGTGGCTCACGGGTACGGAACTGAATATCTCGGCCATGATGGGGCTGACCATGATCATCGGCATTGTTACGGAAGTGTCGGTGTTTTACGTTACCGAACTGCAGACGCTTGAAACCGAAATCGAGGATCCGGTCCGGAGGCTCGTGGAGGCCGGCAAAAACCGGATGCGGCCCATCGCCATGACGACCCTCGCGGCGATCTTGGCCCTGGCGCCACTGGCCTTCGCGCTCGGAGAAGGCGCCGGTATGCTCCAACCCCTCGCCATCGCCATCGAGGCCGGCCTGCTCGCGCAGTTCCCCCTTGTACTGCTCGTCCTTCCCGTGCTGCTTCGCGTTTTTCGGGCGGTGTCCGCAGGCGAATCCCGCTCGTAGTCTTTGCACAGACGTATTGCCTTATATTTCTCAACCTCAAAGCACAGCCGCGGCGACGTCACCATGCCAGGGCGGACCCCGGCGAGGGGCTTCGCACGGAACGCGGCCGAGGGGTTTCATGCGCCACCCAATACCGGACTGCATCTTTGAAACTGAGACCGATGGAATCATGCGCGTATTAGTCGTTGAGGATGATGAACAGATTCTGGGGTTCGTATGTCAGGGCCTGCGGGAGGCAGGCTACGCCGTGGACCCGGCCGCCGACGGGCAGACGGCGCTCGATATGGCCATGGAGGGGGTGTATGACGCCGCCGTCTTCGATTTGATGTTGCCGGGTCTCGACGGCCTGTCCGTCATCGAGCGGCTACGACGGCAAGGCGTCGCCACACCCGTTCTGATCTTGAGCGCCCGCCAGAGCATCGACGACCGCGTGCGCGGGCTTCAGATGGGGGGCGACGACTACCTGACCAAGCCCTTCGCCTTCGCCGAATTGCTGGCCCGTGTGCAGGCGCTCATCCGTCGTGCCGGCGATTCTCGAAACACCGGAGCACCATCCGGGCTTAGGGCCGGACCCGTCTCGATCGACTTGTTGACACGAGAAGTACGGCGTGCCGGGCAGCGCATCGACCTCCAGCCACGCGAATTCAGCCTCCTCGAATATCTGGTGCGTCATGCCGGGCAGGTCATGACCAAGACGCTCATCATGGAGCACGTCTGGAATTACGACTTCGACCCGCAGACGAACGTCGTCGATGTGCTCGTACACCGGTTACGTAAGAAAATCGACCATGGCTTCGAGCCTCCGCTCATCCACACCGTCCGCGGGGTAGGGTATGTTTTCAAAGCTTATTAGGAAGATCCGGGGGCAGATCAGTCTCCGGCTGGCTGCGGGATTCGGGCTCTTGTTGCTGGGTAGCTTTGTGTTGTTCTTCGCCCTGGCCTATTGGCAATTACGACAGGCGCTCCGGGACCGGGACCGCGTCGCCGTACAGGTAGAGGTGGGTGAATTGCTGCGTGATTACGGAGAAGGCGGACTAGCGGCGCTGACCGAAGAGATGGCCGAACTGAGCGGGACGAGCCGGCGGCCCATCTACTTCCGGCTGGCCGACGCCGACGGTCATACACTGACGACCGCAGGCTCGTGGCCTCCGGCGGCACTGCGCCACCTGGAAGCCGAGCGCCCGGCACAACCCGAGCAGTGGACGACGCTCCTTTGGGGTGATGACGAAGGGGTGGAAGTGATCACACATACACTCTCGGACAACAGCGTCCTACAGGCCGGCACGACCATCGAGGCCCGCGAAGAAGCCCTGGAGGCGTTCCGACGGACCTATGTGCTGACGGCCTTCGTGGTACTCATGCTCAGCCTTGCGGCAACGGTGCTTTTGTCCCGGCGCATCTTGCGTCCCCTCAGCCGCATGACGCTTGTGACGCGCCGGATCGGGGAGACGGGCAGCGTGGATGCCCGCGTTTCCCACCGCGAGTCAGGCGACGAACTGGACGAGTTGGCCCGGGATTTCAATGGGATGCTGGCGCGTATCGGCCGCCTCCTCTCCGGGATGCGCGAGACGCTCGACCATGTGGCACACGACCTTCGCACGCCCATGACACGCCTGCGTATGCGGGCTGAAATTGCCCTGCAGCGGGACGACGACGCGTCTTGTCGCTCGGCGCTCGAAGGCAACCTGGAAGATGCCGCTCAGGTCGTCGAAATCCTCGATGCGATCATGGATGAAGCCGAGGCCGAAGCCGGGACCCTTCATCTTCAGCACGAGCCGGTTGCGCTCCGAGAGCTTGTCGATGAGATCGTCGATTTGTACGGGTACGTGGCCGAGGAAAAAGGCGTCGTACTCGAAACCGCCGGCTCAGGTGTGACGGTCTCTCTGGATAGGCGACGGATGCGACAGGCGATCGGAAACGTCATCGACAATGCCATCAAATACACCCCACCCGGCGGCCGCGTGGCGGTAGACATCCAACAGGATGAACGATGGGCTATCCTTCGCATCCGGGACAATGGGGTGGGGATCGCACCAGATGACCTGCCGAGAATCTGGGACCGCCTCTACAGGGGTGACCATAGCCGAACGACGCATGGCCTCGGGCTGGGCTTGAGCCTGGTGCGAGCGATCGTCGATGCGCATGAGGGCGGCGTCGAGGTCCTGAGTAGACCCGGTGGCGGCTCCGTGTTTACGATCCACATTCCGCTTGAACGGTCTGCGTCTATCTGACGCCCTGCTCCGCGAAGATCGTGTTCAGTGCTTCGCAAACACGTACCGCTTGCCCGCCTTGTCGAAGGCGACGACGTTGTACGGATCGGTCCGCGCGCCTTCCATCCCCGGCGAGCCCATGGGCATACCCGGTACCGCGAGCCCGGCGACGGGGCGGCGGTCCTTGAGCAGTCGCTTGATGTCCGGAGGCGAGGATGAAGCAGCCCAGCGTCATATGCCCAACGCTGTCTCTCACCGGAACGTATCTTAATGAGGCTGGTGCAACCCGAGACAAAGGAGCCTGCTTTCGTAAACCGACCGTGTTCACCATGCCTGCACTAAAAGAACCCGGACGTTTCATTACGGACCGTCAGGGAAAGCGCATTGCCATAATTCTTGAGTTGGAGCAGTATGATCGACTCCTCGACGCGGCAGAGGAACTCGAAGACATACGCGCCTTCGACGAAGCAAAGGCAACCAACGACGAAGTCATTCCCTTTGCACAGGCAATTGCTGAGATTGAGCAGGCGCGTTCGTGAGCTATCAAATCCGGATTCTTCGGCGGGCTCAAAAGGCGCTCGCTCGCTTGCCCAAACCAGATTACGAGCGTGTGCGTGATGCGATTATGGCGTTATCGAATGACCCGCGCCCTCCCGGTTGCAAGAAACTGACAGGCCGAGAAGGGTGGCGCATTCGCGTTGGCCAGTACCGGGTGCTCTATGAAATAGCGGATGATGTCTGCATCGTGACGGTGGTTGATGTGGGTCATCGCCGGGACATCTACCGCTGATGGCCGCGCGGTGTGTATAACCTGCGCACCCACACACAGCCCAGGCGCGTCGGTGCTGAAATCAAGGTTGGTACTGAAGACGTCTTCGACGGCAACCATGCCATGGCATCGCGAGGGCATATGCTTCTCTATCATCCTCCGGCCATTGCCTGGAGACCCGTCTGCCGCCCGAAGCGCTCATTTTAGGGCCTGGTCCGGCATCGCCGGCGCCTTCCGGACGTACACCCGACCGATGTGGGATCGACCTCTATCTGAGCGCAACATCACCCACCCTCAGTGCTTCGCAAACACGTACCGCTTGCCCGCCTTGTCGAAGGCGACGACGTTGTACGGATCGGTCCGCGCGCCTTCCATTCCCGGCGAGCCCATGGGCATACCCGGTACCGCGAGCCCGGCGACGGCGGGGCGGTCCTTGAGCAGTCGCTTGATGTCGGCCGCCGGCACGTGGCCTTCGATGACGTACCCGTCGACGAGGGCCGTATGGCATGAACTTATATCCGGGGCGACGCCGTTTTCCTCTTTCACCGGCGACACATCGTTCATGTCGTGGGCCTCGACGATGAACCCGGCTTCCTCGAGGTGTTCGACCCATTTATGGCAGCATCCGCACGTGGGCGATTTGTAGACCTGGACGACGGGCAACGGCGCCTAGGCCTCGCTCTTGGCACAGGCGCTGAACAATAGGACCGTCATCACGATGACACCGCTGAGGAGAATCTTCTGCATGATCTTCATGGCGCTATGAGTCTGTTGAGGATGAGGCGGGACCACGCACGGATTGCGATGACGAGGGGGTCGCACGCTATGACGCTGTATCGGGCCCCGGCGAAGGAGCCCGATATGGACAAAATAAACACCTCCGCCGGATACAGGTTCGGTGAGGCACGGGAAAGCGGGTTAAAACCCGACGAAAACCACGGCGACGGTGCGCACCCTTTCACGCATGGAGGCCAAAACGAGGCAAATAATCCATTGCCGGCCAAATGAAAGGTTATAGTGCGTCCAAAAAATGGTTAGGCCTCGGCCAAATGAATGGTTACGATTCGGCCGGATGATAAAAGCCATCTGTTTTCGTCATAAATGGCGTTGGCCATTATCACCGGCTACCGCGCCATCTTCAGCCTCCGGGCATGGAGGGCCGGCATGACGATGCGGAGCGACATGCGTGTGGCGGCGGCAGCCCGAACGGTCATTTCACGAGGTGAGCGAACGACAGCGTCAGATTAGCATAAGGTTTTCAAGATCCTCGTTTTGCGCCAATTCTGCAATCAATTTGTAGCTTCCTCGCAAGAGGTCTTCTATGGCCCGTGTTGTGCAATTACCGCGGCGAATCCACACAACCCTGGGGGGATACCCGTGCACGACGCTCATCTCGCTGAAATCATTATCTTTACTAATTACTAATAATGATGAACTCGTTATCTCCGGCGTACAGCCATACTTCATGGTCGGTTGCTTGATCGAGGTCCCGTTCGGAAACATGCGCTGAGTCCGGGTAAAGGTCGGAGAGATGCCGTACCAATCGCGGAGAGAGGTTCTGATCGAAGAGCAGGTTCATGCCGAGGCGGCCAGCGTAAACCGTTCACGGGCGGCGGCGAAGGCGAGGCTGGCCAGGATATCCTCTTTCGTGAGATAGGGAAAGTCGTCCAGGATTTCCTCGTAAGACATGCCGGATGCAAGATAGCTGAGGACATCATAAACGGTGATCCGCATGCCCCGGATACAGGGTTGCCCCCCGCGCTTCCCGGATTCGATGGTGATTCTGTCCCGGAAATCCATAGTTGTTTCCGTCAAAGATGGTACGTGCCGACTTGAACACAGGCCAATACATATCGGTTTCGCTACCTGGCTGATCGGCGAAGTCCGGCGGCAACCTGCGCTGCCCATAGCCTGTGGGTTGCGGCTTCTGAAGATTGCGCCGCTCGCCCGTGGAAAATGCGACCGTCCCTCTGTCAAACGCATTCGTCATGACGACCGAGCCCCGGCGCATGCGGAAAGTGCGATGCCTACCGCTCCATCTTCAGCCTGCGCGCATTGATGGCGACGATGACCGTGTTGAGCGACATCAGCGCGGCGCCGGCGGCGGGGCCGAGGAGGATGCCGAGTTTGTAGAGCACGCCGGCCGCCACGGGGATGGCCAGGATGTTGTAGCCGTTCAAGAAATGGACCCCCGAAGGCCCACCGGTGCTCGAATGGCCGGTGGGTCTTCGGCGGGAGGTGCTCAAGGTGTGCTCTTCTGATGCATACGGCCCAAACATAAGCCGCTACTTGCTGCGCTTTCTCATCGTCGATTCCTCCGGGATAAGCCGCCATGGCGGTGCCCGGCACGCCGTTGCGGATGACCGTCAGAATGGATGCAAAGTCGCCGGCGCCGTTCTTCCACTGGGCATCCTTCAGACTGGGCGCGATCGGCCCGCCTCCGAATGCGAGTTGCTTGACCGCGAGCACTTTGCGAGCAGGGCCGAGGCCCGGATGGCCGTCTTCGACTTCATCGAAGAGGAGGTATAACCCGCATCGGCGTCACTCGGTGCTTGATTATCAGTCGCCAAGGATGTATGTGGAGAAACACCAGTTGGAGGTTGCAATCCCAAGCCACTAACTGTCCACGAAAGCAGGGTAACTTCACTTTGGCCCCTCATGTGGCACTTCTGGACCGAGCCAAACCCCGAGGTCAAGCCACTGCTCGTAGAAGTAGAGCCACATGGTCACCCAGGGGATGATGTAGCTGGCGACCAAGCATCGGTCTGTCCATTTGAAGCGCCTCGGATGAAACAGGCAGAGCGAGCCTTCCTTCCATCGGTGGGGGGCACCTTTGTGGAGTTCAGGCTCTACTACGTGAGCCACGGGACAGCTTCCGACCGTGAAGAACACTCGGACCCGGTAGACACGAGACTGCTCAGTGGGCTGCAACTCGCCCTCGAACACGTACCGCTTCGGCCCGGTCTTGAGGTGCGTGAACCCCGGAAAGCGTGCCCTCAAGGCTGCTACTTGGACGCCGGCATCACGACGTCGCTGGCGGTGGTGTCGGCGTCGTCGCAGCATCTGGTCTTCCTTTACTGGTCGATGTCTCCGAAGAAGCCGCGGTTGTCCCGCACCTGAACGCCAAGGTCTCCGACGCGTCCGTTCGACGCGACGAACACGCTACCGGCAGCCATGGCTTCCGACATGGCCTTGGCATCTGCCCCGAGGCCGCGCAACGTCTTCGGGCAGTGGCCAGCGAACAGCATGTCGTCGTTCCAGAAATCGATGGCCACCTTCTCTTCGGTGGCGTCGAGGGCCGCCTGGGCCAGCTCCGTCGCCCTCCGGAAGCGTTCGTGGAAGGTCGACACCTCCACCCAATACCAACTCCTGGCGAGGTTCTCACCGGCGAACGACGGGTTCTCGATTACCACCGTCTCGAACGCCGGCAGCTCGTCCAGCCAGTCCTTGATCCGTTGCATCGTCAGGACGAGAGCCTCGTCGAGCGAGATGAACTCATCGTCTGTGGGGGCGAAGCGTCCGACGAGCGTGGTGAGGACCATGGAGTTAGGCGCGAAGAGGCCGTCTGGAAACTGCAGGTTGCGCCAGTACTTCAGCAGTCGGACTAAATGGCGGACGCGTCCACAACGTTCTGCCTTCACTCGATCAAGCCAGGCCTTGTAGCCTCGGGGGTTCGACTCCGTCCAGTCCCGCGGGATCTTGATCGGTTCGTCGTCAACGACCGGCTGGTGCGCTGGCAGCACGTCGAGATGGAAGCGCTGACCGTCGGAGGCATACTGCACCCGCAGACAGCGTTCCCGCATCTCGACCTTTCCCTTGTACAAGGGGATGGCATCGATCTGATCATACAACCAGCGGAGCACGGTATAGCCATCCGGCAACGCCCCGTCCTCGTCCGCGAGGTCCAGGGCAAGCACGACGTCCACGTCGTACTCGTGGTCGTCCTCCACGGGACGCACGACGGAGTGCAGCGCATAGGACCCCTGCAGATAAGCACTGACGTAATAGGGCATCACGCCGTCGAGCGCCTTGATCTTATCGCGCATCGTCCGGTGTGCAGAGCGGATGCGCTCGAGACGGGTACGGTCCAGGTTGACATGGTTCGAGAGGAACTCCTCCATCGACTGTTTCAAGCGCATGGTCTTCAGCGTAATGTGGGTTAGGAAGGGGAGCTACGGTATAGGTTCGAAGGGAGCGGTCACCCCCTCGAAGAAGCGGGACCGGATCTCGAAGGAGCGCTCTTTGGCAAGAGAGACGGCCCGATGGAAGAGCCTTTCGGTGAGGTGCACGGCATCCAGACCGGCACCGCTCACAGGCAGCTCGAAGTCGACGCGGACGTGATGTTCGTCGGGCATCAGGTATCTGGTGAAGTTGATGGCTCTCTGCGTCTGCGCCCGCATCACGAGATCCACCAGCCCAGTCCGCCAGCCCAGAAGCCCGAACCGCAGGCTCGTCCACGGGCGCCATCGGTGAGCGCCCTCCTTGCAGAAGGGCGCCCTCCCAGTGCCGATGGACAGCACTTCCACCTCATCCGGCCGGTACCCGAGCCGCACCGCCTCAGCCATGCCGACGAGGGCTGGCGAGTTGGCCCACAGGCCACCGTCGACGAACCAGCCGCAGTCGGGAATGTGAACGGGCTGGAAATAGGTCGGCGCAGCGGCTGTGGCTGCCGCGATGCGCCACATTGGAAGCTGGTAATCGCGCTCGAACGTCACGTGGTGCCGGGTCTTGAAGACGACCACATGACCCGAGCTGGTGTTGACAGCCGGGATGCAGACGCGGCAACGAGCTTCTCCGAGCAGCGTGTCTTCGCCAAGGATGCGCTGTAGCTCTGCGTGCAGCGGCCCGCTCTTGTAAAGCGGCCCTACCATCATGGCGAGCGTTTTCGGCAAAATGGGCATGCGCCGAGCGAAGATCGAGCCTCCCCTCTCCCGGTAGAGCTGCGTGATCTCTTTGGCCGGCACGCCACGCGATAAAGCGAGCGCGATGATGCCGCCTGTCGATGTACCCACGATCAGATCGAAGTACCTGCAGATCGGCTCCTTGAGGCGCTGCTCGATGTGAGCGAGGAACGCGGCCGGGGCGACTCCCCGGATGCCGCCCCCGTCGAGAGCCAGGATACGGAAGGGGCGTTGGCGTCCATTGCGAGCGCCGGTATGGTGGCCTGTCCTGATGGAGGCGCTGATCTCCCTAGTCATATAAGTTTTCACGATATGACAATTATAGTTGTCATAGCATTCTATAGCTTCGCTTCAGATAGGTTCCAGACCCGGGAAAAAATTGTCCTGTCAAGCCAACTATAGTTGTCATTGACTAGCCCGTATCATATTTTCAGCGCGGGCATCCCGGCCACAATACCTCGCGCAACGACATGGACAGACAAGCAACGGCCTTCGGTGACCGCGTTCGCAAGCGTCGTGAGGCAGAAGGCCTGACCCAAGATGAACTGGCAAAGGAGGTTGGTATCTCGCGGTACTACCTGGGCCAGATCGAACGGGGGAAGGTCAAGAATTTCTCGCTGGAGGTGGCTCGCCGTCTCAGTAACAAGTTGGGTCTCCCTATGAGCGAAGCGCTTGATGCAGACGACACCCTACCAGGCACCATTCCAGACTCCCTTCGGCAGTTCGCCGAGGAATCGAACGTGGCCCCGCAAGACATCGCCATGCTGGCCCGGATCGAGTACCGCGGGCATCAGCCACAGACGCCCGAGCAGTGGCACGTGCTCTACACCACGATCAAGGCCATGACGGGAAACGGGTGATGATGCGCCAAAGCGACTACTCCAATCCGGGCAGAGCATTCATCAAGCGATTCGGCGTACCGAAGAACCGTCAGGACCTTGACTGCTACGTGGAGCGCTACGCGGCTTTTCTTCTGGAGGATGCTGAGGCCTTATCCCTCCCGGTGGACCTGGAGAAGATCTGCTGGCGCTATGGCATTCAGTGGTCAAGCGGTACTTTGCCGGAAGGGACGGACGGGTTCTCAGACGGACACAATGGCTACATCCTCGTGAACGAGGACCACGCTGAGGTGAGACAGCGCTTCACGCACTGCCATGAACTCGTTGAACTGCTATTCGCAGCGTTGCAGGAGGCTCCTGTACCGGAAGAAGTCTGGCACTTCCTTGATGGGCCGACCAAGGAATGGCTCTGCAATCGGGGTGGTGCCGCCATCCTCCTGCCACTCGGCCTGTTCGAGGACGAGGCCATAAGCTCTGACGTCTCTCTGGACGCAGCTCGCAGCTTAGGCGAACGCTTCGGTGCCTCGCGCATCGCCACCCTCCTGGCTCTAGTCGAGCGAGGCCCCGGCCTGCATGCGCTTGTGGCATGGCGGCGAAAGCTAAAGCCCACTCAGGAGCGAGCCACGAGTGGGGGCCGCCAACTGGGTTTAGGATTCGGCTTCGACATCGTACCCCAGCCACTCATGCGGGTAGAGTGGGTCTGCACGACGCGGCGCGCCGATGCACCGTTTATACCCAAGGACAAGTCAGTACCGGACGACTCCGTCATCGCCCGGACCGCCGCCGGTGAGCTATGCCCTCCTTGTCACGAGGAGATTGACATCGGCAAGGAATGCCTCCCATGCCTCGTCGAGGCTCTATGCGCTGGCACCGGTAGGGCCGAGGTAATCAGTCTGCTCCACCTGCCTGGCGACGACTGCGGCATGTACCGCACCGAGGCTTCAGCAGACAATTCGCCGTTATGGACATAGACAGGGCGGGCGGACGGGGCGACCGTCACCATGCAGATGTCTTTCCCCTCCATCTCATGAAAGCCGATATGCACGAGGTCGCACAAATCTGCGCGTAGTTGTGTCGAAATCAGATGCATCAGAAGCAGTGTTCCTGGAGTTCGCCCACCTTCATCGCCAGCAATGCCAGTTCGTTGCGTATGAAACGTAAGGGAGAAGGCGGGATGAGCACCGGTTGGTGGGATACAGCGCCGGTAGGATCTGCGGGCGATGACCGGTCCCGGCCCTGGAAGGACAGAGACGGATCATCATGCACCCGGTCTCGCCGTACGACGGTCGCGGCATCAGGCACACGGTCGGCCCCAACAGGCTCCGAAAACAAGGGAAACGTTGTCATGCACAGGTCTCTTCAGAGTTCATGGAAATCAAGTGAACAGGCGCCTACCCCTCCACCTTCAGCCGCCGCGCATTGATGGCGACGATGACCGTGCTGAGCGACATCAGCGCGGCGCCGGCGGCCGGGCCAAGGAGGATGCCGAGCTTGTACAGCACGCCGGCCGCCACCGGGATGGCCAGGATGTTGTAGCCGGCGGCCCACCACAGATTCTGGATCATCTTCTTGTAGGTCGCGCGCGAAAGCCGGATGATGGCCGCCACGTCTTTGGGATTGCTCCGCACCAGCACGATGTCCGCCGTTTCGACGGCCACGTCGGTGCCTGCGCCGATGGCGATGCCCACGTCGGCCTGCGCCAGCGCCGGGGCGTCGTTGACGCCGTCGCCGGTCATGGCCACCGTTAGCCCCCGGGCCTGCACCTCCTTCACCTTCGCCGACTTTTCGTGCGGCAACACTTCGGCGAAGACTTCGTCGAGCCCGATCTCTTCGGAGACCCACTGTGCCACCTTCCGGTTGTCGCCGGTGAGCATCATGGTCTGGATGCCCACGGCTTTCAGCGTGGCGATGGCTTCCTTCGATTCGGGCCGGATGATATCGGCCAGGGCCAGCGCCCCCGCGACCACGCCGTCGATGACGACGAAGACGACGGTTTTCCCCTGCGCCGAGAGCGCGTCGATGCGGGGATCCGATACGTCCAGGTTGTGCTCTTTCAGATAGCCGGGGCTGACGACCTTCACGTCCTTTCCGTCCACCCGGCCCTCGGCGCCCTTGCCGGGGATGGCCTGGAAGTCTTCGACCGGCACCGGGCGCTCCACCGCCGCCACGACGCCCTGTGCGATGGGATGTTCGGAGTGGGCTTCGACGGCCGCCACATACTTGAGCAACTCCGCTTCCGAGATGGGATTCGAGAAAAGAAGCGTGTCCGTGACGCCAAAACGTCCATCGGTGAGCGTGCCCGTCTTGTCGAAGATAATGGCTTTCAGGTTACGCGCCGCCTCGAAAGCCGTGCGGTCGCGGATGAGCAGGCCGTGGCCGGCTGCGAGCGCCGTCGAGACGGCCACCACCAGCGGGACGGCCAGCCCCAGCGCGTGCGGACAGGCAATGACCATCACCGTCACCGTCCGTTCCAGCGCGAAGGCGAAGTCCTGCCCGGCCACCAGGTACCAGACGAACATCGTGACGGCGCCCCCGCCAAGGGCCACCGCCGTCAGCCACACCGCAGCCCGGTTGGCCAGGTCCTGCGTCTTCGACTTCGACTCCTGCGCCTCCTTGACGAGGTCGATCACCTGCGAGAGAAAGCTCTCCGCGCCGGTCTTCTTGACAACCATCGTGATGGACCCCTCGCCGTTGATTGAGCCGCCGATGACCGTCGCTCCGGCCTCCTTGCTCACCGGCATCGACTCGCCCGTCAGCATGGCCTCGTTGACGGAGCTGCGGCCGTCGACCACTTCGCCGTCCGCCGGGATCTTCTCGCCCGGCTTGATCAGAACTTTGTCATCGGTCTGAAGCGCGTTCAGCGGCACGTCCACGATGCTGCCGTCGGGCATGAGCTTGTGCGCCTCCGACGGCATGAGCTTCGCCAGTTCCTCCAGGGCCTTGGACGCCCCCATCACCGACTTCATCTCGATCCAGTGCCCCACGAGCATCACGTCGATCAACGTGGCCAGCTCCCAGAAGAACATCTTACCGGAGAGCCCGAAGACAACCGCGTTGCTGTAAACGTAGGCCGTTGTGATGGCGACGGCGATGAGCGTCATCATGCCGGGTTTTGCGCCCTTCAGTTCCGTGTACAGCCCCTTCAGAAATGGCCATCCACCATAGAAAAAGACGACTGACGAAAACGCCCACAGGACCAACGCATCGCCGCCGAACCGGAGCGCCTCACCCAGCCCGAGGAACCGCTGAATCAGGGGCGAGAGCAGGAGAATGGGGATGGTCAGGACCAGCGAGACCCAGAACCGTTTTCTGAAATCCGCGACCATGTGGGCGTGGTGATCGTGATGCCCACCATGTCCGCCGTGCCCGGCGTGTTTGTGATGACGGGGGTGGGAGGTATCTACGGGACGCATGATTCCAGGCATTTGATGGGGGGCTCAGGGTGAGTTTTTCGAAGGACGGGCCAGGAATACACTAACCGCCGGCAACAGCGTAACCTGTACAATGGGCGACAGGCCAACCGGGGTGCCGAGCACGTCGAGCGTGGGCATCAGGGTTCCGTAGTCCCAGAGATGCATCACGATGGCCAGCCATTCCAGACCCACGCTCGAGACAAAGCCGATGCCCAGCAATGCCGCCCATCCGGTGCGGGTAGGCGGCCAGAACCGGGGAGCTCCCACCAGCAGACGGGCAAGATAGACCACACCGAGTACGATGAGCACATCTCCCAGAATTGCTCCCCACATCCAGACCGTCGCTTTCCAGAATGGCCATCCCCACATGTCGTAGAGCACCATGCATTGCCCAAATTCCCAGAGCGTGTTCAGCACAAAGCCGTTCAGGGCAATGCGGCGATAGGGTATCAACATGGACTCGCGAGTGACAATATGATGATAGAGAAGCGGCATTTTATTGAGATGCTGCATGCATCATGCCCACCGTTGACGCACCGGTGCGGATCTTGACCACCATCTCGACCGGAGAGACGAAGATGAGCCCGTCGCCTTTCATGCCGGTGTAGGCCGTCTCCCGGATGATCTTTAACACCCGATGCACGTCCATTGCCGGGCAGACGATTTCCAGCTTGGCCACCTTCGAATACTGCTCCACGCATTCTATCGAATATTTCGCCGTATGACGGTCGGCCAGCGTCGTGCCGATGCCCATGACATCGACGACCGTCATGCCGTCTATCCCCGTCTTTTCAAGGGCCTGGACGACTTCTTCCACTTTCTGAGATCGCAGGTAGGCTTTGACTGCTTTCATCTTACAATTCCCTTCGGAGTAAAGAGTTATGACCCGGATGGCAGGGTCGGCTTTATGATCGGGCCGTTTCCCTGAAATCAACCTGAAATCCGACTGAAATTTTTTTCAGGTTCTATGCGTCTTCTTCGGCTTTCCGGGCGAGGCGCTTGACGAGAGGGCTCTTCCACAGGTAATAGATCGTCGGGAGGACGAGCAGGCTCAGGAGGGTCGTCGAGACCATGCCGCCGACCATCGGCGCGGCGATCCGCTTATTGACTTGCGAACCCGCGCGGTGCCCCCACATGACGGGCAAAAGCCCCATGATGATGACCGTCACCGTCATGGCGATGGGGCGGATCCGCTGTGCGGTGCCCTCATTGATGGCCGTCTGCAGGTCCTTTAGGCTCCGCATCCGTCCACGCATTGGCGAGCCCCGGAAAATGCATGGCAGCATCCATCTCACGGACAAGTTTTTCGAGCGTCATGCCCGGTCGTTATCGGGCTTCAGGCGGATGGTGGTCTCTATCATCGACAGCGGCGCCGGTTTCTTTGCCTTCATGCCGCTAAGGCCGGGGTCGGTCGTGGGCACATAGAGGAGGTCACCTTCACTGGGCGGCGGCATGAACTCCGGGCCGTTCTTCCCCAGCGATAGGCCGTAACGGCCAGCAAGGCGATGGCAGCTAGCACAGTCACCCATTTGTAGTTGATCAAGGGTCAAAGCAATACTATTGTATAAAAAAAACAAACACTTCGCCCCTAACACTTGCACATTCCCATCAAGATGCGTACTCTTTTACTCACTGCCAGATCTGCCACTTGAGGTCCAAGCTCTTCGGCCGCCCAGAGACCCGGCTCAAATTGTGTCCCTCCCCGAGCGTTTGTCCGACCTTATTATTTTTTCAAAAGTCTACGATGCCCTCCTATTCGAGGGACCTTCTATCGGGGCAAATGTCACGTGTATTTTTTAATTTATTGTTGGAGAATCACCGCGATGCGTACGACCCAATCATGGTCCCGATTGTTCGCCGGGACGACAGTCATCCTCGTTCTATTTATCATTGGAAGTCGCCCCCAAACGGGCACAATCCGAGAAACATCGTGCTCCGGAGTTGCGGCAACAATCGTCGGCACCGACGGCGACGACGTGATTGTAGGCACCGAAGGCGATGATGTGATTGTCGGCCTTGCCGGTGTCGATTCGATCAGTGGGCTCGGGGGCAATGATATTATCTGTGGGAACGAAGGAGACGATACCATTTATGGAGACGATGGGGATGACCGGCTCTTTGGCGAAGCCGATGCCAATGAACCCAACAACCTAGGGAATGATTGGATCGAAGGAGGTCTCGGCGCTGATTATATACACGGCGGTTATGGCGATGACCAACTCTTCGGCGGCGACGGTGATGATCAAATCTTCGGCGACGTCGGAAATGACATGATTGACTGTGGCGACGGCAACGACTTTGCCGACGCCTTGTCGGGAAATGATGTCATGTTTGGCGGCCTGGGAGACGACACTATGAAAGGCCGCGCAGGCAACGATGTGATGGACGGCGGACCTGGCATCGACAAGATGACGGGCAATAAAGGCGACGACCTCATGATGGGGGGAGACGGGGATGACGAGGTCGCCGGGCTTAATGGCAATGATACTGTATTCGGTGGAGAGGGGAACGATTTCGTAGCCGGCGGCGACGGCAATGATTTTACGTACGGCGGCCCCGGCAACGACACGATCGAGGGTAAGACGGGACGAGACACGATGTATGGTGACGAAGGCGACGACATCATGTTTGGTGATGAGGACAACGATCGGATGGACGGGGGCTCCGGCGACGACACGCTTAATGGCGGCGATGGCGACGACAACATTCGGGGTGGGGACGGCATCGATATCGCTGACGGAGGAAATGGCACCGATGCGTGTGATGCCGAAACTGAAATTAACTGTACGCTGAGCGGAATTGCCGGGAAAGCAGACACGGCACTGAAGACTGCTTATACGCTTGAAACACCTTTTCCCAACCCGTTCGAATCGGTTTCCACCTTCCGTTTTTCGGTTGCAGAGGAACAAGACGTCCGGATCAATCTCTACAATACGCTCGGTCAATCCGTAAAATCGCTCTTTTCTGATTCTGCAGTGCCGGGCCACTCGTACGAGGTGAAAGTGAACGCAACCTCCCTCCCTGCCGGTGTTTATGTTATTTATGCCAGGGGTAGGAATTTCGCCGTCTCGAAACAGGTCACCCTCGTCAGATGATTGGCCACCGGGCGAACTCGACATCTATTAATCGTTCCACATCTGTAGATCCTGCTCCATCTTTTCAGCAGTGAGCCAGGATTAAGCGTCGGGCAGCGGGTCTATCTTCTCCGTGATATTGCGGACCTGTTTACTCCACTGTTCCGACAGGAATCGATGCCATTCGGCATTGTGCCCCTTCCTCCGGCAGTTCATCATCGGCATAAATGGCTTCAGTCGGACAGACAGGCATACAAGCATTTTAATCGATGCATTCATCGGGATGCATGACGAGAAAATTGGGGCCGTCATAATAACGATCAACCGGACACACCTCTACGCAGTCGGTATACTTGCAGTTGATACAGGGCTCGGTAACGACGTACGGAATAGTCTATTGCGGGTTCAGGTTGGGAGATCAGGCGCGCAACCGGGTATACACTCAGCGCCGGTAGGACGGTAACCTGTACGATGGGCGATAGGCCAACTGGGGTGCCGATACCCACGCCGTCAATCACCGTCATGCCGTACAAGCCGATTTGTTCGAGTACCTCGACCGCCTCCTCCACTTTCTGACAGCGCAGGTAGGCTTTGACTGATTTCATTTTCTGATCTCTGTCTGGGCCTAATTGACCCCGGAGGACGCATCCCCGGCGCGTTGACTTCAAAACTCGGCGGGAAGTCTGATTCCAGCCTGAATTTTCTTTCAAGAATCACGCTTCAGTCTCTGCCTCCCGGGCGATGCGTTTTACTTGACGGCTTTTCCATAGGTAATAAATTGTCGGTAAGACTAGCAGACTCATCAGTGTCGCGGAAGCCATGCCGCCGACCATAGGCGCCGCGATGCGCTTCATCACCTGCGAGCCGGTACCGTGCCCCCACATGATCGGAAGGAGGCCCGCAATGATGGCCGTCACGGTCATAAAGATCGGGCGGATCCGAAGAGCGGTACCCGTGTAGATGGCCTTCTTCAGGTCACCGAGGCTGCTCATTTCGCCGTGCATCAACCGCTCGTTAAAAGATTGATCGAGGTAGGTGAGCATGATGACTCCAATCTCTGCTGAGACCCCCGCAAGCGCGATGAATCCCACGCCGACGGCCACACTCAGATCATAATGAAGCGCATACAGAAACCAGATGCCGCCTACCATGGCAAACGGAAGGGACAGCATCACGATCAGGCTCTCAGGGACGTTTTTGAAGTTGAAGAACAGTAGGAGAAAGATAATCAGGAGTGTGACCGGAATGACGATGGTGAGCCGTTCCTTTGCCCGCTGCATGTATTCATATTGCCCGCTCCATACCAGGCTATAGCCTTCCGGCAATTTGATCTGTTTTTCCACCACTTTCTGGGCATTCTGCACGTACGTGCCAACGTCGATGTCACGGATATCCACATAGATCCATGAACTCTTGCGCGAATTTTCGCTCTTGACTACGGGCGGCCCCTGCGTGAGCTGAAAGTCGGCTACGTAGTTGAGCGGTATCTGTGCCCCGGAAGGCGTCGGGATTAGCACCCGCTGAAGCGCGGGTAAATTGTCGCGGAGTTCGCGGCTGTAGCGCACGTTGACCGGATAGCGTTCGAGCCCCTCGACGGTCTGCGTCACGTTCATCCCGCCGATGCCGGACATGATGACATCCTGCACGTCGCCGACCGTCAGCCCATACCTCGCCGCCTCTTCCCGCTTGATATGATAATCGAGGAAATGGCCGCCTACGGTCTTGTCGGGGAAGGCGCTCTGCGTGCCGGGCACCTCCTGCAATACCGCCGAGATGCGCTGCCCCAGATCCGAAAGCACACGCAGATCCGGCCCCATAATCTTAATGCCCACCGGTGTCTTAATGCCTGTAGATAGCATGTCGATACGGTTTTTGATGGGCATCGTCCAGGCATTGGTCAGCCCAGGGAAGTGGAGCGCGGCATCCATTTCCTTGATGAGCTTTTCAGTGGTCATGCCCTCGCGCCATTGCGTCTCCGGCTTCAGGTTGATGGTCGTTTCAAGCATCGAGAGTGGCGCCGCATCGGTAGAGGTTTCCGCTCGCCCGATCTTTCCAAAGACGCGGTTTACTTCGGGAAAGGTTTTGATGATCTTGTCCGTTTGTTGGAGCAGTTCCCGCGCTTTGGTGATACTCAGACCGGGGTCGGTCGTCGGCATGTAAAGGATGTCGCCTTCGTTTAGCGGCGGCATGAATTCCGAGCCGAGTTTTCCCATCGGAAATAATGTGGCTGCCATTATAGCCACCGCCGCGACGATCGTGGTCCATTTGAAGCGCAGCACCCCGTGGATGAACGGGTGATACCCCCATATCAAGAAGCGATTGACCGGGTTCTTGTCCTCACCCGGAATCTTTCCCCGGATGAAATAGCCCATCAATACCGGCACGATCGTGATCGCCAGAAGAGCCGCAGCCGCCATTGAATACGTCTTTGTAAAGGCCAGTGGCTTGAACAGTCGGCCCTCCTGCGCCTGCAACGTGAATACCGGCAGGAACGAGAGCGTGATGATGAGCAGCGAATAGAACAGCGCCGGACCGACCTCCTTCGAAGCGTCGATGACAATCTGCCAGTGGTCCTTCTTTCCTTGATCACGCTCGAGATGCTTGTGCGTGTTTTCGATCATGACGATGGCCCCGTCGACCATAGCGCCAATGGCAATGGCGATCCCGCTCAGCGACATAATGTTGGCATTGAGGCCTTGAAAATACATGACCGTAAATGCCATTAGTATGCCCATGGGGAGGGTAAAGATGGCTACAAGCGCGCTACGGAAATGTAGAAGGAAGAGAACCGTAACGATGGCAACAATAATGCTCTCTTCGAACAACTTGTCCTTTAGGTTGTCGATCGCGCGCTCAATGAGGCCCGAGCGGTCGTAGGCCGTGTGAATTGTCACCCCTTCGGGGAGACCCTGTTTGAGTTGTTCAATCCTATTCTTGACGCCGTCAATGGTCTTCAATGCATTTTCTCCGAAACGCATTATCACGACGCCTCCGACGGTCTCGCCTTCGCCGTTGAGATCCACCAACCCGCGCCGCAATTCAGGCCCCAGATGTACGTTGGCAATATTTTTTATGAGGATAGGCGTCCCGTTAGCATCGACGCCCACCGGTACGTTTTCAATGTCGGCGATAGATTTTATGTAGCCCATCCCCCGCACCATGAACTCCGTCTCGCCCATCTCGACGAGCTTACCCCCAACGTCGTTGTTGCTTCGTTTGAGGGCCATCCTAACTTTTGAGAGCGGGATATTGTAGGCCAGCAGCTTGTTCGGATCGACCTCCACCTGATACTGCTTCACATACCCGCCGATGGACGCCACCTCCGAGACGCCGGGCACGCTCATCAGTTCGTAGCGCAGGTACCAGTCCTGGATCGAGCGCAATTGCTGCATATCGTACTGGTCACCGCCGTCGAGGGTGTATTCATAGACCCAGCCGACACCGGTGGCATCCGGCCCAAGCGTCGGCGTGATACCCGCCGGCAGCCGCCCGGCGACGTAGTTCAGGTACTCGAGCACGCGGCTGCGCGCCCAGTACATGTCCGTGCCGTCCTCGAAGATGATATAGACAAAAGAAAAGCCGAAGAACGAATAGCCGCGCACGACCTTTGCGAAGGGCACCGAGAGCATGGCGGTCGTGAGCGGATAGGTCACCTGATCTTCGACGACCTGCGGGGCCTGCCCGGGGAATTCGGTGAAGATAATCACCTGTACGTCACTCAGGTCCGGAATGGCATCGATCGGCGTATTGTACATCGCGTACGCGCCGCCCAGCACCGCCAGCGCGGTGAAGATGATGATGAGCAGGCGGTTGTTGACCGACGCTTCTATGATTTTTTCTAACATGATCGTTTGGTAACAAACAGTGATGGCGTACATACGCCGATTGGAATTAGATCAGGACTGACATTATGGATGTTGGCCGGCGCCCGGCGCTGCTTTCGCGGTGTCCACCTGCATCTCCGGCACAGGCGCCGCATCTTTGGTGGTCGGACGCTGGCGGCCACTGAGCATCTTCTGAATGGCCTCTTGAAGTCGGCTTTCGCTATCGATCATGAACTGTGCGGAAATGACGATTTCTTCATTTCCGAGCAATCCGGAAAGCACACGAACGTATCCGTTGCCGGGCCCTCCCTGCTCTCCGACCTTGATCTCTCTGGGCTCAAACTTGCCCTCTCCTCGAACCACAAAAACCAGGGTCCGCGTTCCGGAACGAATCAGTGCTTCGGTAGGAACCACAATGGCGTCTCTTATCGTTTTGCCCTGCAGTTGAACGTTGGCATACATGCCCGGCTTGAGGTCCAGATTCGGATTCGAGAACACCAGACGGACGTGTACGTCGCGGGCTTTCTCTCGCAAATAGGGATAGATGTACGAAACGCGACCGGCGTATTTCTTCCCGGGTAGGTATGACAACTCCATCGTGACACGCTGTCCTTCTTTGAGCCAGGGCGTCTCATTATCATAGAAACTGGCATGCACCCATACCGTCCGCAGGTCGGCGATCCGGAACAGGTCCTGACCGGCTTTGATAAACGCGCCTTGCACGGCATTCTGCTTTACTACAATACCCGTCTCCGGTGCCTGAAGTAGAATGGTCTTTCTGACTTCGCCTGTTTGCTTGAGGTGTTCAATTTCGTTTGCCGGAATGTCCCAGTATTCAAGACGTTGCCGCGTTGAAGCCAGCAATTGCTCGGCGTCCTCTCGAACGGAGGCCACACTACTTTTCATCGCCTCACGATAGTTTTTAAGTGCGAGCAGGAATTCCTCCTGCGTCGAGACTAGTTCCGGAGAATAAATCTCCATGAGCGAGTCTCCGGCAGCCACTTCCTCGCCGACAAAGTTGACATAGAGTTTGTCGATCCACCCGGAGATCTTGGCATTGACAATAAAGACACGTTCGTCGTCATATTTCACCTCGCCCACGGTGCGAATCATACGCGAGAGATCCATGCGTTGAACGTGAGCGGTACGCACCCCCATGTTCTGTATCGTCTCAGGGTCGATCGAGACGGTCCCGCCGGTGCCGGCTCCAGATTCGCCCTCATAGACGGGCACGAGATCCATGCCCATCGCCGATTTTCCGGGATGGTCGTAAATCTCGGTCGGGTTCATAGGCGACTGCCAGTAGAGCACCTTGCGTTTGCCTTTAGGCGTAGAGTCCAATACGGTTTGGGTCGGCGATGCGGTTTCGCTGCCTGAGGCCTCGGGGTTGGTGGGCGCGCCGGGGTGGGTCATGCGACCTAGAAAGAAGCCGCCTCCGGCGAGCAGGAGGAAGAGCACGAGGGTGCCGATACGCGTGAAAACGTGAATTGTATTCATGAGCGTGGGTGTCGATAGATCAAGTAAATAGCTGGCACCTACAGGCCGGCGAGGGTTTCGAGGCCAAGGGTGCGTTCGAGGGCGGCCGTATCTTTCAGGTACCGGACCAGCGTGTCTTCATATCCCATGCGGAGCATGAAGAGCATGCGCTCAGCATCGAGCAGGTTGAGGAAATCCGTACGCCCCGTTGTGTAGGCGCTCAAGGTTGTCTCCAGCGTCGTTTCCGCCTGTGGAATCAACGCCTCCCGGTAAAGGCTAAGTTGTTCGCTCTCTTGTTCCATCCGGCTGAGCATATCCGCTATGCGGGTCCGGAATGAGGTCTCCAGGGCTTCCTGTTGCGCATCGACCTGACGCCGGCGAAGCTGCGCCTCTTCCAACCCGGCGTGGAGCCTTCCACGCTGGATCGGTACCTGGATGGCCACCCCGAGCGCCAGGGCGTTGCGACCGTCGGCGCTCGGCGGCACATCCGCTGCCCCGATATCGAAATACGTGAAGTTCACGCCGAAGTCGGGCATAAAAGCTTTCCGAGCCAGTGCGATGCCCGTATCGGCCCGAATGGCGGCCGACTCCAGGGCACCCGCTTCCGGACGCCGGCGCAAGGCCACTTGCATCAGCGTGTCCAGCGGTTGGTCGGGGATGGGAGACACCTCTACCGGTACCGCCGCCTCCGGCAGCGCGACCGGGTGGTTCAGCAATCGTCCGAGGGTCTCGGCCGCCGTCCGTTCTTGCCGAGACAGGTCAAGCGCCTGCTTCTCCAGTGTATTGCGTTCGACCTGGGCTTTCAGGATGGACTGTTGCATCCCACGCCCCACCTCATACTGCGTGGTCGCGACGGACTCAAAATCACGCATTTTATCTTGAAAATCGCGGATGAGTCCCGTCTGCCGGTGGATGCGATAAAGGTCGTAATAGGCCTGTTTGACCTGCAGTTCGAGGTCCTGCGCGAAGGCGTCGGTTTGGTAACCAGCCACCGAGGCCGTCAAATCGGCTATCTCTCCCTTGAGACCAAGTTTCCCCGGAAAGGGAATCATTTGCTCCACGCGAAACTGGGTACGCTGCGTCCCCCGTGCCGTGACCACCGGAAACGGCTGATAGGTGAACATGACCTTCGGATCCGGGAGGGCGGATACCTGACGGCGACGTTGCCCGAGGGCCTCGACCCGTATGCGGGAAGCCTGCAACGAGGGGTTGTCGGCACGAACGGTGTTGAGCAAATCTTGAAGATTCACAACCCGGATGGTGTCGGCAGGCGCCGCCTGCTGCGACAGAGCCGCCGGAATGGTCAGGCTCCAGATGAGGGACAACAACAGCGCAATACGGAAGACCGCCACAGGCATGGTGAGGGGTGTCTGCGCCATGGTTGCCGTACGACAGCGCCCTCCCCGGGCACCAAAGGCTCCCCCGATGCCTGCCGCATCCAATGAACTATTCGACATTGATTTCAGGTTGATGGCCGGCAAAGAAGGCCTGCGGCTGTACGCCATGACCCCTCCGCCAGTCGATGGTTCTGTATGAGGTGCCGCAAAGATGCCCGTGTCAACCTGAAACCATTCTGAAATGCACCTTAAAAATCTTTAAGGTTCTTGGGATCGCCCATCAATTCAAACTACCTTAATATTCCGCCCCTCCCCGGTCATATTGTTACAAATTCGATGTGGATACTGGTCATAGAAGATGAAGCGCGCCTCTCGAAGGTGCTCAAGCGTGGCCTCGAGGCTGAGGGCTACCGCGTAGATGTGGCCATGGACGGCATCGAGGGCGAAGACATGGCCCGGCTCAATCCGTACGATGCCCTGCTCGTAGACTGGCGACTGCCCGGGCAGGACGGCAAGACCGTCGTCGAGCATCTGGGTACCGACGAATTTACCTTCCCCATCCTGATGCTCACGGTCCTCGACGATGTGGACCACCGCATTGCCGGCCTCGATGCCGGCGCCGACGACTACCTCGCCAAACCCTTTTCGTTCGAAGAACTGCTCGCCCGGCTGCGGGCGCTGTTCCGGCGGGCCCCCCTCGCCACTCAGGATAACCTCCTCACCCTTGGACCGCTGAAGATGAATACCGAACGCCGTCAGACGACCTACTACGGCGAATCGCTATTGCTTCGACCCAAGGAGTATGCACTACTCGAACAGTTCATGCGAAATCCCGGCGCCGTAATGTCCCGCACTGTCATCGCCGAGCGCGTCTGGGGGAGTGCTCTCTATGTGAGTGACAACGTAATCGACGTTACGGTCTCAAGTTTGCGACATAAACTGCAAGAAGAGTCTCCCGATACCACGATAGGAACGATCGAACTGGAAACAGTTCGCGGCATCGGATATCGCCTTAATACGACCGGAAACTCGTCCTTCAAGTGACTTATTCACAATGGGTCTTCCAAAACTTCCAACATGATCTAAAGATGGCAATTCGTCTCCGAAATCCCCGAAATTGGTCCATCTCTTCCCGTCTTTCAGTATGGTATGGGCTTACCATCTTTGTGCTGCTCGGCACTTTTTCCGTCATCACCTATATCAATTTCCACCTCAGCCGGCACCGGGATTTCGATCAACACCTAACACATGAACAGCGGGTGCTGATGCCTTTCATCCGCTTCAATGACGAGGGGCCCGTTTTCGAGCAACTCGACGAATTGCGCTCGGTAGCCTACCGAACGGACGGCATATACGGGACGTATGTCCGGCTCATCACCCCGGACGGACAGGTGCGGTATCAGAGCCCTAATTTCGAACAGCATCAGCGATTGACGATTTCACTTCCGTCCCAACCCATCGAGGTCAATATCAGCCGTACCTGGGCCAACGAACCCATCCGGACCCGGTATCTTCCGCTGAACGATGGAAACGGCATGTTGCGTGGTTGGCTGGAAGTGACCGGTTTTGAATGGTCGCTTCACCAGGAACTGGGCCGGCTTACACGCACCTTTGCGCTCGGCATTGCCATTAGCGTGTTGTTGGCCATCGGCGGTGGCTATTTACTGGCCCGCCGGGCACTGCGCCCGGTTTCGGAAATCACGGAGACAGCCAACCGGATTCGGGCGACCGACCTGAGCACCCGGCTCCCTACGGACTTCCGCGTACACGACGAATTGACTGACCTCGCGGAGACCATCAACGGCCTTCTGGGGCGACTGGAGGACTCTTTTCACCGGGAACGCCGCTTTACCTCCAACGCAGCCCACGAACTGATCACGCCGCTCGCCACCATGCGGGGTGAAATGGAACTGGTCCTTCGCACCGAGGGCGACCTCGAAACCTGTTATGAAACCCTCCAGACGGCCCTCATCGACGTCGACCACATGAACCGAATCGTGCGGGCCCTGCTCCAGCTTTCGCAGGCTGAGCGACTCCGCGACATGCCCCGCGAAATCGTGCGCGTCGATGAACGGTGCGCCGAACACGTGGAGCGTTTTCGGGACCGCGCCGAGGTGCGCAACATCAAGCTATCGCTGGAGACGACACCGGGACCGACCATCCTCGCCGACCCGATCAACTTCGGAAAAGTCATCGACAACCTCCTCGACAATGCGTTTAAATACACGCCGGACAACGGCCACATCACGCTGGCCGTTGGGGTGCACGAGGGCGAGGTGGTGATTGAGGTGTCGGATACCGGCTTCGGGTTTTCCGAGAAGGTCGGCGAACATCTCTTCGACCGCTTCTTCCGCGCCGATACCCACGATGTACAGGCACAGCCGGGCAGCGGACTCGGCCTCGCTATCGTCAAGACCATCGCGGAAGCCTATGACGGCACCATCTCCGCGCACAGTGATGGGCAGGATAAGGGCAGCACCTTCACTGTACGCCTGCCGCGGGCCGATGGGTAGGCAAGTCCTGAAGGACAGGCAGACGTTCCGCATTCGCCCGCGATAGTCACGGCGATGCCCTCGATAAGATGCGAGAGGTGCCATTTTCCTCCCCATTCAAAGAGGTGTCCCGAAAGGAGGGGTAAACGTGCCTCGGCGGATAGCTTGTCTACTTCCCCTGCCACCTCCTTCGCACGGCACTCGTTATCATACCAACAATTCATTACCGGAATGTTCGAGGGCGTACCGGATATACAATCGTGTAAACGTAATGCATCATTTTGTTTAACCGCAAAGTTCGCCGAAAAGCCTCCGCGTCCTCTGCGCATTCTCTGCGATCTCTGCGGTTAATTTTTCTTCGATGAGGCCAGTCTGCACCGCTCCATCCCTCCCCATGAAAAGGTTGGCTCTGAGGCACAGTGGGCTAAACACGGCACTGCTGAAAACCCTGGATAACGATCGTTTCATCCGACCCTTCCCGCCATTATCTTGGCTTCCCCAACGACCCGGTAACCTGATCGCCACCCTCCATGCTCCATTCCTTTCGCGCCGGTCTGATACTGACCCTCAGCTTCTTCGCCGGTACGGCACAGGCACAGATCGATCTCAACGCCGCACGGTTCGCTTTTTCGCCCGAGATCACGTACGACCCGGCCATCCCCTCGCCCGCGCAGTTTCTCGGCTATGAACTCGGCACGCATTTCACCTTCCATGCCGATGTGGTCGCGTATTTGAAAGCCCTCGATGCCGCTTCAGACCGCGTCGCGATACACGAATACGGGCGCACGTTCGAAGGCCGCCCGCTGTATTACCTCGTCATCACCACGCCCGAGAACCTCACCCGTATCGACGAGATCCGGCAAAACAACCTGCGGCTCGTCTCGGGAGAGGCGCTCTCGGACAACGACGCCGAGGCGCTCATCGCCGCACAGCCTGTGCTGCCATGGCTGAGCTATAACGTTCACGGCAACGAGCCGTCGAGCACCGAGGCGGCCATGCAGGTGGCCTATCGCCTCGCCGCCGCCACCGACAACTCCACACGCGACCTCCTCGCCCACGCCGTCGTCCTCCTCGACCCATGCCTCAACCCCGACGGGCGCGACCGGTATGTGTACTGGTATCGTTCGATGGCAAGTCATGTCGTCAACCCGAACGCCGTCGACCTCGAACACGACGAACCCTGGCCGGGCGGGCGCACCAATCACTACTGGTTCGACCTCAACCGCGACTGGGTCTGGCTCGTCCATCCGGAATCACAGGGCCGCCTGGCCGCCTACGGACAGTGGATGCCGCAGGTGCACATGGACTACCATGAGCAGAGCTTCAACGCTAATTATTTCACGATGCCGGGGCAGCCACCCCGCAACCTAAACCTGCCCGCAGCCTATGAGTCGTGGACCGACACCTTCGGTCGCGCCAATGCCCGGGCCTTCGACGCCAACCGTATCAATTACCATACCCGTGAGTCGTTCGATTTCTTCTATCCCGGCTACGGCTCGTCGTATCCGAGCGTGATGGGGGCTATCGGGATGCTCTCGGAACAAGGTGGCCACAGCCGGGGCGGCCGCGCCGTCGAGACGAATGACGGCTATGTGCTCACCTTCCGGCAGCGCATCTTCGACCACTACACCACCTCACTGGCCACCATTCGCACGTCGGTGGAAAACCGCGAGGCGCTCCTTCACTATTTCCGGGACTTCTTCTTACCCTCGGGGGACAAGAAAGCACCCTCCGCTTACCTCCTACCGGACGATGACGGCAACGGATACACGTACGATGTGGTCGGAATGCTGCTCAAACACGGTCTTCGTGTTGAAAAGGCCGAGCGTTCGTTTTCGGTGCGGGATGCCCACAGTTACCGGGACGGAAAGGCGCAGTCGCGCAGGTTTGCGGCCGGCACCTTCGTAATCCCCACCAATCAGCCCCGGCACGTCTTTCTCAATACGATCATGCAGCGGCAGATGGCCATCGAAGACTCGGTGATGTACGACATGGCCACATGGTCCGCGCCGCTCGCCTATAACCTCGATGCCGCGTGGACGAGCACGGCGCCGAGGGTGACCACCGTGCCCCTCAACGAGGCACCGGCGTTTCCGTCCGGCGTTGAGAACCCGCAGGCGCACTATGCCTTCGCCCTCGACTGGCGACAGCGAAATGCGCCGCGTGCCCTCTCGGCACTCTGGCAAGCCGGATACCGCGTGAGGTCGGCGCGAAAGGCCTTCAACGATGGAGTTCACGACTTCGGGCCGGGCAGCCTCATCGTCCTCCTCGGCCACAACCGCGACCACCTCGACCGCGCGCCGACCGACATGGCCCGCATCGCGCGTGAGACCGGCGTGCAGATCATCGGCATGGATTCAGGCCGCATGACCACCGGTATCGACCTCGCCTCGAACGATAGTCGCCCCGTAAAGAAACCCCGCGTGGCGATGCTTGTCGACCCGCCGATTTCTTCATATACGGCCGGACAAATCTGGTTCTTGTTTGACCGATGGACGGGGTTCGGCATCGACCGGATTCGGGCACGGAGACTGCCGGAACTGAAGCTGAGCGACTATGACGTATTCGTCCTCCCTGGCGCGGGCAACCTCTCGGAGGTCATCGACAGCACACAGATTGAGCGGCTCAAAGCCTGGGTGCGCGACGGCGGCACGCTCGTTGGCACCGAGCGCAGTGCCCTGTTTTTGACCAAACAACGGTCCGGGCTGACGGACGTCTCGATGGTCGAGGAGGATGAAGACGACAAGGACAAAGCGCCGAAGACTTCGGCATACACCACGTACGCCGCCCGAGAGGATTCGACGGGGCTGGCGCGGATCCCCGGCTCCGCCTTCCTCGGCGTCGTCGATGATTCGGACCCGCTGGCGTTCGGGCTGCCGGATCACGTCTACAGCCTGCGCTTCAGCACCGAAGCGCTCGAACCCGCCGATGACGTCAGCACCGTGGGCCATTATGCGAAAGACCCCGACGCCGTACTCGTCTCGGGCTATGCCTCGGCGGAAAACAAGCGGAAGCTGGCCGGGAAGGCCTTCGCCGCCGTCGCGTCGATGGGTCGCGGCCGGGTCGTCTTCCTCGTCGACAACACGCAGTACCGGATGTTCTGGGTCGGTCCGGCACGGATGATGCAAAACGCGGTGATGCTCTTGCCGGGGATGTGAGCGAGAGTGAAGGGTGTCTGCTCGGCCGCTCAACCCGTCCCCCCTCACCCACGTGTCCTCCTGACGACCGGAGGGAGGGAGGATCCGGCATTTATTGAGACGCACGTGAACACCGGTCGGTGATGGACCGTGGCATCGCACTTCGAACAGATCCATCGCCTGCGGCTCAAGATCACAAGATGGGGATGGACGGCAAACCAGGAGCGGGAGAGAAATCGGGGCGGCTTCACACGTGAAAACGGCGAAAATCCTCCACCCATCCTCCATTGTTTTGCATCGAAACTTATCTTCCATCCTCGGCTGCCGAAAATCCATCCCGCGTGCCATGAAACCTATCGTCTCACTGTGCCTGCTCGCGCTCGTGTGGTGCCCGCGACCGGCCGCCGCTCAATCACCCCCGATGCCGGATTTCCAGCGTACGGCACCTTTTTCATCGTATCACGCCTTCCATGACCCCTTTACGGCCGCCACCATCACCGGCAACCTCGACGCCTTCTGGACACCGCTCGTCGACGCGCATCAGGTACCCTGCGTGAAGGTATATTCGGTGGCCCTCCTTTGTCACGGCGCGGCCGGCGCGGTCTCGGTGGCCTGCGATTTCAACGGACGGAGCCCGGCAGCGAACGCCTGTGTCGGTACCTGGGGCACGTGGATCTTTGAGACGACCCTGCCCACGAATGCGCCCACCGACTACAAACTCTTCCTCGACGGCAACGACCGGACCTTGGACTCGGTGAACACACGTTGCGCTTCGATCCGGGGCAGTGGGCCGCCTGGGTGTATATCTATCGACTGAACGCGGCGGTCGGGGTGCAGACCGGTCTCATGATTCGCACTCGCTGACCTCACAAAGAACGACGTGATCCCCTGGAAATCCGGCCAAACCACATGGATACTGCCTTTGCCCGCCAGCTTGCCGCCGTTGAGGACCAACACTGGTGGTTCGTGGCACGGCGCCGCATCCTCGATGTCGTAATCCGACGACTCGGGCTCCCGGCGGAGGCGGACATGCTCGAAATTGGCTGTGGCTCGGGCGGCAACCTGCCGGTGCTCTCCCAATATGGCCGGTGCTTTGGTGTCGAGCCCGACCCGGAGGCGCGCATGCTCGCCGCATCGAAGGGCCTCGGCCCCGTGGCCCCCGGCGGCCTGCCTGACGACCTGCCCTTCGGCGACCGGACCTTCGACCTCATCGCACTGCTCGATGTGCTAGAACACGTTGCCGACGATTTGACAAGCCTCCGGACGATCCACGCCCGTATCAAACCCGGCGGACAGCTTTTGCTCACCGTCCCGGCCTACCGGTTTCTGTGGGGGCCGCACGACGAACTCAACCACCATTATCGGCGCTATACACGCGGCGAACTCGTGGGTAAAATGCGGGCGGCCGGGTTCGCGGTGCGCCATGCGAGCTATTTCAATACGTTGCTTTTCCCGGCCATCGCCGCAGCCCGGCTTCTCGAGCGCATCCGGCCGGACACCGACGCTCACCACGACCTCGACCTTCCGGGCCACCGCGTCAATACGGTGCTGACCCGCATATTCGCGAGCGAGCGGCACGTAGTGCCCCGGTTCGCCTTGCCGTTCGGCGTGTCGGTGCTCGTGGTCGCGGAGCGGGTCGATCGTTGAGTTTACACCGCACCTACCATCCCTTCCACACACCCGTCAAAAAGGGCACACTTATTTACCCCAACGTTTCACTGGCTGTTGCCCATGAGCAAGTGCTTGTCCGGTTGACATTGTTTTTGCGGGGTATATATTCAGTGTGAGTTGAAACCTGAAGCCCGGATTATAAATCGCGCATCCGCGTCCTGTGAAACCATCGGTGTGATGCGCACCGGGCTTGTATGATTCCTACGCACTTCTATGCCCGGATTGGGCCGGGTGTAAAACGAATGGTTCCGATGTCCCGGTCGCGAGACGCGCCAGGTGGTGAGCCGTGTACACGCTGCCGGGCGTAACGCCGGAGCGCCATAGGCATCGTTCTTTGTCCTCCATTCCCGAAATGGCATGAAGAAATACGTACTGCTGGTTGCACTAGCCCTGATTTGTCTTCCTGCGCGGGGACAGTTGATTAAGGGCTACGGCTTCAAGGTCGGCCTCACTTCTAGTAATATCCGCGTAACCGATTTTCCGATCGCTAACCCGCTCGTTGATAACCGCCATAGGCACACTGGCTATGCCGCCTTTGCCTTCATCGAGTGGAGTGGCCTTTCCTTCCTGTCTTTCGTAACGGAAGCAGGCTACGTACAGCGAGGATATATATACGATCTTCTGGAAGACCCCGAAAACCCTCTCACCTTCGGCTTCCGTGCTAAAATTGATCTGAATTACCTCTCGACGGCCACTCTGGTCAAGATGACCTTTTTGGAGACTCCAATTGCCCCCTATGTCCTGGTTGGGCCGAGGCTGGATATACTGGTTAAGAGAACGCCAAAAGAGAGAAACACTGAAGCACAGGATTTTACGTCTGTGGCCGCGGGCGGACTTCTCGGTGCGGGCGTAGAAATGAACCGGCTGGCTCCTGTTTCACTCTTTCTGGAGATACGCTACAGTTTCGACGTGACCAATTCATGGCCGGGCGGAATATTGGACGTTTACAACAATGCCTTTGACGTGCTGATCGGGGTCAAGCTTTAACGCCAATAAAAAAGCGCCGACTGGTACGAGCGGTCGGCGCGGGCGTTCGCTTATAGCTCGCTGTGCGAGCCATAAGGAGGATGAACGTTCTCTGTCGAACGCTGAGGCCGTGTGTGTGGATCCCTATTCAGGGGTCCACTGCCAGGTCGCAGGTCATTCGAAAATGTTGAATTCATGGAGCATGATGATGAGAAGGAGCCTGTTTGCGTTGAGCTGGGCGGCGTATTTGATGGTGCTAACGGCAGGCTGCATTACCGAAATCCCGGAGGGGCCGGAGATAAGCCCACTGCAGACGAAGATCCTGGAGGTGCGCGTGGTGCCCGATCCGGTGGTCGTCGGCGACACGGCGCGCTTCACCTGCATCATAGAAGACAGCCTCGACACCCGGTTCCACTTCCGGTGGATTTTTAGTGGACCGGGGTGGAGCAAGGTTGACAGAAGTCAATTTCATCGACTGGATTGCGCCTGATGTTCAGGACATCACCTACACCCACGGGGTTGAAGTCGATAACGGGTCACCGGACTCCGCATCCGTGAGCAAGTCCTTTAAGGTAACGGTTGTCACAAGAAAATAAGGAATCACCAACGGCGCACCGACCGGTACGAGCGGTCGGTGTGCACCCTCCATGGCGGCGGCAAAGGCGCTCCCCGCGACCTACGCCCTGGAGCCGAATTAACCCAACCCGTTCTGCAAGGCCACCGAGATCCGCTTTGCGCTGCCGGAAGCGGGGCCGGTCTCACTCGTCGTCTACGACATGATGGGCCGTGAGGTGATCCGCCTCGCGGATGGGACACGGTCAGCCGGGTTCCATCGCGTGCGGTGGGATGCCGCGTCGCTGCCGAGCGGCGTCTATCTCTACCGGCTCACGGCGGGGGGGCCTTTGCGGAGACGCGGCGCATGACGCGCATCCGATAGCGGAGGGTTTGGACAGCCGTTTATGGCCGATCCCGAAAACGAGGAGCCTCCCACCCGCGGATGTATTTGGATGGGAGGCTCAATCGCCTGATCAGAACCGCACAACCGTTTTTACCGGTTCTTTCGCACCACCTTCCACCTCGCCGAAAGGAGATCCACAACCGCCGAACGGGGCATTGTGCGGGCGATTGCCGAGCGTCCGTGTTGAAGAAAGTAAACGATTACATTTTTACCGGGTTTGCCTATATTGCGCTTCCCCGGTCGCGGGGAAATTGAACTTCGAACTGATCGTCATCCAATCGTGTCCACGCCCCTTTATGGCGCCGTCGAAGCCGGCGGCACCAAATTCGTCTGCGCCGTCGGCACCGGACCCGACGACCTCGACGCGCTGACCCGCTTTCCGACGACCACCCCGACGGAAACGCTCGGCCGCGTCGTCGCCTACTTCCGGTCCCACCATCCGGCAAAGATCGGCATCGGTTCTTTCGGACCGGTGGACCCCGCACCCACTTCCCCGACGTTCGGCTATGTGACGAGTACGCCCAAGCCGGGCTGGGCAAACACCGACGTG
>Ga0114931_10000435_pt1 | contig 49842 bp, 43 predicted proteins | sample 2SBtaG_FD_89579 | JGI IMG/M metagenome (GOLD analysis project Ga0114931, IMG submission 89579) | Deep subsurface microbial communities from Kolumbo volcano to uncover new lineages of life (NeLLi) - 2SBTROV14_V59a metaG | ecosystem: Environmental > Aquatic > Marine > Volcanic | place: Kolumbo... | reverse complement strand
GTAATCAAGTAAATGAGCATCTTTTTCTAGTTTTATGCTGGCATTAACAATGTCAATGGACTTACTGTTAATCTTAGCTACGTCACTGTTGTCTATATTTTGATATGCCTTAGTAGGTGTAATTGTTACTTCTGTAATTAACTGGCGCGAGTCCTCTGAGAAGTGGGGGACAAGCAACTGCGCCTTGATCTCGGGAATCCGCCTTGCAAAGAAGACCGTCTTCTCCTGGTCGTGGAAGATATCACCGAAGCAGAGAGACTGCGTGCCGAGGCGCAGTCGCACGAGCAACAATTCCAGGACTGGTGCAGGGGCTGTTCGCCATCGTGGTGGAGGGAGACGATGGCGAACAGGGCTTGCGATTCACTTTCGTCAGCGAGCGTGCCGAGGCCTTGCTCGGTTATCCCGTCGAGCTTTGGCTGACCGCCCCCGAGTTCTGGATGTCGCGCCTGCACCCTGATGATCGTGACACCCTGGTGGCCCTTTACCGGGACATCATCGGCGATGACGGCCATGCCCAGGTAACCGTTGACACCGACTGGGGCCTGCAGTACAGGATGCAGGCCGCCGACGGGCGTGAGATCTGGTTTCAAGACGCCGTGCGCCACGTGGCCGGAAAAGATGGTATGTTTCGGCTGCGTGACGTCATGGTGGACATGAGCACCCGCAAAAAAATGGAGGTACGGCTCGAGTACCTCTTGCGCATTATGATGCGCTCACCGACCTGCCGAATCGAAGCTTGCTGTTCAATCGGCTCGAGCAGGCCATCGTCCACGGTGTTCGCCACGGGCGTGCGGCGGCGGTGTTGTTTCTCGATCTCGACCGCTTCAAGATCATCAATGACAGCCTCGGCCACAGCGCGGGTGACCAGGTGCTCAGGGACGTGGTCGCGCGGCTGGAGAGTTGTATCTGTTCCGGGGACATGGTCGCCCGCTGGGCAGTGATGAGTACGTCGTACTGCTGGAGGATATGGCCAGCGCCGAGGACGCGACACTGGTCGCCCAGAAGATGCTCGATCGTTTTTCGTTACCGTTCATGGTCAAGTATCCCGAAGGCGGGCGACAGAAATACCATTTAAGGATAAAACACCTGTGCATCATGGGGGTGTGTTGTGGTGTCTCTGCCATGACAGCAGAGTTTACTGGTAGTTGGGAAACGAGTGAAGTGTTGTTGCGTAACACCGGCCGCACAGGCGCAGTTCTGCAACCTGTGTGGTCAGCCTGGCGGCTTAGTTAAAAGCGACGCCGGGTTTAACGCCGATCTTTTTCAGGATGGTAGCCAGCGGGCAGAAGCCGGTGAAGGAGGACTGCATGATATTGGCACCCACGAAAACGGTGAACCATAACCAGTTGACGTTATGCAGCTGGGACATGGCAACGCTGAACAGGATCATGAAACCGGCGAAAGCCATTACAATGCGATCAATAGACATAAATGAATCTCCACAAGGGTTTTGCGTATATTAGCAAAAACTAATAATCAATCCGTGATTTAGTCACATTTATCGAGAAAACACAATGGCTGATTTATCTCAGGAACTGCAGCAACAGGTGGGTGCCACCAGCGAACTACTGTCAACAAGGGGGCTTAGCCTGGCGACCGCAGAATCCTGTACTGGTGGCTGGGTCGCCAAGGCCATGACTGACCGCGCCGGCAGCTCCAGCATTTTCGAATGTGGCCTGGTGACCTATAGCAACCGAGCCAAGCAACGACTGCTGGGAGTGAAACCCGATACCCTGGCGCAGCAGGGCGCGGTGAGCCAGGCGGTGGTCGAAGAAATGGTGCTGGGCCTGTTTCAGGCGAGCGATGCTGATGTGGGTGTATCCATCAGTGGCATTGCCGGCCCCGGCGGTGGTACGCAGGGCAAACCGGTCGGCACGGTGTGGATGGCCTGGGGCCGCGACGGCCGGCTGGTGACCAGCCGCTGTTATCGGTTTGACGGTGATCGCGACAGGGTGCGTTTGCAATCAGTCATCGAAGCCCTGGCAGGGGTGCAGCAACTGCTGCTGGCATGAACGAGAAATCGCGCCGGATTTTCTTCGCTCTGTGGCCGGATGACGACACGCGTCATGAAATCCTGAAACAGTGCCGCAAATCAGGGATTCTCAAACAACCTGGACGTATCATGCGTCCGGAAAATCTGCATATCACCCTGCATTTCATCGGCAATGTGTCTGAGCAACAGCTGGCTTGTTGTGTCGCTGCGGCAAGCCAGGTACAAGCTGCACCGTTTGATATCAGGCTGGATGAATTCGGCCATTTCGTACGAGCTGGGGTGGTGTGGCTGGGAAGTACCCGGTTACCACAAGCATTGCAGCAATTACACCGGGATCTGGGTGTAGCACTCAGGGGGTGCGACTATGCGCCGGATCCGCGTCCGTTTAAGCCCCATCTCACCCTGATGCGTAATGTGAAAGCCATAAAGATCGAGTTACTCGAAGTGAAGCCGTTGTCCTGGAGTGTCGATAGGTTCGCGTTGGTGGAATCCATACCGGTGGAAGGCGGTGTGCAATATCAACCGCTGCAATGGTATTCAGTGCAGGACAGGCTACCGGAATAAGTACGCGGCGCCGGATCCCGGTGCAAATTCATTGTCCGGGCCATCGATTCCCAAGCTATTGCTGCTTTCGTTAAACGACCCGACAATAAGCGAATCCCCCGAAAGACTGATGGCATTGCCGAAAAAATCACCGGCAGTGGTGTTGAATGGTTTGATATATCGTTCAGCTGTCCAGTTATTGTTGCTATCCCGTGTGTAGACATACGCCGCGCCTGAGTCACCTGCCAGTTCGTTCGCTATACTATCAATGCCAGTACTACTGCTGTCTTCATGATAAGCGGCCACAACAAGTGTATCTTGATACAGCGCCAGGGCGCCACCCAGAGAAGAGTTCGTTGCTGCTGGTCCACCAAATCCATCTAATGCATGGGTGGTACCTGTTGAAAATGCCTTGATATAGGCGGTCTGGCTCCAGTTTCCACTGGCATCTTTATCGAAAATGTACACAGCGCCAGAATTATCGGCATTCCCATCATCATTTGGTATGGAGTTAACCCCGGTTGTATTACTGTCTTCCAGGGAAGCGCTGACAGCCAGGGTGTTGTTGAAGAGTGCGACGCCGCCAAATAGATCACTCGCACCGGCATTACTGGCCTTCAGGTAGGCGGTCTGTGACCAGGTCTCATCAACCGGATTGCGTTCGAAAACATAGACGGCACCTGAATCATAACTAGCGCTGGTATCATTTGGTGTCGTGTTGATACCCTGGGTGGTGCTATCTTCCTTTTTTGCACCAACGGCAAGTGTATCTCCGTAAAGTGCTACCCGACCAAATTTGTCACCAGCCCCTGCATTTGATGCCTTGATATAGGCCTGCTGGCTCCAGTTACCCTGATTATCTCGGACAAAAACATAGACAGCGCCGGAATCGTAATTGCTACTGGTATCATTCGGACTTGTATCGATGCCTGAGGTGATACTGTCTTCGTTGATCGCTCCCACAGCCAGAGTGTTGCCATATAAGGCGATATCATTTCCGAACAGGTCACCGATACCTGGATTACTGGATTTGAGCCTGGTTTCCTGGGACCAGTTGCCTTCCGCATCTCGGACAAAAATATACACAGCACCTGAATCAGATGCGCTAGTATCTTCAAGCAGTGAACCGACTGCCAGGATATTCCCGGATAAAGCCACTGAGGTTCCAAAGTAATCCTGGGTTGTTACCACGTCAGGTTTAAGGTATGCCTCTGGATACCAGACACCACTGATATCACGGACAAATATATATATCGCGCCAGAGTCGTCAGCATTGCCATCATCATTTTCGAAGCTGTTGACGCCAGTGGAGTTGCTGTCTTCCCCGATTGCCCCTATTGCCATCAGGTTGCCATCGATAGCGACGCTACTACCAAAGAAATCAGAATTTTGAGTATTGAGGGACTTAACATAGGCAGCCTGGGCAAAGCTGGCGCTGCTCTGGCGGGTAATATCCAGGGTGTAGGTGCGCGTGGTTTTGACATCGGCTGCAGTTACCACGATATTGATGGGGTTGGCGCCTTCCGCCAGGCTGAGTTTCATCCCGGCAGCGTAAGCTGAACCATTAACCGTGATAGCAGCACCGCTATCAACTTTGTCCAGGTAAAGATTCACACTGGCATCCAGGTAGCCCACCGAGGCGGTGTAATCAGTCTGGTCGGTCTGGAATACCTGGTCGAGAGCGACATTTTCCAGGTACAGGTTGGACAGCGCGGTATTGTTACTGGCCAGGTGATCATTGCTGCAGGCACTTAGCAGGACGAGGAGACTGCATCCCAGTAGCTGGTAAAAGATTGCCAGGGGTCCGCTTTTCATTATTTGATCTCCATGCCAATGGGGTGGGTGCACACAGGCTTTAATTTCCAGGTTTGAGTCGTATCTTAATCAAACCCGGTTCAAAATTCGATGTTTTCCGGGCTGGGGCGGGGCCGGGCACCATTCCGGGATTCAACCCGTAATAGGTATGTGTCTTAAAAGGAAATCTGTGTGATAATTCCTGAATTCTTGAACAGTATAACCATTTCCCAGGGGGTAAGACTCGATGGATGAAAACCGCAAAAAGGCATTGGCTGCCGCACTTTCTCAAATAGAACGTCAATTCGGCAAAGGATCTGTCATGCGTATGGGGGACACCGGCTCCATACCCAATATCGAAGCCGTCTCCACCGGCTCACTGGGACTGGACGTTGCGCTGGGAATAGGGGGGTTGCCACGGGGCCGTGTGGTGGAAATCTACGGGCCTGAATCGTCTGGTAAAACAACCCTGACCCTGCACGTAGTGGCAGAAGTCCAGAAAACCGGCGGCACTGCTGCATTCATTGATGCTGAGCATGCCCTGGATCCCCAGTATGCCGAGAAGCTGGGTGTGAATGTGGATGAGTTACTGGTGTCCCAGCCGGACACCGGCGAGCAGGCCCTGGAAATCGCCGATATGCTGGTGCGTTCCAGTGCCGTCGACGTCGTTGTCATCGACTCGGTGGCGGCCCTGACGCCCAAGGCGGAGATCGAAGGGGAAATGGGTGACTCCCACGTGGGCCTGCAGGCGCGCCTGATGTCCCAGGCGTTGCGTAAACTGACCGCTAATATCAAACGTTCCAATACCCTGGTGATTTTCATCAACCAGATTCGTATGAAGATCGGGGTTATGTTCGGCAGCCCGGAAACCACCACCGGCGGTAATGCGCTGAAATTCTACGCCTCGGTTCGCCTGGATATTCGCCGTACCGGTGCTATCAAGAAAGGCGATGAAATCCTGGGTAACGAAACCAAGGTGAAAGTAGTCAAGAACAAGGTGGCGCCGCCCTTCAAACTGGTCCATTTTGAAATCCTGTACGGCGAGGGTATTTCCCGGGAAGGGGAAATTATCGACATGGGCGTGGAAAACAAACTGATCGAAAAATCCGGTGCCTGGTACAGCTATAAGGGTGAAAAAATCGGTCAGGGCAAGGACAAGGTCCGCAGCTATATGAAAGAAAACCCCGAAGTGGCCCAGGAAATCGAACAGCAGTTACGAGATATGCTGTTAGTGAAACCCGGATCAGCGGATACGGCTGAGGCAGGCCAGGATGATGAAATCGAGGCAGTCGAAACCGAAATCTGATTCTCCCTACGACGCAGCCATTCGGCTGCTGGCCAGGCGAGAACATTCCCAGCAGGAAATCGAGCACAAACTCCGGCAAAGAGGATTTGCCGGTGATGACATTGATGAAACGCTGGAAACCTTGCTTGAACAGGGACTGTTATCGGATCAACGTTTTACAGAAGCGTACGTGAACAGCCGGCGTAACCGCGGGTTTGGGCCACAGCGCATCGCCGCTGAGCTGTATCAGCGCGGCATCAGTAAAAGCATGGCCTGGGAGGCAATCCAGAGTGATGCCGATTACTGGCAGGCGCTACTGCAGGAAGTGTATGAGCGCAAATTCGGTAGCCACCGAGCTGATGATCTGGCGGATAAGGCACGCCGGGTTAAATTTTTACAGAATCGCGGTTTCCCCCTGGACTGGGCAATGAAAATTGTACAATAAACCATATATATCAATAAGATAAACAATATATTTAAACCAGATTATGATGAGAACGACAGCACAGATACGCCAGGAATTTCTGGATTTTTTTGAAAAGAAAGACCACCGCATTGTGGCCTCCAGTTCACTGGTACCCGGCAATGATCCAACCCTCCTGTTCACCAATGCCGGCATGGTGCAGTTCAAGGATGTGTTCCTGGGACGTGACAAACGGGATTACACCCGGGCCGCCAGCAGCCAGCGCTGCGTGCGCGCTGGTGGCAAACACAATGACCTGGAAAATGTCGGTTACACCGCCCGTCACCATACCTTCTTCGAAATGCTGGGCAACTTCAGCTTCGGTGATTATTTCAAACGTGAAGCCATTGCTTTTGCCTGGGAATTCCTCACAGAGGTCGTCAAACTGCCACCGGAACGCCTGTGGGTAACCGTGTTTGAGGAGGATGACGAAGCCGCCGATATCTGGCTGAAAGAAATGGGTGTAGACCCTGACCGTTTTGGTCGCATTGGCGCCAAAGATAATTTCTGGTCCATGGGGGACACCGGTCCCTGCGGTCCCTGTACTGAAATCTTTTACGATCACGGTGCCGACATTCCCGGCGGACCACCGGGATCACCGGATGAAGATGGTGACCGTTACATTGAAATCTGGAACCTGGTGTTCATGCAATATGATCGGGATGCCAGCGGCAAACTCAATCCCCTGCCCAGGCCTTCGGTGGATACCGGTATGGGTCTGGAACGTCTGGCGGCAATCCTGCAGGGTGGTCACAGCAATTACGATATCGACCTGTTCCAGAATCTGATCCAGGCCGTCATGGCGGTTACCGGTTGTGACGACAAAACCAACAGCTCGCTGAAAGTCATTGCGGACCATATCCGTTCCTGTGCCTTCCTGATTGTCGATGGCGTGATGCCTTCCAACGAAGGCCTCGGGTATGTGCTGCGCCGTATTATCCGCCGTGCCCTGCGCCATGGACACAAGCTGGGCCAGAATGATCTGTTCTTCCATAAGCTGGTTGCACCACTGGTACAGGAAATGGGCGATGCCTATCCGGAACTGGCAGCAGCCCAGGCCAATGTGGAACAGATGCTGAAACTGGAAGAAGAACGTTTTGCCGAAACCCTGGACCAGGGCATGAAAATCCTGGAAGAGTCCATCGACTCTCTAAGCAGCAAGATGATTCCCGGCGACATGGTGTTCAAGCTCTACGACACCTATGGATTCCCGCTGGACCTGACCGCCGATATCGCCCGTGAAAGAGGCCTGAATATCGACGAAGCCGGTTACGAAGCCTGCATGGCTGAACAGAAACAACGGGCACGCGCTTCCAGCCATTTCGAAGGCGATTACCATAACGTGGTGAACCTGGATGAAGCCACCCGCTTCACCGGTTATGACCATCTGCAGGACCGTTCCAAAGTCCTGGCACTGTATAAAGACGGTGCTGAAATGGATCGCATCGAGGCTGGTGACGAAGCCATGGTGGTACTGGAACAGACACCATTCTATGCCGAGTCCGGCGGTCAGGCAGGGGATACCGGCGTGCTTATCGGCAACGCTATCGAATTCGAGGTTATGGACACCCGTAAACAGGGGCAAACCTTCATTCACATGGGCCAGCTTGGTAAGGGCTCCCTGGGCGTTGGGGATGAACTGGAAGCGGTTATCGATGCCGAGCGTCGTCGTGCCACCGTATTGAATCATTCCGCTACCCATTTATTGCATGCGGCCTTACGCAATACCCTGGGGGATCACGTTCAACAGAAAGGCTCGCTGGTGAATGCGGAGCGTTTACGTTTCGATTTCTCCCATTTCGAACCGGTAAGCAAGCAGCAACTGCTGGATATCGAACAACAGGTGAATGCAGAAATTCGCGCCAACCTGGCGGCAGAAACCGAGGAGATGCCCATCGAGCAGGCCAAGCAGAAAGGCGCCATGGCCCTGTTTGGCGAAAAATACGGCGACGTGGTACGGGTGGTTTCCATGGGGGATTATTCTATCGAGCTATGCGGTGGTACCCATGTGCAGCGCACCGGCGATATTGGCCTGATGAAAATCGTTTCCGAAAGCGGTGTCGCTGCCGGGGTGCGACGCATCGAAGCCATTACCGGTGCCGCGGCGGTTGCGCACGTGGAACAGCAACAGCAGTCCCTGGAACAGGTGGCTGGCATGCTGAAATCCAGCACTGACGAAATCGAGGTGCGCCTGAAGCAGACCCTGGAGCGGCTCAAGCAACAGGAAAAAGAGCTGGCGCAGATGAAAACCAGATTGGCCACCCAGAGCGGCAAGGATCTCACTGAAGATGCAGTAGACGTGGGTGGTATCAAGGTACTGGCGATTAAACTGGATGGCGTCGACGGCAAGACCCTGCGGGATACTCTGGATCAGCTGAAAAACAAACTGGGTTCCTCGGCTATTGTGCTGGCAACCGTTGACGGCGATAAGGTGAGCCTGTGTGCCGGTGTCAGTAAAGACCAGATCAGCAGACTGAAAGCCGGTGAACTGGTCAACATGGTAGCGGCTCAAATCGGCGGTAAAGGGGGCGGGCGCCCGGACATGGCGCAAGCGGGCGGCAACCAGCCGGAGAATCTCGCTGCTGCCCTGGCATCGGTACCGGAATGGGTGGCTTCACAGCTCGCAAACTGAAAAAATCTGTGACATAATCCGGCCCTCAATAAAACCCTAGAAGCCCGCCAGATGGCGGGTTTTTTATATGCTAACCAAGAAAGCACTATGGCATTAATCGTACAGAAATACGGCGGCACTTCGGTAGGAACCATCGAACGCATCCAGGCGGTGGCCGACCGTGTTATTGCGACAAAAAATCGTGGCAACCAGGTGTTGGTTGCTGTGTCCGCTATGAGTGGGGAAACCAATCGCCTGATTGATCTGGCCAAGCAGATCAGCAATCGCCCCTCTGCACGTGAAATGGACGTACTGGTTTCTACCGGTGAGCAGGTCACCATCGCCCTGTTGAGTATGGCGCTGATGGCGAAAGGCGTGGAAGCAAAATCTTATACCGGCTCTCAGATTCGGATACTGACTGACGACGCCCACGGCAAGGCCCGTATCCTGGATATCCAGTGCGATGAAATCCAGCAGGACCTGGAGCAGGGATGCATTATCGTAGTGGCCGGTTTTCAGGGTGTTACGCAAAGCGGCCACATCACTACCCTCGGTCGAGGCGGTTCGGATACCACGGCCGTCGCTATGGCAGCGGCCTTAAAAGCCGATGAATGCCAGATTTATACCGATGTGGATGGTGTGTACACCACCGATCCGCGTATCGAACACAAGGCCCGAAAACTGGATCGCATTACCTTTGAAGAAATGCTGGAAATGGCCAGCCTGGGCTCGAAAGTACTGCAGATTCGCTCCGTAGAATTCGCCGGTAAATACAATGTCCCCCTGCGGGTACTGTCCTCCTTCGATGAAGGTGAGGGCACCGGCACACTGATTACAACCGAGGATAACGAAATGGAACAGGCAGTCATTTCCGGAATCGCATTTAACAAAGACGAAGCCCAGCTGACCATCATTGGTGTACCGGATAAACCGGGTGTGGCTTCCGATATCCTGGGACTGGTAACCGAATCCAATGTCGAAGTGGATATGATAGTGCAGAACGTGGGTGAAGACGGCACCACCGACTTCACTTTTACCGTTCACCGCAATGACTACGATACAGCACTGGAATGTCTGCAGAAGACCGCAGAGAAACTGGGTGCCAGGAAAGCCCATGGCAATAATCGCATCGTAAAAATCTCACTGGTAGGCGTTGGTATGCGTTCCCACGCCGGCATTGCCAGTACCATGTTCTCAGCTCTGGCAAAAGAAGGTATTAACATTCTCATGATCTCCACCTCGGAAATTAAAATCTCGGTGGTGGTGGACGAGAAATACCTCGAGCTGGGCGTGCGCACATTGCATAATGCGTTTGGGTTAGAAAATGACGGTAACCTGGTAAATATTCAGTAAAAAGTGTTATTACTCCTTAGAATGTGGCTGATCTAACATGACGTTTATGTTAAACTGCCACAAGGTGAAAAGAGAACAACATGGACTCCGGACGCCTATGGTGATTGATATTAAGGAGAAGGAAAATGCTAATACTGACCCGCCGTGTTGGGGAAACCCTCATGATTGGAGACGAAGTCTCAGTAACCGTGCTAGGTGTAAAAGGTAACCAGGTACGCATTGGTATCAATGCTCCCAAGGAAGTCTCTGTACACCGTGAAGAGATCTACGAACGAATCAAACGTGAACAGTCTGGACAGGCTGGATCGGATTCTGCCGAGTAACCTCAACACAGACTTTACCTGTAGAACAATCGCAGGTATCCTTAGCACCAAAACCGCCGCTAACCGCGGCGGTTTTGGTTGTAAAGACAAAGCATTACGGATAATGCTGGGGTAGGAAGCAGGAAGGCTGCACTCCTCTGAGTGCGTAGAAAAATAGTTATACAAGTGCAAAAAACCCGGAGAGATGGCCGAGAGGCTGAAGGCGCTCCCCTGCTAAGGGAGTATAGGGTTTATAGCTCTATCGAGGGTTCGAATCCCTCTCTCTCCGCCATATAAAAAAAGGCCCCCGTTTTCCCGGGGGCCTTTTTTTATATGTTGGTGAAAGAGGCCCTGATGAGAACCCTGGTTCGACAAAATCGTCAGGAACGATTTTGAACATGGTCTGCTCTTTAGACCATGGCCCCAACGGGGTGCAGGGCAGGACAGCCCTGCATAATCCCGTGTGAATCCAACTCCTATGTTCTGCGTATCCCATGGGCCTTTTTTATATGCTGAGAGAGAGTCCCTGATGAGAACCCTTGTTCAACACATATAATAGATGTATCGAACCATCAATCTGATTTCTCATCGAGCTCTGTTTTGTGGCAACTCGTCACCGCCTCCTGGCGGCTGTTCTGCTGAGGGAACAAACGCTACTTTTAGCTTGGTATGTCCATGATTTCAGCCCATCAATGTCATTGATAGGCATTACACCATCCCTCACATCTGTTAAGTTATATCATTTTCTTAACCGAAGAGCGGGGTCTTATGTACAGCAGACAACACCCTTTCCTGGCGTGGCTAGGAATCGAGCCGGAAGCAACCGGCCATAAGGAAAAGATTCTCTCCGGTATAGGTGGTGCTGTAGGAATCGGTTGCATCATTCTCATTAGCCAGTATTTCATATCCGATCCCGCCTTACCGATTATCGTGGCTTCCATGGGAGCTTCAGCTGTCCTGCTCTTTGCTGCTCCCCATGGCAAATTTTCCCAGCCCTGGAACCTGATTGGAGGGCACCTGATCTCGGCAGCAATAGGTGTATCGGTTTCCCATGCAATTCATTCACTACCGCTGGCTGGCGCAATTGCTGTGGGTTGTGCCATTACCGTGATGTACTATTTACACTGCATCCATCCACCCGGTGGAGCATCAGCCCTGGTCGCCGTGGTCGGCGGTCAACAAATTCACCAGCTGGGCTATGAATACCTCGTGTTTCCAGTAGGTTTCAATGTAGTGGTGATATTGCTTGTCGCGATTGGCTTTAACTATTTTCTTAATTGGCGTCGTTACCCGGTGGCTTGGGCGCCCCATCGCTCCCTACCGAAAGATCCTCTCACGCCCTCTGTAAAGCAGGTGGACCTGAATTATGCACTGAGTCAGCTGGGATCCTACATTGATGTTACCGAAGATGATCTGGAAACAATCTATAGTCTGGCCAGCGAACACGCCCGGATGGAACATTTGGACGCGTCTGAGCTCCGGCCAGGACATTTTTATTCCAATGGCGCCTATGGTGATGACTGGTCGGTGCGTCAGATCGTAGATCAGGCGGAGGCTCCAGGCGACGATGCCATGGTAATTTATAAAGTGGTTGCCGGGAAAGATCGGCGTTCCAGCTCTACCTCCAGCAGGAAGGTATTTGCTGAATGGGCCAGATATGAGGTGAATTTGCACGAGACTTCGTGGGTGAGAGTCGATGGGGAGGCGAGTGGCCAGGAGGAACTCAGCAATTAGATTGAGACACGGAGACGCCCAATAGTCTCTGATCAGCGGGGGATATGATTAGGTTTAATGTTGAATTTAACAGGGATTATTCTGGCTACCCCATAAAAAAACCACCCGTAGGGGTGGTTTTCGTGTATGGCGCGCCTGGAAGGATTCGAACCTCCGACCGCCTGGTTCGTAGCCAGGTACTCTATCCAGCTGAGCTACAGGCGCATATTTCAGGGGCGTGATTATGTGAAATTGTGCCTGCCGCGTCAATCTTAATCTCAAAAAAATGTTAACTAATTTGCCTTCAAACAAGTCATAGGCTGATTGAGAGGTATAATTGTAGTGTTCGGAAGTGAGCTAAAGCGGAAGAGTAGATGGATATCTCTGGATGGATGGCATTTTCAGTTTCTCAATATTCGGGGATCTAATCCCGCATTTAGAGCAAGGCGCTTATGCAGATTGACTCGATTCAGCTATAATACTTGCCCCGGTTAGCGGACAGCTGTCAGAGCCGTGTCTCGGTAAAATGAAATTGATATAGGGTATAGGATTAAGTCACTACATGTTTAAATTGTTCCGGCATTATGTGCCAACATCATTAGTTCTTTTGGTTCTCATAGAACTAGTCGTTTTCTACATTTCATTTCTCCTCGGTATTGAGATTCGTTTCTATCGCACGGATGAGATTATTCGGCAGGAACTTAATCCAGTAGAAATCAAGGCGATTGTGTTTGCTCTAATCATGTGGCTATCCATGACAGCAGTTGGGCTGCATACAAGAAATGTGGTTGATGATTTTGCAGGATTGATGATTCGGATCTTCCTGAGCTTCACCCTTGGCTTTGTTGGTGTCGCTCTGGCATTCTATGTCAAACCAGAACTGTTTATCGGTCGTGGAGCCTTTGCACTTGCATTGCTGATCTCATTTTTCGGTATACTCATCACCCGTACTTTTTACCAGAAACTCGATAACCACAAAATATTTAGACGCAAAATACTGGTTCTGGGTACAGGTGACCAGGCCTCACTCATCGATCAAATTTCCAATCAGTGTATGTCGCGAGGCATGGAAATCATTGGATTCGTTCACATCGATCAGAACGATCCGAAAATCTCATCGAATAAATTACTGGATATACAGACCACTCTGTATGATCTGGTGGAAGAATACCATATCGATGACATCGTGCTGGCCATGGATGACAGGCGCAAAGGCTTCCCGGTTGCCGGATTGATCGAATGCAAAATGAACGGTATCAATATTCTGGATATCGTCAAATTCCTGGAAATAGTGACCGGACATATCGAATTACACGTACTGCATCCCAGTGTGCTCATCTTTACCGAAGGCGCCATCCGTCCCGGTTTTGGAAAGCGGATATTCGATGTGGTCGTGAGCCTAGCCGTCCTAACCATAGCCAGCCCAATTATCCTCTTAACCGGTTTGGCCATCTGGCTCAGTTCATTCGGTCGAGACCCGGTTTTTTACCGTCAGGTACGTGTTGGAATATGTGACAAGCCCTTTAAGGTTCTTAAATTCCGCAGCATGAAAGTGGATGCTGAAAAAGACGGAGCCCAGATGGCCAAGAAAAAAGACAGCCGTGTCACGTTGATCGGTAAATTCATACGAAAGACTCGTATAGATGAGTTACCACAGTTGATCAATGTCCTAAGGGGCGACATGAGTTTCGTCGGGCCGCGCCCCGAACGACCAGAATTTGTATTAGGCTACAATCAGGACATCCCAAACTACACCCTACGTCATACGGTCAAGCCGGGTATTACAGGATGGGCACAGGTTTCGTACCCATATGGCGATACCCTGGAAGACACACGTCAGAAACTTCAGTATGATCTTTATTACATAAAAAATTATAGTCTGTTCTTTGATTTTACGATTATGCTACAGACAATCCAGGTAGTGCTTTTTGGCCAGGGTGCCAGATAAACTTTATTCGCTGACTCAACATCAACATCCATAGGTGACTTAGTGGTACACGTTCAGCTTAAAAGTCGTTGTGCCATCGAACTCGGTAAGTGGTGGTGAGTCTAACACGCAGTTTTTTTATTTGAAGAAACTGTAAGTTCGTCTTAACTCTTACCAAGTGTAAGACTCATAGAATCGAATTTTATGCTTCTCTAGATAGTGACTAACTGTCGTAGCGAAATTCATATTTTGCGGGAATTGAAATCTGTAGGCAACATAATAAAATATCACCAGTGCGATTGACGTTTACGAGATAAATCACACTTATCAGATAGGATGTGTTTGAGTTCCATCTGAAGCATAGGTGTGTAAATGGCACCTCTGGAAAGAATAGAACCCTGAGTGTCGGGTCCGTGGTTAGGTGCTGATTTTGAGGGTGTGGTCCGTATGCGAAAACGAGATATAAGTCAATAATTTTATTAGAGAAATTTAATAATCAGATGACATATTTATATTATGAATCTGATATAAACGGGGCATTACATGGCTTCCATAACTAGTGTAAACTTGAACGAATAATAAACATCCGGATAATTCAAAGGAATATTACGTGATTCAAATCGCTGATACAAAACTTGCCATTATTGGACTAGGTTATGTCGGGCTCCCATTAGCCGTTGAGTTTGGAAAGAAGTTGGACGTGCTGGGTTTTGATATTAACAAGCAACGTGTGAATGAACTCAAAAGTGGTAAGGACGGTACACTGGAAGTTAGTAAAAGAGAACTGGCAGAAGTCACTGGATTGACATATAGCTCACAAGTCAGTGACCTGATTGATAGTAACGTCTATATTGTCACAGTTCCCACGCCTATCGATAAGTACAAGAACCCTGACTTGACACCGCTGATTAGTGCCAGTCGTATGCTGGGTGAGGTCATCCGCAAAGGTGATGTTGTTATCTACGAATCAACTGTATATCCTGGTGCCACAGAAGAAGAGTGTATACCCATCATCGAGGAAATCTCCGGGCTAAAATTTAACCAGGACTTCTATGCCGGCTATAGCCCTGAGCGCATTAATCCTGGTGATAAAGAGCATCGTGTGACTACCATTAAAAAAGTCACATCAGGCTCGACTCCAGAAGTTGCCGACTTTGTTGACTCTCTGTACCGTGAAATCATTGTCGCTGGCACCCACAAGGCATCTTCTATTAAAGTAGCTGAAGCGGCCAAGGTTATCGAGAACACCCAGCGTGATGTGAACATCGCGCTGATTAATGAGCTGTCAATTATCTTTAACCGCCTGGGTATAGATACTGAAGAAGTTTTATTGGCTGCCGGCACTAAATGGAATTTTCTGCCTTTCCGTCCAGGGCTGGTTGGTGGGCACTGCATTGGTGTAGATCCTTACTACCTGACTCACAAAGCTCAAGAAATAGGCTACAACCCGGAAATGATCCTTGCAGGTCGGCGCTTGAATGACAATATGGCAAGTTATGTTGTATCAGAAATCGTGAAGCTCATGTTGCGAAAGCGCATACATGTCAATGACGCCCATATTCTGATTATGGGTCTAACATTCAAAGAAAACTGTCCAGATTTAAGAAATACTAAAGTAGTTGACCTGATTCAGGAATTTGCTGAATTTGGTGCAAATGTTGACGTTTATGACCCATGGGTTGATAAACAGGAAGCAGTAGAAGAATATGGTATTGAGCCAGTTCAAAATCTGGAAAATGATAAATATGATGCTATTGTATTAGCTGTATCACATGATGAATTTGTCAAGATGGGCGCTGCTAAGATCCATCAGCTTGGTCGTCAAAATCATGTGTTATATGACATAAAATATCTTTTGAACGCAGAAGAGGTTGATGGACGATTATAAGGCATGGATACGACAAAATACGATCAAATACTAAGCCACTTAAAAACTAACCGATACACCTGGGCTGTGACTGGGGTTGCAGGGTTTATCGGCTCTAATTTGCTGGAAACCTTGTTGAAGCATAATCAAACTGTTATTGGGCTGGACAATTTTGCCACTGGTCATCAGTACAATCTTGATAAGGTACAAGAGCAGGTTGAATCGGAACAATGGGAACAATTTACTTTTATTAAAGGTGATATTTGTAATCTAGATGATTGTATACGCACCTGCGAAAAAGTCGATTACGTTCTACATCAGGCAGCACTTGGATCAGTACCAAGGTCAATTGAGGATCCAATTACTACAAATCAGTCCAATACAGACGGTTTTTTAAATATGTTGGTTGCTGCTCGTGATGCCGAGGTTAAACGATTTGTGTATGCGGCATCCAGTTCTACTTATGGTGATCATCCGGATTTACCTAAGCAGGAAGATAAAATTGGTAACCCTTTATCACCATATGCTGTGACCAAGCTGGTTAATGAGCTTTATGCGAAAGTTTTTGCGCGAACCTATAACTTTAAAACCATAGGTCTCAGATATTTTAATATTTTTGGTTATCGCCAGGACCCAAATGGTGCATATGCAGCGGTCATTCCTAAATGGGTATCAGCTATGTTGCATGGTGAAACAGTTTATATAAATGGTGATGGAGAAACTAGCCGAGACTTTTGTTTCATAGATAATACTGTTCAAGCCAATATTTTAGCGGCACTTACAGATAATCACGAAGCAACCGACCAGGTTTATAATGTTGCTTTGAATGATCAAACAAGCTTAAATCAATTGTTTTATATGCTGAAAGAAGAATTACAAGCACGCAAACCTGATCTGCAAATATCTGATCCAGTTTATCGTGACTTTAGAGCTGGTGATGTACGTCATTCTAAAGCAGATATCTCAAAAGCTAGAAAATTATTAGGTTATGAACCAAAATATAAAATTGGTGAAGGACTGAAGCTATCAATGGATTGGTATGTGGATGATCTATCCGGTGACTAATCGCACTTCTATTCAATGCTAGCCGTTCTAGGGGAAGCATTGAAGAATGCTAGGAGGTTTAAATCATTACTCCACATTAGCTGGTTTCCCTATTCTATTTGAGTTCATCGTTCTATACTTTTCAGTTAGCCTAGACGTGGGGACATGTTTCTGCGATATAACAGTGAAGGATAGGCTGTCTTCTCAGACAAGCATCCCCAATCGTTTTAACTGCATCTACTTTTGAGTAGTTATTCTTGCTTTCGGCAGATAGTTTCCCACTTTAAGGAAGTACAGGATGTACGATAAAGTAGAGTCCGAAAATAATTTATTTATATGGGTTTGATGGTTTGATTATTGATTTTGCTTTCAGAGGCATACTAGGTGTTCGTACCCACCTCGCTACTTTTCCATTTTCAAAGTAAACTTTAGAGTCATTGTAATACCAAACACCATCTTCGATTTTAGATGGAGGTCCCTGTACAGAGATAACATCACCAATGGTTGATCCATAAGTGAAGTATCTCTCACTTCGCTCTTCTTCGTTTTTAGTGGGCTCTTGATTCGCTATATCAGATTCTCTTTGCTCAGTTTTTTTTGGGTTGTATCCGTTGGAACCAGGTTTTGTGTTTACTGTACTATGTATTGCTTGATGGTCATATTCCTGCAGATTGTTTTTTGAGTACTGATCACTTGAAAACTGATTGTATGTATAGATTATTATCGCAATCAGGGTAGCACTGATGAGAAGGGAGCCTTTTTTGCGTCGCTTTGGGCGTTTTCCGGTTGCTGCTTCACGAGCTTTGTTACCTGGTCGGCTTTCACTTGTCTGTTCCGGTCTATCTGTTACTGTTTGTGAATGTTCGTACCTTCTCGGTTTTGTCTGTTTCTGTAACTCAGCAGCTTCTACTTGTGGTAAACGTCCATTTTTTTTATGGAACGAGACTAACGCGTTATATGCTGCATTAATGTTTTTAATTTTATCATATGCGGCTTGCTGTTTGACAGGGTCAGTACCAAATCTGTCTGGATGCCATTTCTGAATCTGCGTTTTATAAGTTTTACGAAGCTCAGCTAATGAGCAACCAGGTTTGATGTGGAGTGTAATGTAATCCTCTAGATACTGATTTTCGGCTTTCATAAAATGGTCTGTGCTTTAGAGCATCACTATTCTAGTATAGAAATAAAGTGAGGCTTATATTATCTGAGTTTGGGCGGTATACATAGTCATTTGAAAAAAACGCTCGACACTATCACTTTCGGTACAATGAAAGAGTTAAGTGATTTTCTCAGACTGGAATTTCCAGGATAAATTATGAATAATTTTGGGGCAAATAATCGTATACCTGCACATACAGTAGCATTTCTCCAATATATAACTTATGATTTTACTCTTCGAATAATTTGTCGCATTATAAATAATATTTGATTAAACCACCTCGGGATCTGTTAATCATTATGTTGTTTGATCATCAATGCTATGTTTTAACCTTAAATACAGCTTATGCTTCTGATGCATATGGTAATTGCCGTTTCGAATATTTTCGTCATCAGGCAATTATAGGAACTAGCATGAACATAGAGAGGGAGAGTTACAAGGTATATCTTTATTAAAACTGCATATTTAAGAATTTTGCTATTCCTAACGGTAAATGCAGTACAAATTTCGACCAGGATAATACACCTTGTAAGAAATTAGACGGCGTCATTTGGAGCGTTTGCCTAATCACTTTATAATCTTCGCAATCCATTTCTGATTTCCTTGCTAATCATAGCAAACATATGCCGAATTCCTGGTGGCTAAAGCTTCTGCACAAGATCGCGGCAATATCAATTCCAGATAATTAGACATTCGTCTGACAGACTATCGGGGCGTTTTTTATGATAAGGATGGTTAAACCGATATCCACATTTATTGCCCCCGATATGAGCAAAACAGGGGCACCTAGGGCTGATAAGCAAAGCTTGCAAGTCTTTACTTTCTCCTGCCAATCTACAATGTTGGTACGAGTTCAACAGATGAAGAAAAAGTAGAGTCCACTTCTAACCCCAACGAGGCATGATAGGCAGCATCTATCCCCCAAAAGGTGGGAAAACGATCAAGAAAAGACATGAAAGTTACTGATTTATAATGAAAATATAGATATTTTATTAAACTAGCCTTACAATACATTTTTTGGATATATTAGGGTTTTAGAATCAGGAAAATGCTAAACTTTATAGCTATTCTTGGTCTTAATAATCCTAATGATCATTTCATGGAAATATATATACTGGGGGACAAATGTTCAAAGCCAACCTGGCCACTCTCTTAACGATCATCCCATTTTTGCTTATGTACGGATGCGCATCGGATATTTATATATCAGCTGATTCCCAAATTCTAAGAAAGCACAACGCCCCAGAAACTATTTCAGAATATAAGATTGGCGTAGACGATATGATTCAGATTAATGTATGGAAAAATCCTGAACTTTCAGTCACCGTACCTGTTAGGCCTGACGGCAAAATTTCTATGCCATTAATCGGCGATGTTACTGCGGCCGGTCTAACACCAGAGCAGGTTTCAGATAATATTCGAAGAAATCTGAAAAATTATGTACTAGATCCAAATGTAACCATCATGGTTACCGGACTGCAGAGTCATGAGTACTTGACTAGGCTACGCGTTACCGGTGCCGTCACCAATCCTTCTTCGTTGAACTATCGACAGGGGATGACAGTTCTTGATGCAATCCTAGCCGCAGGTGGTGTTAACGAATTTGCAGCGCCTGACAGGACCAAATTATATAGAAAAATCGAAAACAAAACTCGAGTAATTAGTATTTACCTCGGTGATATTCTATATAAAGGTCATCTGGAAACAAATATAGAATTACGACCTGGTGATATTATAACCGTACCTGAACGATTATTCTGATTGCAAAAGGAATCCAGGATGCAATTGCCATTTGAAGTGTTACTCAAAGCCCTAATAGGGGAAGTATACAATCGGCGTAATACAGTTTTTATTATGTTTGCAGTTATTAGCCTATCTTTACTATTTGTCGGAACAATCTGGCCAAAAAAATATACGGCTTTTGCAATAATTCATGCGGATGAAACAAATATATTACAACCATTAATGAGAGGAACTGCTGAAGCTACCCCACTAAACGACCTTGCCGATAACGCTCGTGAAATAATTTTTGGCGAAAAAATCATGGGCGCAATTCTAAAAGATGCCGGTTGGCTAGATACTAAGCCTTCAGATATTGAGCAAGCAAGAATAAAGGCAGAAATTAAAAGACGTGTGAACATCACAAATATGGGCAAGAATCTGCTTAAGATAGAATACCGCGATAGTCAACCTATGCGAGCTTATATCACTGTTAAACGAATGGCTGAGTTATTTATTGATGAAGGTGAGAAATCTAAAATTCAAGAGAGTAAAGCCGCTTACAATTTCATCGAAAAACAAGTTAACGAATATCTTCAGAAGCTTACAAAAGTTGATGATGAATTGCGGAAATTTAAATCAGATAATCCTGAAACCAGACCTGGTCTTGAGCAATCGGTATCTGACAGAATTGGTCGACTCGAAACTGACATAGAACAAACACGCCTACAATTAAGAGAAGCGCAAATTCGTCATGAGTCAATACAAAAACAGTTATCTGGTGAGGCGGCTATAACAATAAGTCAATCCAAAGAAGGTCAGTATCGAAGTAAAATTGCCGATTTGCAATCGGAACTGGAAACCTTGCGTCTCGATTATAGAGAAACATATCCAGACATAGTAAGAATAAAGCACCAAATCGCGGACCTTAAAACTGCAATGCATCAGGAAATTGAACGGCGTGAGGTGGCTAAACAAAAAGCCAAGATTTCAGGCCGACCTTATATTGATGAAAATATTGTACTCAATCCGCTGTATCAGCAGCTGAGAAGTAATGCTTCAACAACAGAAACCCAGATAGCTACATTAAAAGCACGAATTTCTGAACTTAATAAAATGCTACAAAATGAATATGAAAAAGCAAGGCAAATTCACGGCGGTGAAGCGATGCTTACGAAACTTACTCGAGATTATCAGGTAAATCAGGAGATATATCAGGATCTCCTTCGACGAAAGGAAAGAGCTCGAGTTTCGAAAAGCCTTGATCAGGAGAATCAAGGCTTAACCTTTAAAGTTCAGGAGCCAGCTAAAATTCCACTGATACCCACTGGTCTCCGCTTCATACATTTTGCTGCTGCCGGAATGCTGCTTGGTTTGCTGGTACCCATAGGACTTATTTATACAATGCTGCAGGTGGATCCAAGAGTGCGTTTCTCTAGTATTATCAGTAATGATTTGGATCTGCTAGTACTGGCGGAAATAAATCATATCTCAAGCAACTCAGAATTACATAAAGCGAAAATAAATGTTCTTTTGATCTCAATGGGCTTTATGATTGTTTTTGTGATTTATGGCTATATAGGCTGGTTGAAGTTTAAGGGAGCAGCATAATGAGTAAGATTGAAGAGGCCCTCATAAAGGCAAAAAAGCTGGGCACAAGAAATCTAACCGGCATCAAACCAGTTAATGAAGAGCAGATTGCACAGAAATCAAGTATGCGTTCTCTCATTCCTGCCCATAATTCCAATACCTCCAATAGACTAAATAAGTCATCTTCAAAAGAAATTGCTCTTATGGAGAATGGTGAGCTGTTAGATAATAACGCGCTCACTGAATTAAAGATCATCTATTCAGAAATGCCGGATCATAAAACGGCTAATACGTATAGAGATTTACGTACAAAACTTATCCAAAAAACTCAGGGCCAGAACTTTATTGCTTTGGTTACATCTTGTGTCCCTGGGACTGATAGCAGTTCTACGGTAATAAATTTATCAACTGCATTTTCTTTTGATGAAAGCAAAACTTCATTAATTGTTGACTGCAATCTCAATAACCCATATGTCGATACTTTACTTAATATAGACACAAAAAAAGGATTAACCGATTACCTTGAAAACGAGTCGCTTTCTACAGAAGAGATATTATATAAAACAGGTATCAAGCGTCTTAAAATAATTCCTGCAGGAAGCACTAGAGAAACAGCTACAGAATATTTTACGTCGTTAAGAATGAGAGAGCTGCTTGCAGGTTTGCTTTCAAGATACACAGATAGGTATATTTTTATTGATTCTCCACCTGTTACAGATTTTGCAGATACCAGGATCTTAGTTGAATTATGCGACATTGTTTTGTTGGTCGTTCCATACGGAAAGGCAACAAAGTCAATAATAAAAAAGGCAGCAAACGCTATCGGCGAGGATAAGTTGTTAGGTATAGTATTTAATGACGCCCCACATATACCTAATCTATTTAGGAAAAATCGTCCTAACAACGAAAGTTAGACATATAGACTCCAGTCCCCTATGCGATACCTACCTATAATGTTGTTTCTAACTTGCCTGTTTGTAAGTGGACATGATATTCAGGCCACAGAGGTACATTACTCTTTGGGGAGTTCGGTTACCAGCTATGATAATGTGAACTTGGTTAATGATCCACAAGGCAAGGAAGTGGGAACATCTGTATGGGGTTCTTTTTTAATCGCTGAAAACACATCTAGTCTACAGTACAACATTGATTCTAGATTAGAATCGACAAAATATGCCAACAACCTTTCAGATGATCGTAGTTTAGGAAGGGTAACCGCGACAAGCACATGGGTACTTAGGCCAGGAATGTTCGATTGGAATCTAAATGATACATTCACTCAAACAGCAATCAATCCTTATTTGGCGGATACACCTTCAAATCGGCAAAATGCGAATGTGTTGAGTACAGGACCAAATTACTATATACGAATTAACCCTGTGAATAATTTAAATCTTGAAGCAAGGGCTGAACATTATACCTATGCTGAAAACATTGATAATAACCGTATGTTTGGTGCATCAAGGTGGGTATATAGACTCAATGCTTCAGTCGATCTAAGTCTTAATTACGAATTATCAAAAGTGGAATATCTCGATGGAGTAAATAATAATTACGACAGGCATGATTTATTTTTTAGAACAGAGTATCAAAGAAATCGTAATACTTTTGAGGCCGAACTAGGCACAACAAGAGTTAATAATGAACATATCGAAAATTTCCATAATTCAAGATATTTAATTTCAATTAACAATCAAAGAACTAGAACAGAAAATATACAATTAAGTTATGAGCATTCTCTCTCTGATACTGGAACTGAGTTGCTCAATTCTGGTGAATTTGTACAAACCGATACTTTAGAAACGACTAGCAATGATACATTTGTAACTGATACAGCACGTTTATTATATAATGAATTAACAACATATGGCAGTTTCTCAATTGAAACGAGAGACTCAAGGTATAAGTATAACACTCAGTCTAGCCTCGATAATGAAAGGAAATCGCTACTAATAGTCAATCAATGGAACTTGCAAAGAGCAAGCAGCCTGATGATCGACGCCTACTTTTTAAATACAAGTTATCCAGACCCAAGTATAAATAGGACGGATAGAGATAAAAGATATGAAATGACATATGTATACGGAGCAAGACGAAACATTAATATAAGAACAAGAGTTGCTTCTATTGAACGGAATAGTACTGACGAAATATTTAGTTATAAAGATATGCAGTATATGATCTCACTTGAATACTCTTCAAGATAAGGAACCAGTTTACAATGTACATTGATCATTTTGGATTAAAAGATTATCCATTCAGGATTACTCCTGACACTGATTACTTATATATGAGCCCAGCACATGCCCGTGCAAAAGCGTATATGGAATATGCGATCTTTAATAGAGAAGGCTTTGTGGTTATAACAGGTGAAATAGGTTCTGGAAAAACAACACTTATTAAAAAACTTCTTACAGAAATTTCCGATGATGTAACAGTTGCAAAAATATTCCAAACTCAATTAAACGAAGTCGAGTTGTTGCAGGCGATACTAGTTGAATTTGGTTTAAACCCGTTTAGTGCAAAAAAAGTAGAATTACTGAATATGCTTAACCAGTATCTAGTAGATAGCTACTTATCTGGCAAGCAGGTTCTACTACTCATAGATGATGCTCAGAATTTAAGTAAAAGAGTATTAGAAGAAATATGCATGCTATCTGGTGTAGAAACACAAAAAGAAAAAATATTGCACGTAATCCTGGTAGGTCAGCCAGAATTAAACAAGAAATTAGAGTCGGATGATATGGAGCAACTGCTTCAACGCGTAAGCTTAAGATATCATGTTCGAGCACTATCAGAAGATGAGACAACTGAATATATCCAACACAGGTTGAAAGTTGCGGGAATTAACGAGCATTTATTTGCTGACGAGATCTATCCAAAAATTTACGAATATACAGGCGGCATACCGCGCCTTATAAACACATTATGCGACACATCTCTAACATGTGCTTTTGCGGACAATAAACTCATAGTTGATGAAGAAGAATTCATGAGTTCTATTAATGAGTTGCAATGGAAAAAATACACTGAGAAACATAAAGATGACAATATTCACTATGAACACGAGGATGTGCTTTATTCTGATGAGAATCAACAACAGAATCTAAATTTATATGATATTAAGGACTTTATACATGGTGCATATAGCCCTATCGCGTCGAGAGCTTTAGTGGAGATATCAAGACAGCTAAAACGTATTGCTGATCATCTCGATTCGGACAATCCTAACAAAGGAAATAATAACTAAATAATTATGTGTGGAATAGCTGGCATATTAAATACATCTGGCCATACCCCGCCAGATCGCACGGAACTTAAAAGTATGGTCACAATGTTAAAACATCGAGGACCAGATGATTTCGGTTATTATAGTGATAGCCATATAGGATTCGCCCATGCGCGCTTAAGTATCATCGACCTGAAAGGTGGGCATCAGCCCATTCATGATAGTGATAAGAATATTTGGGTGATTTTCAATGGTGAAATATTCAACTTCATAGAACTAAGAGGTGAATTAGAGAAAGATGGATTCAGATTTTACACGCAGACTGATACAGAAGTCATAGTCCATTTATACAAAAAATATGGTCTAGATTTTGTTAATCATCTCAATGGACAGTTTGCTATTGCCTTATGGGATAAACCTAAAAAACGTCTTTTGCTAACTCGTGACAGAGTGGGTATCTCTCCTTTGTTTTATACAAAAGAGAATAGCCGCTTTTATTTCGCTTCTGAAATAAAAGCTATATTACCAAGTTTACAGCAAAGTCCGGAATTAAATCCGGCGGCACTCGATCAATTATTGACGTTTTGGTCCCCCGTCACACCTAATACACTGTTTAAGAATATCTATGAAGTAAAGCCTGGAGAGATAACAATTGTTGAAAATGGCAATGTTTCTAACCATTGCTACTGGGAATGGAGCTTCCCGGATGATACTAAAGACAATTATCTTAAGGGTTCTGAAGAAGAACTGGCAAATGAGTTGCATGATAAAATGGTTGCGGCGACAAAAATTCGCCTCCGCTCTGATGTACCAGTTGGGGCATATTTATCTGGCGGTCTAGATTCATCTGCGCTCGTTTCCATTATTCATCATCATGGTAACGTACCTCTTAGAACCTTCTCTATAGGATTTGAAGATAAAAAGTTAGACGAGAGCAGCTTTCAACAGCAACTGATTCAGCACTTAAATGCAGATCATAGCAGCATCTACTGTACATCAAAAGATATCTCAGATAATTTTCAGCGAACAATTTGGCATACAGAGTCAACCATCTTAAGGACCGCGCCAACACCCATGATGTTATTGTCAGGCCTTGTACATAAGAATAAATATAAGGTTGTCCTAACCGGTGAGGGTGCCGATGAAGTGTTCGGAGGCTATGATATTTTTAAAGAAGGAAAAATCCGACAATTCTGGGCTAAACAGCAAGGCTCTAATTTTCGGCCTTTAATATTAAAGCGGCTATACCCATACCTTGATATAACCAAATCTAATTCAAGGGCTTATCTTGAGGCATTTTTCGGGATAGGCTTGGAAAATCCTGAAGTACCATATTTTGCGCATCTACCTCGTTGGGATACCACATCTAAAGTTAAAGCTTTTTATTCTGATGAAATGAAACAAACATTATCACAAGATGCTCTTGATGTTATGGTGCATTCACTTCATAAAGATATAAATAAATGGCATCCATTTAATAGGTCACAATATATTGAAGCTAGGTCCTTAATGGCTAAATATCTACTATGCTCGCAGGGCGACAGAGTATTGATGGCGAATTCTGTAGAAGGTAGGTTTCCTTTCCTTGATCATAATGTAATAGAATTCGCGAATCAATTGCATCCTAAATTAAAAATGAAAGTGTTGAATGAGAAATACCTACTAAAAAAAGCGATGCAAAGATACTTGCCAAATGAAATAATCAATCGGCATAAACAACCATATAGAGCTCCAGATATACCTGCTTTTTTTCATGATAATACACCAGACTATGTTCATGATCTTCTTTCAGAAAGTGAAATTAAAGATAGCGGTTTTTTTGACCCCAAAAAAGTGTCAATTTTAATGAGGAAAATCAAAGCAGGTAAAGCTACAGGCTATAAAGATAACATGGCTTTTATGGCAATAATATCAACACAAATGTGGTATTATTTATTCGTCAAAAACTTTAAAAATTATTCGATTTAATTACTGGTACTGGAGAAAAAATGGAAATTGAATCTAAATTAAGAAAATTTATTTTGGAGAATTACTTGTTTACGGATGACGAATCCGCATTAGACAATGAGTCTTCCTTTTTAGATCAGGGGATTATCGATTCTACCGGGATATTAGAGCTTATTTTTTTTCTTGAAGAAACCTTCGGAGTTAAGGTAGAGGATGAAGAGATGATTCCTGATAACCTTGATTCCGTTTCTAATGTCATAAAATTTGTCAATACAAAGCTTAACTGAAAAATGAGCTAAACAGATGCATAAGATAAAACCACAACGACTATTGCATGAAGGTCTATTATTATCAGCGCAAAAGCATCCTGATAAATCTGCGATAATAGCTGAAGGTGTTTCTCATACATATTCAGAGTTATTAAGTGCTGTATACAAGCTGGCCAACTTTATGAAAGATCATGGTTTCACACGTGGTGATCGGTGTGTAATTTATATGGATAATACATGGGAATGTGTTATCTCTATATATGCTTGTTTAGTAGCTGGCGGAGTATTTTTTGTAGTTAATCCTCAGACAAAACAGGATAAGCTGAAATACATTTTAGATGATTCTGGTGCTTCAATACTTATCGCTGATATTCATTTATCAGGAGTATTTTTAGATATTATACCAAACATTAGTACTTTAAAGTCGGTCGTAATATCTGGCGACACAGATGGTTTTGATCTTTCTTTATGTGGATCTTTTGACACAGTATTACACGAATCGAATGATACTAATCCTGATATAAAGCATATAACTAATGATCTGTCCGCTCTTATATATACCTCGGGGAGCACTGGTAACCCTAAAGGTGTAATGCATACACATTTGTCTATGGGTTTTGCATTAGGGAGTTTAATTGAATACCTACGATTATCAAATGAAGATAGAATCCTTGTAGTACTGCCCTTGGCCTTTGACTATGGTTTATATCAATTATTAATGGCTGTGCAATTAGGCGCTACTTTGGTTCTTGAACGCTCATTTACATACCCTGCGCAAATTTTCAAGCGTATTGAAGATGAGGCAGTTACGGTATTTCCCGGTGTGCCAACAATATTTGCAATGCTATTGTCAATGCACGGCAGGAGTCCACTCAAGTTTTCTGGTATTACCAGGGTCACAAATACAGCAGCCGCATTACCGCCGGACTATGTTGAAAGCTTGAAACAAATATTTCCATCTGCGCTTATTTATAAGATGTACGGATTAACTGAGTGTAAACGTGTTTGCTATCTTGAACCAGAAATCCTCGATTTAAAACCAGCTTCTGTGGGTAAGGCTATACCTGGTACTGAAGTGTTTATACTTGATGAGAATGGAAAGCACGTAGAACCAGGACAGACTGGAAAATTGTATGTAAGAGGGTTACATATAATGCTCGGATACTGGAAACAACCAGAGTTGAGCAAGGAGGTCTTATTTGATGGAGATTTACCAGGTGAAAGGATTTTATGTACAAATGACTGGTTCAAAATGGATAGTGATGGTGATCTCTACTTTCAGGGACGTAGTGACGATATAATTAAAACAAGGGGTGAAAAAGTTAGCCCTATTGAGGTCGAGAATGTTATTTATGGTATCAATGGAGTTAATGAAGCTGCTGTAATTGGTGTGGATGATGATTTGTTGGGGCAAGTAATCAAATGCTTTGTTGTTATTGAGAAAGACAGTGATTTAACCATAGCCAATATTAAAAAAATATGTGTGGAAAAGCTTGAAAATTTCATGGTGCCAAAATATTTTCAGGTAGTACAAGAACTTGAAAAAACTAATACCGGTAAAATCTCGAAGAAGAATCTGTCATGAACGATGAAGATTTATTTCATATTTATTTAAAGAAATTGACTACCAGCCTTTCAATATTACCCGATAAGCCTGAAGAAACACCGATTAATACATTAAAAGCATTATGGGCTACAGCATGCGATAATCCTGTGTCTGCAATTAAAGTTGAAGAATTTGAGTTAAGTGAATTAACTAAAGAGGCAGCTGATAGATTGGATCAATTAATTGCTCAAAGAATAGACGGTGTACCTTTGGCGCATTTGACAGGCAGGCAATCTTTTCTAGGTTTGGAGATGCTTGCAGGTCCAGCGGCCTTGATACCTAGAAAAGAAACTGAATTATTAGCTCAAACTGCAATCGACATAGTAAATACATACGCTGATAGTGAAATCAATGTAGTAGATGTTTGTACAGGAGCTGGCAATGTTGCATTGGCGATTGCAAAAGCATCTTCATGTGCAATGGTATATGCTTCAGACCTATCTGTAGATGCTGTTCAACTTGCAAAGAAAAATGCTAATTTCCTAAAGCTTGAATCTCGGGTGTCTTTTTATAGTGGTGATTTACTAGAGTCATTTGAAAGTCTTGACCTTCTAGGAAAGGTTCATGTATTGACTTGTAACCCGCCCTACATTTCTACCTCAAAAGTATCAACTATGCCGACAGAAATATCATCATATGAACCTAGCCTGGCATTTGATGGCGGTGTATTTGGAATTAACCTTATACGAAGACTGATAGTTGATGCACACAAGTATCTTTCTGAAAATGCTTACCTAATCCTTGAGGTAGGCTTGGGGCAGGGGGATGTGATTATGAAACTAATCGAAAAATCAAACTTGTATATAGATATCAAACCTGTACACGATACTTCTGGTAATGTAAGAGTAATCATTGCGAAAATAAATAAGGAATAGAATATGAGCACTTCATTAGCAAACGTTTTAGATGTTGATGCAGAAAAAGAAGTAGATAGAATTTGTTCTGAAATTCGTAATTTACTACGCACTAAATTAAAAAGACGTGGACTTGTTATTGCAATTTCTGGTGGTGTAGACAGTGGTGTCTGTGCTGCATTGTGCACACGAGCTTTGGGAGAAAGTAAAGTCTATGGCTTGTTATTGCCTGAAACAGATTCATCTTCAAATAGTTTGGATAGAGGCAAGGAGCTGGCGGAGCATCTTAAAATAGAATACACCATTGAAAACATTGCCCCCACTCTGGAAGCTATTGGTTGTTATAGATGGAGAGATGAAGCAATACAAAAAATATTTCCTAAATATGATGGCACATGGAAAAATAAAATTACGATCTCTGGAGGAAATGAGGGTAAATTCAACCACTTCATGCTTGTAGTTCAAACACCTGAAGGGGAAATATTAGAAAAAAGAATGGACCTTAAAGAATACCTGCAAATCGTAGCAGCCACAAATTACAAGCAAAGAATACGTAAGACAGTAGAGTACTTTCATGCTGACAGGCTAAACTATGCAGTTGTAGGCACACCAAATAAACTGGAATATGACCAGGGTTTTTTTGTAAAAAATGGTGATGGATCTGCAGATATTAAACCCATTGCGCACTTATATAAAACACAGGTGTATCAGTTAGCGAGATATTTAAACATACCAGAAGCAATTGCAACTGCAGAGCCGACTACTGACACATATAGTATGGATCAGGGGCAAGACGAGTTTTACTTTGCATTGCCGTATGACAAGATGGATTTAGCATTATGGGCACTGAACAATAATCGGTCTGCAGATGAACTTGCAGAAGCACTTAATATCTCGGTTCAACATGCGGAATACGTATTTAATGACATCTTAACTAAACGTAAAACTACGACTTATTTACATACTCCACCCTTGTTAATCGGTTAATAGATATGATAAGTAGTTCTCAAATAGAGCTAATCGAAATTTTACGGCGTATTATGAAGCTATAATATGACTATCGAAGTTTGCTATATTTATACTATTTTTAACATAGCCACTTAAGTTATTGATTTATTTAAATAAATCAATATCCGTAGATAATACCCGGAGTATTCTAATGTATTTAATTCATTTACACAGACATCTAATGAAGCATTTGCTTATTATCTTTATCGGTATGTTATTGTTTTTTGGTGAAATAGCAAATCTACATGCTGCTGTGTATTTTGTAGATAACGCCGCCTCGAATGATAACGGTAATGGAAGTATCGATAACCCTAAAAAATATATTACATCTGGTCTAAGGCTTATGAAAGGAGGCGATACGCTTATTCTTAAAGATGGAGTATATACTGGTGGAAATAATATGATAGGCGATTATGCAAGTCCCCAGACTTATCCGCCTAGTGGTTTAGGTCCGTCTCAATATACCGTCATTAAAGCAGAGCACGTAGGCAGAGTTATCATTGATGCTGAATATCAGAGGTTTGCATTTAGCAATTATAATACATCAAAGATTAATTACTTAAGAGTGGAAGGCATACATTTTAGACATGGACTTAGTGGGCTTTTTAATTTAATGGGTGATTACAACAAAGTGATTAGATGTGGTTTTGAAGACGGTATGCCTCCGAACGCGAATACAGAATCGCCCATAGCAATGATTGCAGGAGGTTCGTCATATTCACTTGTTGAAGATAGCTGGGTATGGGGTAGAGGAAGGTATGGTTTTTATACAAACAGCACTGATGGCGGAACCAATCATATAATCTTCAGACGTTTAGTTGTTAGACTGGATTCGACACCTGAAAATTTTGTATGTGCAGGTACACGATTTTATCATGCTGATACAAACGTGGCTCAGAATGTAGTGGTGTTGGACTCAAAAGCAGCAAATTGTGAAAGTGAAGGGGCGTTTTCAATGGGAGGTGGCTCTTCTGTTGCAGAACCAAATCATACCTATGAAGGTATAATCGCTCTTAATAACGATCTTTGGTCTGGTTTCTTTCCTGATTATGCTCGACAAATCACTTCAATTGACAACGCAATATTCTGGGGAAATGGACGTCAAGGTCTTACTACAGTATCAACAGGCGATGGTACAATTGTTGCAAATCATATCACCTCTGGAAAGAATGCTTTAAATGGTTTTAGGTCCAATACCTCATACAATATCTCAGTTGATGTTCGCAATTCTATTGATTATGGGAACGCTGAAAACAGTTTTGATGCAATAGATTCAATCGATACAGTAAATGTATTTGGAAATGGAAATAATAGCTGTGTCAGTTGTACGATTAACAATGAAATTACAAGCAATCCTTTTGCAGTAGCATCAAGTTTCTCGAACCCCGCATTGAAATACCTGGTTAGAATCGAAAATAATTCTAACCTGCATAATGCAAGCACAGATGGAGGAGACATTGGCAGCAACGTTTTATATAAGATCGGTAAATCTGAGTCACTCTATGGTGAAGCGGGTTGGAATGAGAAGACAGCGGAAAAACTTTGGCCGTGGCCAGATGAAAATATCTGGTTACCTAAAATGAGTGCTTACAATGCATCTGGTCCTGGTGGAAACAGAGGGTTCGCAGCTAATGGTCAAACACTGACGAATTATGTATGGGGTTATTTCTCGTATGATAACGATCCTGAGACTGTCGCTTCGACAGTACCACCATTCAATGTCACTACAAGCCCAAATGATGGAAGAGTTACTATAACCTGGGATATTCCGGCATCGATTTCTGCTTCAACAATTACACATTATCGAGTTTATAATGTGACAGGTATAAGTAACCCGGTTGTTCCAGGCACTCTGAAGCCTGTAGCAGAAGTAAGTGGTAGTACATATACGACGACCATCAGTGGATTGGTCAATGGCAATAGTTATGACTTTGTGGTTACTGCGGTTGATAGTAATAAAGGTGAGAGCAGTTATTCCTACAAAGTAACCGAAGTGCCAAGAATAGTAAAAACTCCAAAATCTCCAACAAATGTGTATACAAATTGATTAAGACTTAGCTCTTAAGTAACGTTAAATACATGTATTAGTTTTTCAAAATTATAACTAATTTGAATTTACTCAAGAAAATGGCGATTTCATATTAGCTACACTGTTAGCAATTGCTTTGTTCGGCGTTAATATCTGTTGACCATTCTAATTATCAGTCAAGATAAAATATTACTGATACATGGCAATCGAAACGAAAGCGGTTTTATAATTCATATGTTCCGACTTAGAAGGTATCGGTATCATAATTTAAGAACATTGCGTGTACACTAAACAGTGTGAGTCATCAGTTTTTAAAAATGCGAATGCCCATTATTAAGTGAAAGCGCGATATAATTATACTGTAGACTTAATATAAGATTGATATAGCTAGCAGTAGCTAATAACTTTAGCTAGGTTGATCATGAATTTTAACATATACCAGCAACTGGTATAGTATTCCGAGACAAAGCAGAGATTTCCTATATAAATTTTATAGCGAATAAAAGAGGAGCCTGTTTGAATATCCTGTTCTTTACACTTCTACTATTTATAGTATATACATACATTATATACCCGCTAATTATCATATTTTTGTCTAATACTAGAATTGAAAGGGAGCCTGCTTCTAGGGAGACATTTCAGCCTTACGTTAGTATAGTGATTGCGGCTAAAGATGAAGAAAATAATATCCAATCCAGATTGATGAATCTAGTAAATCAAACATATCCTGCAGATAAATATGAAATCCTCATCGTTTCTGATGGTTCTGTCGATAATACAAACCAATACGTGCTGGATTATATTAAAGTATTATCGGATAGTATCGATATTCATCCTTCGATCAGATTAATCACATTAGACAAAAATAGCGGTAAACCAACAGCAATAAATAAAGGGATTAGTTGTTCGGGCGGAGATATCGTAGTCTTCTCTGATGCAAGACAGCAATTTGATAATGATGCCATTGAGCAGCTTGTATCAAATTTTACCGATCCTCGAGTGGGTGCTGTTAGCGGGGAACTCTTCTTCCGTGAGAGTCTCGATAGTAATGTCCAAATGCAGATGGGACTTTACTGGAAATATGAAAAAGCAATACGACGATCAGAAGCAATTGTTTCTTCAGTAATCGGCGCAACAGGCGCAATTTATGCTATTAGAAAAGAATTATTTGAACCTATTAATGCTGATACATTACTGGACGATGTGTTGATACCTATGTCGATCGTATTAAAGGGATATCGTGTTGTTTTTGATGATAAAGCAAGAGCTTATGATATTGTATCCAAGAGTAGTACCCAGGAATGGCGCAGAAAAGTCCGGACACTGGCAGGAAACTGGCAATTAATAAACCTGATGCCATCCCTGTATTCACCTTTTATGAATCCAGTTTTTATACAGTTTGTCTCTCATAAAGTATTTCGTACGGTAATTCCTTTTTGTTTACCGATAGTCTTTATCATGAGCTTTATGTTAGATGGTTGGTTCTATGAGCTTCTTGCACTAGTACAGATAGTTACCTATGGTGCAGTATTGATAGCACACTATATAGAATCGTTACGCGATAACAAATTAATAGGATTTGCTTATTTTTTTATAGTTATGAATCTTGCCGCTATTACTGGATTCTGGATATGGATTACGGGAAGATGTGATAGCATTTGGAAACCAGCATACAAGGAAAAATAATGCCCAATAAGATTCCTGTATTGATGTATCATGCACTTGATAATAACGACCACCCATGTGGAACTAATGATCCAGGTGAGCTTGTTTATGTCATCAACACAACCATATTTGATAAACAAATGGAATATCTTTTCAAAAATGGATATCAAGCTGTAACGTCAAATGACTTGCTATCAGGTAAATCGTTAAACGAAAAATCTGTGGTAATTGGTTTTGATGATGGGCATGTGTCTAATTATACATTGGCTTTACCCATACTTAATAAGTATGGGTTTACTGCGGAAGTATATGTAACTACAGACTGGATCGGTAAACCTAATTACCTTTCAGAAGAGCAAATCTCTGAACTCTTTCACGCGGGAATACAGATAGGTTCGCACGGCGCCTCTCATCGATATTTAAGCGATCTTTCGAAGAAAGATAATATCGAGGAGCTATCACATTCTAAAAGTGTACTTGAGAATATAATAGGTGGTCCCATCTATGTATTTGCTGCGCCAGGTGGGAGGTACAATGATTTAACGATTAGTTGTTTAAGAGAGCTGAACTACAAAATAGCCTATACATCTAAAATTGGCTATTATACTAATATGGTAGATATATATCATATACCTCGGTTTGCCATTAAGAGAGATATGGGGCTTAGTGAGTTCCGAAAAATAATCAAGAAAGATCTATTTTACCTATATAAGAAATTGTGTGTCACGAAATCATTAAATACTGCAAAGAAATGTCTGGGAAATAAACTTTACGAACATGTAAGATCAATGCTGATTAAATCAGCCTAATATGAATACTTGGTTTTTTCTTTCTGGACGAAAACTTCATCAGATTCTAGTTCGTATGCTCGTTTTACAGACACCATAAGACCCAAAATTGTGCAACACACGTAATCAAGAAGTGCATTTCCAAAGAAATAATAAACAAACGCCCCTACACTAATAGCAAAGATACCTTTGCTTAACTTGTGCATATCACTATATTCACTTTTATCTATGGTATACCGTCCGATAAGAAAGACTTCTTTAAACATTTTTTTCGACATTAGAAAAAATAAGAGTGTACCCACGATGCCAAGTTCAGAAAGTAGTTGAGCGTATATATTATGTGTTACTAATCCATATGGATTGTATTCAGGGAACATTCTAAAGCCTACACCAAAAACTGGGTGAGCCTTAAAAACATCTTTCGCGAAGTATAAGATATCAATGCGTTCCAGCTTAGAACCTTCCGCATGCTCGCGATGAGGGGACAGTACAGTTACATAGGATGCTATTACAAAGACGATGCCAGCTATGAGAATAGTTTTGCCAGCGCTTTTTTTCTCTCTGATAAAAAGAATAAAACCAGAAATACAAAGTTGCAGAAGAGCGCCTCTTGACCCAGTAAGAAACAAAGTTGGTAAAAATACTATGCATGGTACAAGATATAGATAGCGCTTATAAGTAGTTGATAGGGTAAAAATAACAAATAGAGATAACAAACCAATGTTACTAAAGTAACCGAGAGCGTTAGGATTGTTCCACCAACCGATACTGATTAGTCGATAATCATCGCCAAAATGGTACAATTGCCATATCGGCGTAGATGGACTATACATAAAATGAACATAAACGGCATCGCCACATATAATTAATGATGCAGTACCGATTGCAAGAAGTGCTATTTTTATTTGTTTTATACTAACAATATATTCGCTTATTAAGAAATATAGGATTACAGCAGGTAATATGTAATTCATATATAATTCCTGCAAGTTCCAGCGATTGAATAATAGAATATTAAATAGCAAATACAACTGCATGATTAAAAATAGTTTAGTATCGCTCCTATCTCGATTCTTTAAGGCGTTATAGGGTTTCTTATGAAACATAAGAACAAAAATAGCAATAATAAGTCCTACTAGAATAATTGGATATGGATAATCACCTTTTTCAGTTGGACGCAGATAGTAGAGAAAGATCGTTAAATTAGCTAATAGTTGTGCATTGAAAAGAGAGACTATAAATGCAAATGAGACAAGACCAGTAATGCCCAGAATAATCCAATTTAATGACCAGATCATAATTTTGCCCAGTATATACCACTAATTTTGTATTTCATCTTTTAATCAATTTCAATACTTTTGTAAATAGGTCAAGATATTGTTTTGCGCAGCTATCCCATGACGATGCTGATTGGGTTGATGCGATTTCGCTTCTATCCCAGTTTTTATCCATTGATACTGAAATTGCTTTGGCTAATTCGATTTCATCTGATGGGGAAACAAGCGCACCGTTAGAACTATTGATGAGCTCTGGAATACCGCCAACATTGCTAGCAACTACAGGTAAACCAGTTGCTAGTGCCTCAATTACTACATTTGGCCTCCCTTCTCTTAAACTAGGCAAACATAAGAGATCTGCCGCACCAAAATACGTAGCAACATCTGTATGCGTTTGTTGTCCTTTGAAATCTACTTCAGATGAAGTTAACCCTAAATCAGATGCCAGCTTTTTAAGCTCGAACTCAAGTGGTCCCGCGCCGATAATTATCGTATTAAATATTAGTTTCTTATTATTTTTGATAATTGCTAATGCTTTTAGCATAGTAGCAATATTTTTTACAGGGTGTAATTGCCCAACAAAGAGCAATATCTTGCTTTTTAATGTAAGGTCTAACGCATTTCTACAGGTATCCTGGTCCATCAAGTGGAATATACTTTCATCAACTCCGTTGGGGATGATAGTTATTTTATTTTTATCAATATTGTAAATATTAATAATACTTTCTTTGAGTGCATTACTCACAACAGTGATATGGTCGGAGTTATGAAGCGTCCAGTTGATAAGTTTACGTCTGAAATATGAGGCGCTGTATTTATTTATATCGCAGCCTCTTGCAGAAACGACGCATGGAATTCTAAGTAACCTGGATATATAGACAGCAGAGACCGCGTCAGGAAATATCCAGTGAGCGTTTATAATATCAACATTATTATCTTTCTTTATTTTTCTTAACTGGTAGTAGGTACTGATAATAATAGTAATCGGCTGAAATATAAATCCAATTTTTGGCAAAAAGAAATACTTTGGATAGTGCACCTGAATATTTTTATAGTTGTCTTTGTATGGTATTTCGCTGAAAATAGCCCATTGCCATAATAGCGGGATTTTTTTTAGAAGGCTCAGATTTGGAAACCATGGCAATGGTGATATAACCTGCGCTTTCGCTATTTTAGCCAACTTACTTACCATTAATGCAATGAAATTACCGCGTTCCGGCTCTAACTTGTTTGGAAAGAGATTGGAGAATATAATTATATTCATATACAGCGCCTATATTTATTAGGTTATATCAGAAATCGCAAATTTAAATTTTCCGGAAACGGGGACTGGTATGTGCTCAACTTCATTAATTGTAATCACTACATCAGGTCCTATTATTTCCTTAACTTTATCTTCCACGATGCCTTTATGTTTTTCAGTAAAACCTTGGCCTTTAATTATATTAATATCAAGAGTTTCTATGCTCTTCTGATGTACCTGAAAACGTGCAATCTCTCGAACTCCATAAAAGGCATGTGAAAACATTTCTCCATGGATAAGGTGGCCATTAGGATGTAAGATAAAGTCACTAGTACGGCCTTTAACTTCTTTAATAAGTGGTAGGCCTCTGCCACAGATGCATTCATCTGAACTAGCAACACCAACATCGCCAGTGCGATAGCGAATAAAAGGCATGGCATGGTTGTTAAAATCAGTTACGATGATTTCACCGAATTCGATTGTATCATTATTTTCAATTTCAACGTAAACATCTTCGGCATTGACATGTAATCCATCCTGCTGTGTGCATTCTGATGCTATTAAACCAATTTCTCTTGAAGCATAGCGATTCAGAACTTTGCATTTAAAAGCTTCTTCTATAATTCTTCGTTTTTCCGTTGTCAGTGTTTCAGCTGAGCTGACAATTCCTTTAGGGGAGGGAACTGATAGTTTTGATTCTAGAAGAAACTGGCTAAAAAAGAATGCAACATTTGCATATGCAATAATTAGTGAGGGTTTTTCTTTATTTAGCGTTTTTACGTGATTTAGCATTGTTTCTTTATCAAGCTCGAATGCATTAAGTAGGCTGGTCCGGTAGATATATTTATGGGCAATCTTATCTTTTAAGGATCTTATGACATTTGTATCTCGATCAGCGCCCCATAAATATGATGTTTTCTCACCAACGTTCCATCCTGTCCAGCTATCTGTCAATAGAGCGGCGCCACGGCGTAAGTCGCGATTATTTTTGTCGGTATGAAAAATCGTCGGCACACCTGTTGAACCGCCTGATGAGTCTTTAAGAATCTGTTTTTCTGTATATGACTGGGAAGTAAGCTCGTCAAGATGAAGTTGAATATCGTTCTTGCTAAGTGTTGGCAGCATTTTCAAGTCACTTAAATCTTTAAAGTCACCTGGGTGAAAGCCTATATCCTTAAAGCGCTTGTTATAAAATACAGTATTATCATATGCATAAGTAATAATAGACTTTAGCTTATCGAATTGTCTGGTGCGTATGTTGTCATGACTCAGCCACTGTAGCTTTTCTAGCTCAGCCATTCTCTCTAAACGCTTATCATTATGACGCTTAAGATAAAGAGGGAGAATAAAATGTCTGTTTATGTATGAGTACACTATTGGGGGGCTCCAGATTGGATTAGTCAATAAATTTTCTGTGCCATTCTTCAAGTACAACTAATTGCCATAATACTTTATGATTATCTGATATCCCTTTGATATGTTCATCTATCAGTTTCCTTACTACGTCTGGCTTGAAATAACCTCGATTATGAAACTGATTGGAATCGAGTAATTCTTTTGCATAGTCTTGTAGATCGCCTTTGAACAATAGAGCCAATGGGGTTGGGAACCCCATTTTTTTTCTATAAATAATATTATTAGGTAAATAATCTTCCATAGCTTTTTTTATGATATATTTTGTATTGCTATTTTTTAATCTGTATTTAACTGGTATAGTCGTTGAAAATTCCATCAAACGGTGGTCTAAGAATGGAACTCTTAATTCCAGAGAAGTGGCCATACTCATGCGATCTGCTTTAATCAACAGGTCATCAACAAGCCATGTTTTTACATCCAGATATTGCATTTTTGTTTGTATATCCGCATGTTTATTTTGTGTATAGTATTGTTCAAGAATACTTGAAACACTATGCTGATTAACTATATTTTGAGTGCTCTCAGTATAAAGACTATTTTTTAATTCCGTATCATAAAAGGATACACCTTGATAACGCTCTTCAATAGATAAGTTGCTGAGACGGGTATATTTACTCCATTTTTTACCAAATAAATTGATTAAAGGGTTAATGCAGTTTCTTATAGGTGATGGAATACTTCTATAGGACTCGAGAGCTTGCATATATTTATAAATAGGATAGCCGCCAAATACTTCATCTGAACCTTCACCTGATAGCACAACAGTAACATGTTGTTGTGCAACTCTAGCACAATAATAGAGCGAAATTGCTGCTGCTTCAGTAACGGGCTCTTCCATATGCCATATATAAGTTGGTATAAAACTTAAAAAGTCACCTGGGTTAATCATGTATTCATGGTGATCAGTATTGAATAATTTAGATATCTGACGTGCGTAGGGTGTTTCGTTGTAGAGCTTTCCGGAATCCCATGCGACCGAAAAAGTTTTAATATCTCTGATGCCCTGTTTATGCATTATTGATACAACAGCGCTTGAATCTAAACCGCCGCTAAGAAATACCCCTAGTGGTACGTCGCTGCGTAATCGTAAACGAATTGCATCCTCTAGCAGTTCTTTTGTTTTATTAATATAATATTCTTCGCCTAGATCTTCATTACGTCGGTACTCCAGATCCCAATATTGCTTTGTTTTAACCTGCCCATTTTCTATTGTCATAAAATGACCAGGATTCAGTTTGGTTATATTATCAAACAGTGTTTGTTCTGAAGGCGTGTACCCTACACTCATGTAGGCATCAAACACTTTCATGTTGACACCAGGCTTTTGATCGCAGACAGCTAAAATAGCTTTGATTTCAGAGGCAAAAATTAAACCCTGGTATCCAATAGTATAATATAGTGGTTTGATGCCCATGCGATCACGGGCTAAAAATAATTTCTTCTTAGTCCGATCCCAGATTGCAAATGCGAACATACCAATCATTGATTCGACACAATTCTCTCCATATTTTCGATACATCTCAATAATTACTTCTGTGTCGTAAGTCGTTCTAAATTTAGATCCTTGACTTTCCAGCTTTTTCCTTAATTCTACATAATTAAATACTTCACCATTATACGAAATAACGATTGATCTATCGTGACTCTCCATGGGTTGTCGAGAACGACTCGATGTATCAATGATTGAAAGTCTACGATGTCCAAGGCCCAGGTTGTCTTCACAGTACTCCCCAGAATCATCTGGGCCGCGGTACGGGAAGGTCTGACTCATAGACCTGATGTCGTCCGTAAAGACTTTAGTTTCAGATCGAAAGTTATATATACCTACAATGCCACACATATCGCTCTTCTCTTAAATATATCACTGGTTACTTGAGTTTCTATCAGCTCGTTTAAGCGGGTGTGGAATAATATAATCACGATATTCTTCTGGATCGCCTTTCTTCCCATCTTCAGCAGCTTTGACTATATTGTATGATTCTCGTGCACTAACATAATGCAATTTGTATTTCTCGCCGTCGTTATATTTTGTTTCAAGATATGTAAGCATGTCATCAGTAGCTTTCCCAAGTACCGATTTATAATCTTGAGCACCATGACAAAATACTTTGACAAATACCCAGCTTTCGCATCCTTTAACAGAAATACCTTGTCTTATCCAGGCGTCTATACGTTTATGATTACTGTGGCTAGCCGATCTATTAATATCACCGTCCTCAAAGGCAGGATGCCATTTGAAGCGCCAATCCATCCAGTTTATAGTTAAAGGTCCCTGGAATATCATAAATTCATTTTCATGTGCTCTAACGCCAACTTGTGCAATCCTGCCTGTATCGTAGCATTTTGCTTCCTTATCATTATTGGCATAGTAAATGGAGTTGAGCATATGTGGCTGAGCAACTGAAAATAGCGCGGGAAAAGTAAAGTCTGCATAACAACCAGTTTTCATTAATATTTCAATTTCATTATCAACGCCGCATACTTTATCGCCACCTGAATTATCGAGGGACCAATTACCATGAATGAATCCATAACAGGCTAATTTATCTTTCTCAATGGGGCGCATAAAACCATATTTCTGAAAGATAGGCATCCCATCTTCAAGTTTTTTCTGTAGACCTTCTGCAGTATCGAAATGATGATGTAGGTGTAATTCTACTTCGCCAAAACCGTTTTTTACCCACTCCTGGAGTATTGGTAGTTCATCTTCTCTTAATAGATCGAGAGCATAAAACCATGTATGTTTAGGAGGGTTATTCGCACAATCGCGGTGACGGGAACAGATCTCAGGGTAATGTTCTTTCCATTGGTCTAACCTTGGTTCAGTGCCATTGAGCTCATAGTGATCAACAAAACTGAACATGATGTGCGTGGTTCCTTTTCTTTTTCTAGGAAGAAGTAATGACTTTATAATGTTTTTAGCATAAGTTGGTAACCAATGTGATAAGTAATATTTTTTCATATGCAAATATATTTCATCAGGTCGTAATTATTGTCGTTTTTTCAACAGGATATCTTCGGCAACATCAATAACATGCTCAGAAACTTTTTTCCATGAATGGTTCTCTATAACATGCTTTTTTGCCTGTTTTCCCATTGTTACACGTAGATCTTCATTTTTTATCAAAAATAGTAGTGATTCTTCGAAGTCATTGAAATTATCATACTCAAATAATCTGCCATGTATACTATCGGCCATAATTGAAGAAATAACTCCAATATTAGGTGCTACTACTGGGAGTCCACTTCCCATGTACTCGAATAATTTCATTGGTGACCCCCACATATTAGTAGAAGGGATTACACCAATGTCGCATTTTCTAAGTAATGTAAGTGCTTGTGCATGGGTTACAGAACCACAAAAAATTACGTTTTTTAGAACATTTGACTTTCGTAGTTCGTTTTCTAGGTTTACACGTTCTGGCCCATCTCCAATAAATACCAATTGTGTTTGTGGGCATCTATTTTGTATGGAAGCAAAAACAGTAGCGAGCTCATGAAGTTTATACCATGGTAGTAGACGCCCTAGAAATCCAATAGTAACTGATTCAGGATTGATGCTCTCAATACAAGGTGCATCTTGAGCTACATCATTTATCAGTTGGTCAGGGTCGATAGCATTAGGTTGTACATGAATTTTTCCTTCATTCAAAGCATAAGCGCGAATCATTTCACTTTTGAGATAATCCGAGATCACAAAAATTGCGTCACACGATTTAAAAACCCTTTTTTCAATAGCCTTGGCAATAGGCTGTAAGGCTAAACTTCGTGCATCATTAAGACCAGTAAAAATATTAACTTCCAATATTAAGGGCTTTTTATATAGCTTGGATGCTAGCACCCCTGAAAAGTTGAAGTAAGCATAACGTTCATAGATTATGTCAATATCCTGACTATTTAATGTTTTGATTAGTTTAGATAATGCGATAAGGTTATAAAATAACTCGGAAAGTCGAAATATAAAGTTGGGAGCATGATTTGCAAAGACATGGAGAAACTCTCGAAACAGGCTAGAGAAACGATATTTTGATGGCGCTTTTTCTTTTGAGGAAACTTGAGTCTCGACATTAGAGTCATTGACGAGGGAGACAACATAGACTTGATGACCTAATTCTTTGAGATTTTTTATCACACCCCAAATATGTACACCTTCTACACCTTTTGCCTGAGTTCTATGATGATATAGAATTTTCATATATTTTTATTTTTTTTATTCCACAAGTCCAAATACAATTTTTCATAATTATTAACCATTCTATTGATTGAATGGTGCTCGAGTGCAAATGACTTGGCAAAATTACTCATTAATTTCAGGTCTTCTTTGGGCATGTAATAAGCATCAATTAATTTTTTGGATAATTCATCGACTGTTGGCTCATTTAAAATGAACCCTGTTTTTCCATGCTGTATGATTTCTCTCATACCACTGCAGTTTGTCGTAATGATCGGTACCCCTGAAGCAAGTGATTCCAATGTTACATTGGACATACCTTCACTTCTGCTCGTTGTAACAAGTAGATTAATAATAGAAAGGAGTTGTGGAATGTCATCTCTCAATCCCAAGAAATGGGTAATCGCAGCAATCCCGAGGTCTACCGACTTCTGTTCTAATAATTCTTTATCTGGGCCAGTACCTATGAAAAGTATTCTGAGATTTAATTCCGGTTGAGATTTTTTTAGACGGGCTACTGCCTCAAGCAATAGAGTCTGATTTTTTTGAGGTTTGAGACTGCCAATATTGCCTAATATCAAATCAGAATGAGAGAGACCCAATTCAGTAAATAATGCTTGGGTATCGTAATTGCCGTTAAACCTATCGCAATCAACACCATTGGTAATGGTCTTAATTTTATTTGATGCTATTCCTAAATTCCTGGCAACATCATTTTTTAAACTTTCTGAAACCGATAAATGGGCATCGCATAGGCGATATATAAGCTTCTGGATAAACACTTGCCGTGGGTGCAAGAAGAAAGCACCATGTTCGCCATTTATTACAATCTGTGTGCGCCCCCATTTGGCACCTAGAACTCCATCAAAAGAGCACGCACCCCATCCATGTGTATGAATAATTGAATATCTCTGTTGTTTAAATATATCACCCAAACGGGTGAATCTAAACGGGTGTCTACCTTCCGATGCTTCAAGACAAATAAGTTTGACATCGTCTGCTAACCTATTTGTCATGCTACCTCTTTCTTTGACACAAAGAACCGAGGGTTCAAAATAATTCCTATCTAAATTATTTGAAATATTAATGACACCGTTTTCCATTCCGCCCGTATTGAGTGTGTCCACTACGTGGCAGATCCTTATTTTATTATTTGGCATATTATATGCTGTATACTCTTATGAGATCTTGAATAGGATAGCAAAACTATCATGGCAGAATTATATATTATAAGAGCACAATTAACTACTATTTATGAGCCTAAATTATTGTATAATTACGTCTTTTAAATGCGCAAAAAATGAGCAGGCAAGTTAATTGTCCATGCTCAGGAGCGTGACAAATATTTCCTCGGTATAGAAAATACTTCTGGCATAGAATTTAAGGAACAAAATGAAAGCATTATTGGTCAGTTCCCAGTACCCGCCACTTGAAGCAGGGGTGCCAAATTTCAACTACCATATTTCAAAAATGATGACATCAAAGGAGTTCGCTGTACTAACCTCGAATGTACCTGATAGTGAGAAGGTAGATAAAAAGCTGGCATTTAATGTCTATCGACATAAATTTTTGACCGGTTACAAATTGAATTTTTCACCTCTATTTTTTCTTAGGCATATACCATTATTATTTTATTTCATCAGGATTATTAGAAGGGAAAAAGTAGATATTGTCATTCAAGGTGAAGGCCGTCCATTCTTAATGCTGCTATCATATATCGCGTATAAACTCTTTAATGTCCCCTATGTCGTTTTCCATCATGGAGATGGCGCCAATCCATATTCAAGTAGAAAAAGTGATGTGATTGTTAAATTCCTGATTCAGAAAAGCTTAGGTGTTATAGCGAATTCTGAATTCACTAAGGAGAGAGTGATAAAGAAATATTCCATGGACCCTGAAAAGATAAAAATACTATATCCTGGTGTTAATACAGATTTCTTTACGTGCGGTATTGATACTACCTCTTTAATGAATAAGCATAATCTGATGAATAAAAAAATTATAATGACAGTTGGACGCTTAGATAAACGAAAAGGCCATGATCACGTTATCAAATCAATACCATATCTAGTAAAAGAGATACCTAATTTGATATACCTGGTGATTGGCAACGGTGATGACAAACCTCGGCTAGAATCAATTATCAATGAATTACAATTGCATGATTATGTATTGTTTACAGGCTCAGCTAGCCTCGAAGACTTACCAGCATATTACAATTTATGTGATTTATTTGTAATGCCAAACCGAGAAGTGGATGATGGTGACACAGAAGGGTTTGGCATGGTGTTTATTGAAGCCAATTCGTGTTGTAAGGCAGAGGTTGCAGGATATTATGGTGGTGCAATTGAGGCTGTGGAAGATGGAGTAAATGGGGTGTTTACTGATGCAAATGATCCAGAAGCAATTGCAAATACTATCATTCGACTGTTAACAGACAATGAAATGAGAACGCAACTTGAAAGAAAAGCCAGGGAAAGAGTCATGAATAATTTCACATGGGAAACGAAACAAACAAAATTCAAAGCAATTTTAAACACAATGCTAGAATCAAAATAATATATTGACTAATTCATGAACCTTAAATTACAAGTTGCTTTCAATTTTTTAAGTAAATTCGCTCTACAGATTAACATTTTTGTTCTGAGCATAATACTCGTTAGGTATTTGAATAAGGATTCCTATGGGACATATCTTCAATTTCAGCTATGTGTTAATACTGGGATATATATGTTCACTCTAGGTATTCCTCACTCGATATACTATTTTTACTCAAAAACAGATAACAAGCGAAATTATATTCTAGCATGTGTTGCTGTAATGGCCAGTATAGGCTTGCTAATAGCAATTACTATCAATGCCGGTGGTTTTATTGGCAATTGGTTAAACAATCCGGAGCTAAATAAATATACCCTGATGATAGGTCTGGCGATTATCGCTATGTTGCCATATGAGTTAGCTGAGCCATTTTTAATTAGTGCTAATAAAAGTAATCATTTTTCAGTATTAAATGCACTTGCAGCAATATCGTATTTTGTAATTGTTCTTTCATCACTGCTCATGAATAAGAGCCTGGGTTTCATTTTTACATCTATAACCGCTCTATATGTAACTCAATTTTCAGTTCTCTTTATTATGATGTTACGCTATTCAAAAAATTCTAGTGGCGGTGAAGATAAGCGAGTAACGCTGAAGCAGGTTATTAACTATTGTTTACCAATTAGTTTACAGTTATTAGTTGGAAAAATGAGTGGAATGCTAGATAGGTATATTATTTCAAGTAACTTTACGCCAGCGCAGTATGCAGTCTATTCTCGAGGTGCTACACAGCTGCCAATAATAGAAATACTTCCGTATTCCATGAGCAATGTTTTATTTCCAAAGTATTCTTCATATCAGGAATCGGGCAAGTTAAAAGAATTATTTGAGCTATGGCAGAAAGCCATGATGAAAGTGGCTTTTTTAGTATACCCGGTTTTTGCATTCTTTTGTGTATACTCATATGATTTCATTGTTATTATTTATACAGATGAATATGTATAGAGCGTTCCAGTATTTCAGGTATATCTTGCTGTTTTATTAGTAAAGGTAGCGATTATGGATGTACTTATGAGAGTTGCAGGGAAAACCTATTATATGCCTTATGTAGCCATTGCAAGTTTGGTTGTAAATGTATCTCTAGCCTTCTTATTGTTGCGATACATCGGAATACTTGGCCCTGCAATTGCAAGTGTTTTTGTTGTTTTCTTTAACGCATTCCTTGTGTTATTTTTCACTAGAAAAATATATGGTGTAGCATGGAAGGACTTAATCCCATGGTGGGGTCTGATCAAAATCATATTTGTAGCTGCATTGTCCGTAATCCCATTTTACGCATTGAAACCTGATCAAGTAAATCTACTCGAATTACTCTTGTCCTTTGCTTTGTATGAAATAATATTTTTCACATTTTCGATATTTTTTAGGTTAACAACCTTAGCAGAAATAAAAGAACAATATATCGAACCTGCATTAAATAAAATTAATAAATACAGGAAAAGATATCAATGATCTATATTGAAAAGCATGGATTGAGAATGGCAATTCAATTACTAAAAGTGATGCTATGAGCAAATATAAAACATCATTAGCTAATAATGAAGTGGATATGCAGGAATTAGAAAAATTCTGGGTTGAAAAAGCAACCTGGAGTAAAGAAAGATTTTCGTGGTTTTACAAAGATAATGGCTATGGTAATCCCAGTACTTCTATTCTCTATGTAGATACTGAAAACTCAGTAATTGGTTGTGCATCATATTTTTCAAGATCATTTCATATTGGCACTAATGATCTAATTGCTGGGATAAACTGTGATGCTCTAGTTGATAACGCACATAGAACATTAGGGCCAGCACTGCTAATCATCAAAGCTTTATTAAAAAGCTTCCCAGCTAAGGAAAGCTTTTTATTAGGATTTCCTAATAAAAAGTCAAAACCATTGTTCCAACGCTGCGGATATAAAGAAATAGGAAAATATTATCGCTGGAGCAAAGTATTAAGGTTTGATAAGAAATTGAAAAAAGTAATTAAAAGCAATATTTTATCGAAAGTAGCTTCAATTGTAATAAATTTTGGATTGATGCTTATAAACGGTGAATTTATATTTAAAATATCCCATAAATCAGGTGAATATACTTTAGAAAAATATCGTGGAAATAGTTTACTTGGAAATAAGTATTCAAACTCATTAGATGACATTGATAATTTTGGTGGCAGAGACGACAACTATGTTCTATGGAGATATTCGAGACATGCAGATAAATTGAATTATGACATTTACTCAATTCAAAAGTCAGGCACGGAAATTGGTTATCTGGTATCTGCAATAGAAGGGGACACAGTTGTCATCCATGATATATCGCCACTACCGGTTGAAGATTTCAAATTTGTATTGATGAAATTTACTTCGATAGCAAGAAGACTCAATGTAGACACTATATCAATAGGATTTTTTGGTAGCAAAAATCGTCAAATAGCGCTGAGAAAACTAAATTTCGTCAGACGAGAATCTCGCAGTGTGATATTTTACTCTGAAAACGATGCATTAATAAATAAATTGTTAAATGAAGATAGATGGTATCTCATGAACGGTGATGTTGATTTATAGTGAACTAAGAATTATGAGGCGTGACTATGAAAATGATATATTCCACAACGAAACTAAAGATCGCTGTTATTTCTGTATCAATTATTATTATTGTTATGTTCCTCTTGGCATATTATATGTTTTTATCTAAGTCACAGCTTTCTAGCCATGGTAATGATTCATTAATTAAATTACCGAGCCTCACGGATGTTGATAATTCGTCCTGGAAAAAACTGGAACAGAAAAAGATATATTTTGGGCATCAATCTATTGGTTACAATATAGTGTCTGGTATTAAGCTCTTAATGAAGGATAATACAAATATTAAGCTGAATATTGTTGAGAGTAAGTCTAGAAAAGATTATTTAAAACCTGTTTTTGGCCACTCTCCTGTAGGTAAAAATGAATTTCCGGATTCAAAAAATGTAGATTTCAGCAATACAATTACCAATTTGATAGGAGATCAGTTGGATATAGCATTTTATAAGTACTGTTATATTGATATTAATGAAAATACCAATGTTGAAAAATTATTCTCTGCTTATAAGAAAAATATCGAATCTCTAAAGCGAAAGTTTCCAAATATTACCTTTGTGCATGTTACAGATCCGCTCTCTACAGTATCCAAAAGTCCAATGGTATTGGTTCGGAATATATTAGGTAGAAACACTTGGGGATACAGAGAAAATAAGCAAAGAAACCTATATAATAATTTACTAAGGAAGGAATATGAAGGTAAGGAACCAATATTTGATTTGGCGAAATTAGAATCTACCACACCTAATGGTAAGCGTTATACATATAGCTACAAAAATAAAATCTATTTTGCTCTAGATCCCGTATATGCATCTGATCACGCTCATTTAAATGAAATAGGGCAAAGATATATAGCTGGGCAATTGCTAATCTTTCTAGCTAATTTGAAATGAGTTGTATCAACTGTATTTATGCAGTTGGAATGGTAATTCAGTTAGCCTGTGATATCTTTATAGATAACTTGCGATTTTGCGCTTTCATTATTGGTACTATTTACTGCAGTAATTGCAAAATAGTATCTAGTATTGTTTTGCAGGTTGTAGACTGGATAACTGTCAATTGTATTATCGTTGATGTATATCGTATAGATTAATGCATCAGGCGTATATCCATAATAAATTTTATATCCTGCTAAGTCATTTAGGGAACTGTTATCAGTATTTTCAGTGGGTACTGTCCAGTTTATGGTCGCTTCGCCGGTTCCAATTACAACCGGAGTCGCATTATTATTGCCCCCTGAACCAAGACTTGCCTGGCTCGCTATGCCACCAGTGGCTGTGCCTGTTGCAGCTCCAGTACAAGCAGCTAAATATGTGCTGATGAGTATAAAAAATATAGCGTGAATATATGTCTGTAAACGCATCAAAGTAGAGCCTCATATCGCATGGTTCAGAATGTGTTATTACTATAAATCAGTATTAAGTGTGGCTAAGAACCTTGTGAATAACTGTGGAATAGATCAAAGTTATATACTTCGTATGGGTGAAAGCGCGTAAAATGATACCACAAATTTACACATGATTTGATGTATTATCCTGTCTCTACAGGTAATGCTAATACTTCTAACTATCTGAAAAATATAAAAATATCATGCAATACGTATGGGAAGGGCCATCAGATGAGGGGTATCAATAGATACCTTTTCTATAAGGCCATCGAGCTAGGCATAGGGATTACCCTTAAATATGTTCGTGTAGGTAACGAACAAGTACCGCATATGTTCGTGTTGCATATTCCGGCCCATCATGAACACTCATTCTGGTTCAACGTGAACACCGATTCTGGCGGAACGTGAACAGTCATTCTGGTTCAAGAT